>Ga0190360_1000046_pt1 | contig 60502 bp, 60 predicted proteins | sample 48721834_MG_FD_161271 | JGI IMG/M metagenome (GOLD analysis project Ga0190360, IMG submission 161271) | Hydrothermal vent microbial mat bacterial communities from Southern Trench, Guaymas Basin, Mexico - 4872-18-3-4_MG | ecosystem: Environmental > Aquatic > Marine > Hydrothermal vents >...
AAGACCAACCTCAAATCTCTAGGCACTACAATTTTCGTTGGCTGAAAAGACTCGATGCCATCCCTTGGGCATTTGGGGCCCCCTGAGGGATCAAATCCAAGGCTTAGGTGTCAAAGATGGGTTATAGCCCATGAGGCCGGCGGGGAAGGTGCTTGAGGTCCAGGGTGGGGATGTAGTGGAACGTGGGGATGGTGTGCCTCTAACACCTTGAAATCCCTATATTTTTGTTGAAGAGGTGTCAAAGTTGGGTCTGAATGATCGCTCAGATTAGCTTTTTGTAGCCCTCCTTTTCGGCCAAAATGTCCAAATGGATAGTGGCGATGTCCTCCAGCTCAAGGTCAGCCACATCGGGTAATAGTCTTTCATCTACGGTCTTTAAATAGCTTTTACACGCTTCACACAAGTAAACCCGATAAGCTTCTTCTCCTTCTGCCTCAAGGTATTTTAACTTTTTGTAATCCTTCTCGCCACAGAAGGGACAGAAGACGCGTTCGATTTGCCATTCGTATTCACAAAAGGAACACTTAAGAAATCTCTTCCCGTTTTCTTTCAGGGCAGCGATGTGCGGATAATGACCACAGATCGGACAGAAGCCGTTATTCCAAGATACTTGCTCTAATGAGGGGGCCAGCGCTTCTGCGCAGGCACGCAGAGAGGGTTTAAGGCTATGAAAGAGGATAAAGTGGAGGAGGTGTTCATCTAAAGCATCTGGGGTAGAATACTTTTTCTCCAGGAAGTGGTTAAAAATTTGAGCTAAGTCTTCACGATGATCCTTAAAATAGCTCTCAATCCTTTCTGCCTTGGCCTTCGTTTCAGGAACTTCCTTTAGGCTTTTACACAAACGGAAGAAAAGCTCCTGGGCTTGATTTACATCTAGGCTGAAGTTATCGGGCGACAGAAGGGGAAATCCTTCTTTTATCATCAGATCAAGCATCTGCTTCTCTATGGCCGGTACCTTTACGCGTGGCGATTTCTGAAAACCCCTGCGCGTCAAGATGACCCCGGCATAGAAGTCAAAGAAGTGGTTATAAGCTGGATATTTCTTTCTTAAAGTCTGCAAACGGTTCTTAAAGGCCTTAAGTTCCTCGGACATCCATTCCTCCTTCTTTAGCAGTTTTTTGACAGAAGACTACCCTTACAGCAGGGAGGAAAAAAGCAAAGACCACCTTCGCCTGCAAAAGGGTAAAGGTGGCCCTTGCTTTGCCTTCAACCAAAAAGAAGCTAAACCAGGTCCTGCAACCAACCAGTTGGCTCAAATAATTTCTTTAAAGCTACCCTGCGGTTAATACCTGTATGCTTAGGGGCAGCAGCATATTCTTGATATAGTTCGGGGTCGTCTAATACCAGATAAATCACCCGTACAGAATCTGCATCCAGGAGTTGGGCTTTAGGAAATTCCTTTTTCACTTCTGACAGACGCCTCTCGGCCAAAGCAAGCATCTCTTCCCGATCGCCAAAGTTCATCGCCCCAGTTGGACAGGTCTTCACACACATAGGCAACAGCCCTGCCTTGACTCTATCAATACACATATCGCACTTCGCCACCATACCCGTCTTGGGATCCTGTCTTGGGATATGATAGGGGCACGCATCTAGTAGTTCATCAAAAGGTACCTTTTTGAGCTTCTTTAAGTTAAAAATTACAGCCCCTGTTTCCGGATCTTTTACGATTGCCCCCTTGACATAACTGTCAGCCACCTCTTTACAGAGGGGTTCAAGGCAGTGTCTACATTGATCAGGGAAGAAGTACCAAACAAGCTTGCCATTCCGTTCATGCTCATTAAACCGCACCAATTTGTAAGTATAGAAGTTCAAGTCTTGCGGATTTTGGTAGTTACCCCATCTTACCTGTGTCGTCCTGGTTGCCGGCAGGCCATGCCATTCTTTGCAAGCGATCTGACAACCGCGGCATGCTGTACACCGACTTGTATCTATAAAGAAGCTCTTTTCGCCCATCGTTGGAACCTCCTTGATAATGTCTATTTGGGGAGGCAGTAGCCTACCGCCTCCCCCTTTAACTTTATTTACAGCTTGTGCACATTAACCATAAATGCCTTCGTTTCAGGGATCAATGTATTCGGATCACCAACCGAAGGCGTCAGCAAGTTCGCACTGTCACCACCATCCTTAGGGATTACCCAACCAAAGTGCCAGGGCAGAGCAACCTCATGCACTACCTTTCCACCAATCTTAAACGGCTTCAACCGCTTTGTTACAATTGCTACCGCAGTTACCTTGCCTCTTGCTGACTCTACTACTACCCATTCACCATTCTTGATGCCCTTGAGTTTGGCCAACTCCTCACTCATTTCTACAAACAGCTGTGGCTGAGCCTCTAGCAGCCACGGTAGCCATCTGGTCAACACACCTGTTTGCCAGTGTTCAGTAACACGGAAAGTAGTGGCAACGATAGGATACTTGCCGTCCTCCGTATACTTATCAGCGTTTGTCTTAAAAAGCTTCACCACTGGATTAACACGTTGTGAACTAAATGGGTTTCTCTTAAGCGGTGATTCTAACGGCTCATAATGTTCGGGGAATGGGCCATCAACCCGGCCGGGCCCAAAGATCTGGCCAAATCCCCATTTTCGCATGATGAAAGGATATCGAGATTTCTTGCCATAAGAAAGTGGCGGCCATCCGCCGTCCGGTACGTCCCCTTCCCATCCTTTGCCTGTCCATTTGATGACCGCCTTTTTCGGGTTCCAGGGTTGCCCATTCCTGTCCACTGAAGCACGGTTGTAGAGAATGCGCCTGTTAACGGGCCAGCACCACGCCCAGTTAGGGAAGAGGCCGATCCTCTTTTGCATCTCCGTCTGCGTCTTATCCCTTCTTGCCGCCATATTACCCTTCTCGGTGTAACTGCCGCAATATAGCCAGTTAGCAGAGCAGGTGCTACCGTCGTCCGTAAGATAGGCAAAACTTGGAACCTGCTCACCCTTCTTAAAATGCTTCCCTTTAACAGTTACATCCCTGGTAAAATAACCATTGATCAATTTGGCTACCTGATGCGGATCATACCTCTGAGGCCAGTTCAAATTAAGGATAGGTTCAGGGAAGACACCCCCTTCTTTTCTGTAAAGGTCGCGGATCTTGTTCATGAGCTTTACTATAATCTCGCCGTCACCCATTACATCACAAAGGGGCTTGGCGGCTTGATAACGCCATTGCATCCAGCGGCCGCTGTTGGTAACACTGCCCTCTTTCTCGGCCGAAACAGCGCAGGGCAGGAAGAAGACCTCAGTCTTTATCTTCTTTGGATCCATACCGGGCCCTTTCCAGAAGGAACCGGTTTCATTGTCAAAGATATTCACATTGACCAGCCAATCAAGTTTAGCGAGGGCCTTCCTGTTCTTATCGGCATTGGCACCGCTGCAGCAAGGATTCTGACCCCAGGCGAAGAAGCCCTTGATCTTACCCCTGTACATTTCATCAAAGAGCACCAGCCAGGCATAGCTCTTTCCGTCATCTAACTTAGGCATCCACTTATACCCAAAATCATTTTCTTTGGTGGCATTTTCTCCGAACATAGCCTTCAGGAAACTGACGGAGTACTTCGGGTAGTTCTGCCACCAGTTAGCACTCAATGGGTCAGGACATACAGGTGTAAATTTCTTGTTGTAATCGGCAAGTGATTTGAGAGATGCCCGAGGGGTCTTTAAATAGCCTGGCCAGATATGGAAGAGGATGCAGTGATCTGTAGAGCCCTGAACGTTGGATTCACCACGCAGCGCATTCACGCCTCCACCAGATACACCAATGTTACCTAGGAGCAGCTGGACAATACACATTGCCCGGATATTTTGCACACCAACTGTATGCTGCGTCCAACCCATCGCATACATGATGGTCCCAGAACGGTCTTTCGTCCCGGTAGAGGCATAAACTTCATATATCTTTTTTAACAGATCTTTCGGCGTTCCCGTCACCTCAGATACTTTCTCTAAGGTATAACGGGAAAAATGCCTCTTAAGCAACTGAAACACGCATCTTTCATGCATGAGGCTTTTGTCCCGCTTGGGCACACCGTCTCTGCCCAGTTCAAAAGCCCAATAGGACTTGTCATAGCTTTTTGTTTCCGGGTTGTATCCAGCAAACAGTCCATCTTTAAAGTCGAATTTGCTGTTCACGATAAAGGAAGCATTCGTATATTCAACTACGTATTCTTTGAAATACTTCTCATTGTGAATGATGTAATTGATCAAACCGCCCAAAAACGCGATGTCTGTTCCTGAGCGAATAGGGGCATATATATCTGCTTTTGCAGACGTTCTTGTAAATCTAGGATCTACATTGATCAGAATTGCACCATTCTCCTTGGCCTTTGTTACCCACTTAAAGGAAATGGGGTGGTTTTCGGCCGCATTACTGCCCATAATAAGGATGACATCGGCGTTTTTGATGTCAATCCAATGATTTGTCATTGCGCCACGCCCGAACGACTCTGCCAGAGCCGCTACCGTGGCGCTGTGTCAGATACGGGCTTGGTGTTCTATGTATACAAGCCCAAGTGCCCGCATCATAGCCTGAATCAGCCAACATTCCTCATTATCTAGAGCTGCACTGCCTATATGGGCAATAGCCTCTACTCTGTTGACTTCTTGCCCCTTATCATTGAAGCGAACGAAATATCTATCCCTTGTCTCTTTCACCTTTTTCGCAATCTGCCCTAAGGCCCAATCCCAGCTTACCTCTTCCCATCTGTCGCTATAAGGCCTGCGATACAAAGGTTTGGTGACGCGGTTGGGATTATTGATCAGCTGGTAAAGAGAGGCCCCTTTGGCACATAACGCCCCTTCATTGATGGGATGGTCAGGATCGCCTTCGGTATTAATCACCTTTCCCGTCACTAAATCCGTATGACAGATGATGCCACAGCCCACAGCGCAGTAAGGACAAATGGTGGTTGTTTCTTTAGCCATCCTGATCTTTAGGGTTTGGGCATGGGCATAGGCAGGCTTTAAATCAAAGCCCAAATTGCCCAAGGCAACGCTTGCGACTGCCAAACCGCTAAGCTTTATAAAATCTCTCCTTGTTAACTCCATTGCTGAACCCTCCTGTTTGTTGATTGATTAAAAATCCTGCACCTTTGGCCCCCCTCCCCGATCTAACACCCTTCCTCAGATGACCTTGATCTCGACGGAATCGCCGGCGTGCACCACGTGCACCGAGCAGGCAATTCAAAGATCAAGGGAACGGACAAACCGCACCACCTTCACCGGTGTCTTGGGATCGGGCACCGGTACCCCTATCCGGGCCTCCACATGAGAAACTCTCCGTGCGTGACCTCCATGAGCACCTCCCTGAAGGCAAAGATTTTTATCGACCCTATTAAAGATTAAAATTTTCACTTTGTCAAGATTTTCACGAGCCTTCTTTTTTTCCTTGGAATTTCCCAATGAAAAAGCTGATGGAAGGGGAATCCTCGGATGTGATATCATCTGGCTATGCGCGTCCTGGTCACAGGGGGGGCAGGCTACGTCGGCTCCCACGTAGTGAAGCTCCTGGGGGAACGGGGCCATCAGATGTTGACCTACGACAACTTGAGCACGGGCCATCGGTGGGCGGTCCTCTACGGGGAGTTGGTGGAGGCCGACCTCGGCGAGGAGGGGAAGCTTGAGGAGGTCTTTCAGGCCTTCAGACCCGAGGCGGTGATGCACTTCGCCGCCTCGGTGGTGGTGCCCGAGTCGGTCAGGGAGCCCCTGAAGTACTACAGGAACAACGTGGAGAACGCCTTCAAGCTCATCGGGGTCTGCTTGCGCTTCGGGGTGAAGGCCTTCGTCTTCTCCTCAAGCGCCGCCGTCTACGGGGTCCCCGAGGAGGTCCCCGTGAAGGAAGAGGCCCCCCTGCGGCCCATCAACCCCTATGGGAGTTCTAAGGTCATGGTGGAGCAGGCCTTGGAGGACTGCTGCAGGGCCTACGGTTTGCGCTATGTCTCCCTTCGCTATTTCAATGTGGCGGGGGCTGATCCCGAGGCCAGGATAGGCCAGGCCTCCCGGGAACCCACCCATCTGATCACCAGGGCGCTCAAGGCGGCCGCAGGCAAGCTGCCCAGGATCGAGATCTACGGCACCGATTATCCCACGCCCGATGGCACCTGCATCCGGGACTACATCCACGTGGAGGACCTGGCTGAGGCCCACCTCTTGACCCTGGAGTACCTGCTCGATGGGGGAAGGAGCCGCGTCTACAACTGTGGTTACGGCCGTGGCCACTCCGTAAAGGAGGTGATCGAGGAGGTAAAGAGGGTCACAGGGGTGGATTTCTCGGTGGTCGAGGGCCCAAGGCGTCCAGGGGACCCCCCGGAGCTTGTCGCCGATCCCTCGCGGATAAAGGCGGAGCTCGGCTGGTCCCCCCGCTATAAGGACCTCGGCTCCATCATCGAGACCGCCTGGAGCTGGGAGAGGAGGCTCGAGGATGTCCTACGAAAGGCCTGACCTAGCCCCTTATGCGGCCAGGAGCCATCTGTCCAGGGGGAGGCGCTATTCCGAGGAGTTCAAGGACGAACGGCCTGCCTTCGAGAGGGATCGCGACCGGATCATCCACTCGGCCGCCTTCAGGCGCCTGGAGTACAAGACCCAGGTCTTCGTCATACACGAGGGCGACTATTACCGCACCCGTCTAACCCACTCCCTGGAGGTGGCCCAGATCGCCAGGGGGCTGGCCCGCATGCTCGGGCTGAACGAGGAGCTCACCGAGGCGGTGGCCCTGGCCCATGACCTGGGGCACACCCCCTTCGGCCATGCGGGCGAGGCGGCCTTGAACCGCTTGATGGAGCAGTGGGGGGGCTTCGAGCACAACCTACAGAGCCTGAGGGTCGTGGAGGTGCTGGAGGAGCGCTATCCCAACTTTCCCGGCCTCAACCTCACCTTCGAGACCCGCGAGGGGCTGGCCAAGCACTCCGCCCATCTCCACGAGGAGCTCTCGGAGTACGAGCCGGAGCTCGCCCCGACCCTCGAGGCCCAGTTGATAGAGCTCGCCGATGAGATAGCCTACAACAACCACGACATAGACGACGGCCTGGAGTCGGGGCTTATTCAACTGGAGGAACTGGAAGAGGTCCCCCTGTGGAAGGAGGTGTGGGAGCTGGTGAAGGGGAAGTACCCGGGGGCAAGGCTCAAGACCCTAAAGTACTCCGCCATAAGCCATCTGATAAGCCTCCTGATCCACGATGTGGCCTCCCAGACCCTGAAGAACATCCGCGAACACGGCATAGAGAGCCTCGAGGACGTGAGGCGCTACGGCAGACACCTGGTGTGTTACAGCCCGGAGGTGGAGCGGGAGAGCGCGAGGCTCAAGGAGTTCCTGCACCGCAAGCTCTACCGCCACTTCAGGGTCGAACGGATGAGGCTCAAGGCCGAGCGTTTCATCACGGAGCTCTTCAAGGCCTACCTCGAGAACCCGACGCTGCTGCCCGAGAAGTACCAGCGGCGGATGCAACAGGAGCTCCCCCAGAGGGTCATCTGCGACTACATCGCCGGGATGACCGACCGTTTCGCCCTGGAGGAGTATAAGAAGCTCTTCGATCCCTACGAGAGGGTGTGATGGCCCATCCGCCTTTGGTCCAGGCCATGCTCGATCCCTCCTTCTACCCCCACCGTCCCAAGGAGGTGGAGCTGGTGGAGACCCACATCTCCTGGGTCTTCCTGACGGGGGACCTAGCCTACAAGGTGAAGAAGCCCGTCGATTTCGGCTTCCTCGACTTCAGGACCCTGGAGCAGCGCCGCCACTTCTCGGAGGAGGAGGTGAGGCTCAACCGGAGACTCTCGCCCGACGTGTACATGGGGGTGGTGGAGATTAAGGAGAGGAACAGGGGCTTCTCCCTCGAGGGGGAGGAAGAGGTGGTCGAGGTGGCGGTGCTCATGCGGCAGTTGCCAAGGGACTGGAGGCTCGATCTACTCCTGGAAGGGGGAAGGGTGGGCCCAGAGGCCTTGGAGAAGGTGGCCAGGCGGATCGCCTCCTTTCATCGGGAGGCCAGGACCGATCCCTATGTGGCATCCTTCGGCAGGCCTGAGAAGGTCATGGTCAACATCCGGGAGAACTTCGAGCAGACCGAAGCCTTCCAAGGTGTGACCATCCCCCAGGGACAGTACATCGAACTCAGCGATTACTCCTACCGGTTCTTGGAGGAGCGGAGGGATCTACTGCTCGAGAGGGTCGAGGGGGGGTTCATCCGCGAGGGCCATGGGGATCTGCACGCAGAGAACGTCTACCTGCACGGGGAGGAGGTCTATGTACTGGATTGCATAGAGTTCAACGAGCGGTTTCGCTTCCTCGATACGGCGTGCGACATAGCCTTCCTGCTGATGGACCTGGAGGCCAGGGGTTTTCCCTCCGAGGGGTGGAGGTTCCTCAACGCCTATCTGCAGTTTACGGGCGATTACGGATTGCTGGAGGTCCTCGACTTCTACAAGATCTACCGGGCCTATGTGAGGGGGAAGATCGCGAGCTTCGAGCTCTCGTCAAAGGGCCCCGAGGCCCAGCAGAGGGCCAGCGGCTACTTCTCCTTGGCTTACCGCTATCTAACCGAGCCGAAGCCCCGGTTTCTGCTGGCCACCTGCGGTCCAATGGGCAGCGGCAAGACCACCGTGGCGGTGGAGCTGGCATCGCGGCTCGGGGCCGTCCTCATAAGGTCTGATGCCCTGCGGAAGCTCTCCTTGGGGATCGACCCGAGGGAGCACCGCTATGAGCCCTTCGGCCGGGGGATCTACAGCCCTGAGGTGACCGAGAGGACCTACAGGCGGATGCTCGGGGAGGCAGAGAGGGCCCTTCGGGCCGGTTATCCCGTAGTGCTCGATGCCTCCTTCTCCCGGAGGGGACAGCGCCAGATGGTGCGGGAGCTCTCCGAGAGGCTCAGGGTGCCCTACCTCTTCCTCTTTACGGTCTGCCCCGAGGAGGTGATCAGGGAGAGGTTGGCCTCCAGGCAGGAGGACCTCTCGGACGGCAGGGTGGAGATCCTGCGGGAGCACCTGGCCTCCTTCGAGGGGCCTGAGGAGGTCCCCGAGGGGCGCCTGGTGAGGATCGACACCTCTGGAGCCCTGGATCTGTCGGAGGTCCTGCGGAAGGTTTCAGCCCTCGAGGAACCTTAGGATCTCCCTGGCTGCCTCGGGCGAGAGGGTGCCCTTCTTCAGGGCCACCTCCACCGTCATCCGGCAGACGCCCCTGTAGAGGTCGAGATAGGTCTCAGGCAGGGCCCTTAAGGCCTCCAGGTGATCCCTCACCACCCCTACATCACCCCTGGCCACAGGGCCGGTCAGGGCCTTTACGGGTCCCAAGGCGTCCACGTTCCTGAAGGTCCCCTCCACCAAGGGTCTCAGCGTCCTCCAGGCCGTGGACCAGTCAAGCCCCATGGTCTCGTAAAGCCCACCGGAGGCGTAAAGGAGCGTGACGAAGAAGTTGGAAGCCAGGACAGCCGCGGCGTGGTAAAGGGGCTTTTGGGCCGTGGGGATGGTGAAGGCCTCCCCACCTATGGCCTCTACCACCTCCCCCAGCGCCTTCACCGCCTCAGGGTCCCCTTCCAGACAGAAGGTGGATCTGGGCAAGACCTCCTCCGCCATGCGGGGATCGGCGAAGCTCTGGAGGGGATGGAGCGATCCGATCCATGCCCCTTGGGCCTTGGCGGGCTCCAGGATCGAGGAGGGCAGGGCGCCGCTGGTGTGGGCCACCACCTGGCCCGGGCGGAACCCCTCTCTGGAGGCCACCTCCTCGGCCACCTGAGCTATGGCGTCATCGGGGGTGGTGACGAAGACGAGGTCGGCCTCCGGGGTGAGCTCCCAGGGGGAGGTGCTGACGGGGACCCCGCCTCCGAGGTAGTCCGTGGCGGCCTGGGCAGAAGAGAGGCTTCTGGAGGCTATCCCCTGGACCCGATACCCCTTCCTCTTGAGGAGGGCAGCCAGGGCCGTGCCGACCTTTCCCGCCCCTATGATCACCAGAGACCGCATGGCCCTAACAACATAATAGGTAAGAAAGGGCATCTGCATCAAGGGATTTATGGATCGGGGATGACCAGGACCTGCTCAAGGGACGTACCTCCTTGCAAAAGGGGGCCTTTTGCAATAGTCTTATTTCTCTGTGGGAGACCTTGAGGAGGTTGAGGATGGATGGGCTGTACGTAGGGATCGACGTCGGCTCGGTGAGCGCCAACACCGTGCTGATGGACCGCGACGGTCGGGTCCTGGAGGAGCACTACACGCGGCTTAAGGGTCAGCCCCTGAGGACGGTGGCGGCCGTCTTGCGGGATCTGCTCTCACGGACGCCGAAGGAGAGGATCGCCGGGGTGGCCTTCACGGGCTCAGGGGGCAAGATCCTGGCCGAGATCTTCCGCGGTCCCTTCTACAACGAGATCATCGCCCAGGCCAAGGCGGTGGAGAGGCTTCACCCCGAGGCCAGGACCGTCATGGACATAGGGGGAGAGGACTCGAAGCTCATCCTCCTGGAGGACGAGGGGGGGCGCTTGCGGATCCTGGACTTCTCCATGAACACGCTGTGTGCCGCCGGCACCGGCAGCTTCCTCGATCAGCAGGCGAGCCGCTTGGGGCTCACCATAGAGGAGTTTGGGGAGCTGGCCCTCAAGTCCGAGAACCCACCGCGGATAGCTGGCCGCTGCAGCGTCTTCGCCAAGAGCGACATGATCCACCTTCAGCAGATCGCCACCCCGGACTACGACATCGTGGCTGGGCTCTGTTACGCCTTGGCCCGCAATTTCAAGAGCAACATCGGAAAAGGCGCCGAGTTCCGCCGCCCTGTGGTCTTCCAGGGCGGGGTGGCGGCCAACGTGGGGATGCGGCGGGCCTTCAAGGATGTGCTGGAGCTCTCCGATGGAGAGCTCATCGTGCCGGAGCACTTCGCCTCCATGGGGGCCATCGGGACGGTGTTGCTCGCCCTGGAGGAGGGCAGATTCGCAGGGGACTTCCCCGGCGTGGAGCCCCTGGAGCGCTTCATCGCCTCCCAACGGGAGGAGCGGGAGGCCTGGGAACCGCTCCTCCTGAGGCCGGAGCACCTTGAGGAGAGATCCAAGGTCTGGCGCCCCCGGGTTGAGCCCGGCCAGAGGGTCCCGGCCTACCTTGGCATAGACGTCGGTTCCATCTCCACCAACCTGGTGGTGATCGACTCGGAGGGGCGGGTGCTGGCCAAGCGCTACCTGATGACCGCCGGTAGACCCATCGAGGCGATCCGCAAGGGGCTCAAGGAGATAGGGGAGGAGATAGGCCACCTGGTGGAGATCCAGGGGGTGGGGACCACGGGTTCGGGTCGCTATCTCACCGGGGACTTCGTGGGGGCGGACGTCGTGAGGAACGAGATCACCGCCCAGGCCACCGCCGCCATCCACATCGACCCGGAGGTGGACACCATCTTCGAGATCGGCGGCCAGGACTCCAAGTACATCAGCATAGACCGCGGCGTGATCGTCGACTTCGAGATGAACAAGGTCTGTGCCGCCGGCACCGGCAGCTTTCTGGAGGAGCAGGCCGAGAAGCTCGGCCTCGACATAAAGTCGGACTTCCAGGAGCTGGCCCTAAGGGCCAAGGCCCCGGTGAAGATGGGGGAGCGGTGCACCGTCTTCATCGAATCGGACTTGGTGCACCACCAACAGCGGGGGGCCCCGGTGGATGACCTGGTGGCAGGGCTCTGCTACTCCATCGTGCTCAACTACCTGAATCGGGTGGTGGGGGACAGGAGGATCGGCAAGAGGATCTTCTTCCAGGGGGGTACGGCCTTCAACCGCGGGGTGGTGGCGGCCTTCGAGCGGGTGCTGGGCCGGGAGATCATCGTGCCGGAGAACCACGATGTGACCGGTGCCATCGGGGCGGCCCTTTTGGCCATGAAGGAGAGGACGTGGGAGAGGTCGAACTTCAAGGGTTTCGACCTCTACAATCGCCGCTACGAGATCACCACCTTCGAGTGTAAGGGCTGCCCCAACATGTGCCTCATCCGCAAGGTGAGCGTGGAGGGGGAGAGACCCCTCTTTTACGGGAGCCGCTGCGAGAAGTACGATGTAGTGCGCAGGAGGCGCCGAACGGAGATCCCCGATCTGTTCGCCGAGAGGGAGCGGCTGCTGCTGGCCCCCTACCCGGGGGAGGAGGCGCTCCCGGAGGATGCCCCCGAGATCGGGGTGCCTCGGTGCCTCACCTTCCACGAGCTCTTCCCCTTCTGGAAGGCCTTCTTCACGGAGCTGGGCTTCCGGGTGGTGCCCTCCGATCCGACCAACAAGGAGCTGATCAGGCGGGGGGTGGAGTCGGTAGTGGCCGAGACCTGTTTTCCCGTGAAGGTCGGCCACGGCCACGTGTTGAACCTCCTGGAGAGGGGCGTAAGGAGGCTCTTCATACCCAGCATCATCAGCATGCCCAAGTTCAGGGAGGACTTCGAGCACGCCCAGACCTGCCCCTACGTTCAGTCCTTCCCCTACGTGGTCCGCTCGGCCATCCCCTTTGAGCGCTATGGGGCTGAGGTCTTGAGCCCGGTAGTGGCGTTCGGTCTGGGGCCGAAGGAGGTGGAGAAGGCCCTGATAGAGCTCGGGGGGCGGCTGGGCCGGAGCCCTTCGGAGGTGAGATGGGCCTTGAGGTGTGCTTGGGACTTCCAGGAGCGCTTCTTCAAGGCCTGCAAGGCCAGGGGTAAGGAGGTCTTGGAGGGGCTGAGGGAGGGGAATCGGGCCATGGTGATCGTCGGCCGTCCCTACAACACCTGTGACTCGGGGGTGAACCTTGACATCCCCAGGAAGCTCCGGGACCTGGGGCTGCTCTCCATCCCCATGGACTTCTTGCCCTTGGAGGAGATGGCCGACCGCGAGGGCCTCCGGGAGATGTACTGGCGCTACGGCCAGAGGATCCTGGCTGCGGCCCACCTGGTGAAGGAGGACCCGCGGCTCTTCCCCATCTACATCTCCAACTTCGGCTGTGGTCCCGACTCCTTCATCGGCCACTTCTTCAGGGACGTCATGCAGGGGAAGCCCTCGCTGCTGCTGGAGATAGACGAGCACAGCGCTGATGCCGGCGTGATAACGCGGCTTGAGGCCTTCTTGGACAGCCTCAAGCACGCCCGTCCCCCCGAGGGCAAGGTCCAGAGGCGAGGGAGGATCGCGGGGGAGGCGGGCCGCATCATCTACATCCCCTACATGTGCGATCACGCCTTTGCCTTCGCCGCTGCCTTCGAGGCCTGCGGGGTGAAGGCCAAGGTCTTCCCCGAATCGGATCAGGATACCCTCTACTGGGGCCGCAGGTACACCTCAGGCCGTGAGTGTTACCCCTGCATCCTCACAACGGGCGACATGGTCAAGCTGGTCAAGAGCCCCGACTTCGACCCAGAACGTTCCGCCTTCTTCATGCCCTCGGGCAACGGACCCTGCCGCTTCGGCCAGTACCACCGCTTCCACCGCCTGGTGCTCGATGAATTGGGTTACAGCCAGGTCCCCATCTACTCCCCCAACCAGGACGAGACCCTCTACAAGGACCTGGGGATCCTGGGTTCCAAGTTCTCGCGCCTCGGCTGGTGGGCCATTGTGGCGGTGGATCTGCTGCAGAAGAAGCTCCTGGAGACTCGCCCCTACGAGGTCAACCCCGGGGAGACGGATCGCGTCTATCGGGAGTGCCTCCAGAGGCTCTGCGAGGTCCTGCGGGGGGACCCCAAGATCGACGAGGTGGTGAAGGTCCTGGAGGAGGCCCGACGCAGGATGGACGCCATCCCGGTGAAGGAGAAGGGCTCCAAGCCCAAGATCGGGGTGGTTGGAGAGATCTACGTCAGGATGAACCGCTTCAGCAACGAGGACGTGATCTGCAAGATCGAGGCCTTGGGAGGGGAGGCGCGGCTGGCCCCCATGGTGGAGTGGATTCACTACATCAACAAGATGGCGAAACGCAGGGCCCTGAAGCGCGGCCATCTGTCCAATTACCTGGGGCTTCTGCTCAAGGAGTACTATCAGAAGAAGGACGAGAGGAGGCTGGCCGAGGCCTTCAGGGGTTCCATAGAGGAGCCGGAGGAGCCTCCCACTTCTACGATCCTGGAGTTGGCCCGGCCCTATCTGCACGACTCCTTCGAAGGGGAGGCGATCCTCACGGTGGGGAAGACCGTCGATTACGCCCTCAAAGGGGCAAGCGGCGTGGTGAACGTGATGCCCTTCAGTTGCATGCCGGGGACCATCACCAGCGCGATCCTCAAGCGCTACAAGGAGCTGAACGGGAACTTTCCGGTGTTGAACATGGCCTACGACGGCCAGGAGCAGAGCAACATCCTGACGCGCCTTGAGGCCTTTATGTACCAGGCCCGTCAGTACCGGGAGAGGATGCGCGAAGGGCGCTCCCTCAGCCCTCCCGCGGGCGGTAGGCCTCTACGGGGTTGACCAGACTGCCTATTCCCTCGATCCGCACCTCCACCTGGTCCCCTACCTCCATGGGGCCGATCCCTGAAGGGGTCCCCGTGGCGATGACGTCCCCCGGCAGCAGCGTCATCACCTGCGAGATGAAGCTCACCAGTTGATAGGGGTCGAAGATGAGCCGGGAGGTGCGGGTCGACTGGCGGAGTTCCCCGTTGAGGTAGGTCTCGAGCAAGAGGTCCCTCGGGTCCAGCTCCGTCTCTATCCAGGGGCCCAAGGGGGCGAAGGTGTCGAAGCCCTTGGCCCGGGTCCATTGCTTGTCCTTGTACTGGAGGTCTCGGGCGGTGACGTCGTTGAAGCAGGTGTAGCCGAGGATGTAGCGAGGGGCCTCCTCCGGGGATACGTCCTTGGTCCTTTGGGAGATCACCACCGCCAGCTCCCCCTCGTAGTCCACCCTCTCGGAGGAGGGGGGGCAGAGGATGGCCTCCCCTGGGCCGATGACGGCCGTGGAGGGCTTCAGGAAGATGAGCGGTTCGGAGGGCAGCTTAAGCCCCACCTCCTCGGCGTGGTCCCTGTAATTCAGGCCCAGGGCCACGATCTTGGAGGGGGAGACCGGGTGAAGCAGCTTGGCCTCTCCGAGGGACAGCTCTTCTCCAATCGGGTTGAGGCCGGAGAAGGGGTCTCCCTCGGCCAGGGTCAGCCTCTCCCCGTCCACGAAGCCGTAAACCTTCTTTCCCTTCCACAGAACTCGAGCGATCTTCATCGCGTCCTCCTCTGAGGATGTGGAGTATAAGGGAGGCTGATGTAAAATTTAAGAGCCCCTTTGGTGACTTCAACCGCCCCTGGCCAGGAGGGGACCTTCGGAAGGGGTCGACAGGAGGGCTGAGCAGCGGGGGCAGAAGCCGGGGTCCTTCCTATCCGTGTCGAAGAGGCTGTTGGAGAAGTGCATTACGCATCGGGGGTTTGGGCAGTGGCCAAGCCCCCAAGTGTGGCCCAGTTCATGGAGCACCTCCTTCAGCACCCGCTCGAGGAAGAGCTCCCCGTTGGATTCAAGGCCGTAAAACTCTTGCCTCAGCCTCGGCAGGGCCACCACTGCTCGACCCGTAGATCGGTCGGCCAGGCCGAAGATGAAGTTCAGCCCGGGGACGTAGAGGTCCGCATCGACGAGGCCTACATAGCGATCCTCCTCCCCTATGGGTAGGCTCTCGAGGAAGGCCTCCCCTCGGTACTGCCGCCTGAAGGGGTCGTAGGCCCTGTTGGGATAGGTCAACCTTTGCCGGGTTACGACCTCCTGTCCCAGTACGGGGGGTAGCTCTCGCTCCAGATAACAGAAGACCTCTCCTGCTATCTCATCGAAGGGGACCAGGTAGATCATCTCGTTATGATCAGTAGTCATCGGCCCCTGCGTTGTAAAGACCCCCGGGACGTGTTATAAAAGGCCCGTGAGATCGCTCTTCGGCTGCCTTTTGGCCCTCCTTTTGGCAAGCAAAGTCCTTGCCACAGTGGAGTTTCCCTCCCCCCGAGGGGCGGTCAACGACTTCGCGGGGGCGATCCCCGAGGAGTACGAGGCGAGGATGGAGTCCTTGGCCAGGGACTTTTGGCAGAGGGCGAAGGTGGCCCTGGTGGTGGCCGTCTTTCCAGAGCTCGGCGGTGAGCCCATCGAGGAGTTCACCAACAGGCTCTACGAGACCTGGGGTATCGGGGGAAGGGGAGAGGACAGAGGGCTTTTGATCGTGCTCGCCCTGAGGGAGAGGCGCTTGAGGGTGGAGACGGGCTATGGCCTCGAGGGGATCCTGCCCGATGGTAAGGTGGGAGCGATCATGGACCGCTACATGATCCCCTACCTCAAACGGGGCGATTACGGCAAGGGGCTTTACATGGGGATGCTGGCCTTCGCCCACGCGGTGGCCGAGGCCGAGGGCATAAGGTGGAAAGAGGGACCGGTGGGTGTAAGGGCCATCCCCGTGAGGAGGAAGGCCTTTCCCATCGCTCCTCTGCTCCTCCTGCTCTTCCTGTTCTCCATGGGCGCCTTCGTGGGGAGGCGCAGGAGGCGTCTCCCTGCTGTGCTCTTCTTCCCTTGGGTCACCGCTGGTCCCATAGGCGGCACCTATGAGGGCTTCGGGGGCTTTGGGGGAGGCTTCGGGGGCTTCGGAGGGGGGCTGAGCGGAGGCGGAGGCGCCACCAGGGGGTTCTGAGGGCATGAAGAGGGCACCAAAGGACCCGCGGGATATCTTCGACGAGTTCATCGCCGATTGCAGGAGGGCCTTCGGCGAGGAACTGAAGGCCATCTGCCTCTACGGAAGCGGTGCTAGGGGGGAATATGTGCCGGGGCGCTCTGACGTCAACTTCCTTTTGCTGCTGAGCGAAAGGGGCATCAGGGAGTTGGACAGGGCCTTCGGCCTCGTGGCCAAGTGGCGCAAGAGGAACGTAGCCGTGCCCCTCTTCCTGACCGAGGAATACGTGAAGGGATCCCTGGACAGCTTCCCCCTTGAGTTCTTGGACATGGAGCTCCACCACCTCCTCCTCTACGGTAAGGACCCCTTTGAGGATCTGCATATCCGGGGGGAGGACCTGAGGCTGCAGTGCGAGCGGGAGGTGAAGGGGAAGCTCCTCATCCTGAGGGAGGCCTATGTGAGCAGTGGGGGGAGGCCCCGGGACCTTTCCACCGTTTTGGCCCGCTCCATAGTGGCCTTCTCCATAGTCTTTGAGGGCCTGCTCTACCTCAAGGGGTTGGAGATCCCGCCAAATAGGTCAGGGGTCATCCGTGCCCTCTGCGAGGCGGCGGGCCTCCGGGAGGAGGTCTTCCAGGCGGCCCTTTCCATCAAGGAGGGCAGAGTCAAGCCCACGCGGGAGGAGCTGCTGCGGCTCATGACCGATTACATGGAGGAGGTGAGGAGGTTAGCCTTTTGGATAGATGAGATGGAGGAGGGGAGATGAGGAAGGGGTTGATCGCCTTAGGGATCGTCGTCTTGGTCCTCCTTGTGTTGTTCGGTTACCTGAAGGGCACCTACAACGAACTGGTGACGCTCGAGGAAGGTGTGAAGGCCGCTTGGGCCCAGGTGGAGAATCAGCTTCAGCGGCGCATGGACCTCATCCCCAACTACGTCGAGACGGTCAAGGCCTACGCCGCCCACGAGAGGGAGGTCTTCCAGAGGGTAACGGAGGCCAGATCTAGGGTGAGGGAGGCCAGGGATTTCGAGGAGCGCCTGAGGGCCGAAGGGGAACTTTCTGCGGCCCTCGGCAGGCTGATGATGGTGGTGGAGAACTACCCGGCGCTGCGGGCCAACGAGAACTTCATCAGGCTTCAGGACGAGCTGGCCGGTACCGAGAACCGCATCGCCGTGGAGAGGCGTCGTTACAACGAGGCCGTGAGGCTCTACAACACCAAGTTGAGGAGCTTCCCCACGGTGCTCATAGCCAGGATGTTGGGCTTTGAGCCCGCCCCCTTCTTCGAGGCCCCCAAGGAGGCGACGAGGCCCCCTCGGGTGAAGTTCTGAGACATCCGTTAAACTCATTGGGCCTTTCTGCCGATACTAGGGAGGAGTCCTCTCGGCAGGAAGCGAAGATGCGCTTGGAAGAGGAGAAGAGGGGGGATGTCTTGGTGATCAGACCCCTGGAGGCGAGGATCGATGCCCACGGCGCCCCTGAGTTCAAGAGGCGAGGGCTTGAGCTGATCGGTCAGGGCAACAAAAAGGTCTTGATAGATCTGTCGGTGGTGGACTTCGTGGACTCAAGCGGCCTCGGGGCCCTCGTCTCCTTCCTGAAGGCCTTGGGGAGGGAGGGCACCGTTGCCCTCTGCGGCTTGAAGGGGACGGTGAGGGAGATCCTCAAGCTCACACGCCTCGAAAGGGTCTTTCAACTCTTCTCGGAGGAAGAGGAGGCCTTACGGGCCCTCTCAGGCTGAGGCCTTGGAGGTCGCCCCGCCTTCAGAGAAGAGGGCCTCGACGAAGGCCTCGGCCTCAAAGTCCTCAAGGTCCTCCAACCCCTCTCCGACCCCCAAGAATCGGAGGGGGATCCCCAGCTCTTCAGCTATGGCCACCAGGATCCCCCCCTTTGCCGTGCCGTCGAGCTTCACCAGGGCGATCCCCGTGACCTCGAGGGCCTGGTGGAAGGTCTTGGCCTGCACAAGGGCGTTCTGGCCATTGGTGGCATCCAGCACGAGGAGGATCTCGTGGGGGGCCTCCTCCTTGAGCTTCTTCAGGACCCTCTTGGTCTTCCTCAGCTCCTCCATCAAATCCCCCTTGGTATGGAGGCGTCCTGCGGTGTCTATCAGCAGAAGGTCGTAGCCCCTGGCGGAGGCCGCCTGCAGCGCGTCGTAGGCCACTGCGGAGGGGTCCGCCCCCTCTCGATGTCTCACCATCTGGGCCCCGGCCCGTTGGCTCCATATCTGGAGCTGGTCCATGGCCGCCGGCCTGAAGGTGTCCGCTGCTGCTACCATCACCCTCCTGCCCTGGGAGGTGTAACGGTGGGCTATCTTGGCGATGGTGGTGGTCTTCCCGACTCCGTTCACCCCCACGACGAAGACGACGGTGGGTCGCTCCTTCTGCAAGCGAAACGGGGCCTCGCACGGCTTGAGGGTCCTGAGGATCTCCCCCTTGAGCAAGGGGTATAGGTCCTCGGCCCCCTTCAGGTCCCTCCTTCTGGCCTCCTCCTTCAGTACCTCGAGCAGCCTCTGGGTGGCTGCCACCCCCACGTCAGCCTCGATCAGCAGCTCCTCCAACTCCTCCCAGAGGCCCTCCTCAATCGCCTTTCCCGGGCGCAAAAGCCCCCGCGTCCCCTCGGCCAGCAGTCCCCGGGTCTTGGTCAGGCCTTCCTTCAGCCTCCCGAGGAGTCCCACCTCAGCCCTCGCGGGCGATCAAGGCCGCCCCTAAGGCGCAGACTATCTGGGGTTCGTAGTAGATGGCCAGGGGCATCCCTATCTCTTCCTCCAGGGCTCTCACCACCCCTATGTTCTTGGCCACACCTCCCGTCATCACGACCCTGGGAGCCGGTCCTCCGGTGCGCTCCAGCAGCCCCACGGTCCTCTTGGCGATGGCCTTATGGATGGCCCGGAGGATGTCCTCCACCTCCTCCCCTTGAGCTACCAAGGAGACCACTTCGGATTCGGCGAAGACGGTGCAGACGCTGGAGATGGAGAGTTCCTTCTTGGCCCTCAAGGCCTTCTCCCCCATCTTGTCCAGCTCCACCCCCAGGGCCTTGGCCATCACCTCCAGGAAGCGGCCGGTGCCGGCTGCACACTTGTCGTTCATGTCGAATTCCACCACCGTGCCCCTTTCGTCCACCTTGATCACCTTGGTGTCCTGGCCGCCGATGTCTATCACGGTGCGGGCATCGGGGAAGAGGTAGTTGACCCCCCTGGCCAAACAGGTGATCTCGGTGACCTTCCTCTGGGCGAACTCTGCGATGCCCCTGGCGCAGCCCGTGGCCACGATCCTCTCTATCCGGTCCCGCTCTATGTTGGCGAACCTCGTGGCCTGTTCGAGGGATAGGTTGGCCGCCTCGCGGCTTGAGCCCCCAGTGAGGATGATGGAGTAGCCGAGGACCCCCTTGCCGTCGTCCAGGATGACCGTCTCGGTGGTCAAGGAGCCTATGTCGATGCCCGCCGTGACCATCACTGTCCCCTCCATTCGGGCTTCCTCTTCTCGAGGAAGGCCTTCAGGCCTTCGTTGGCGTCCTGCGTCTTCATCAGGGCGTATTTGTAAATGACCTCGGAGTTCTCGAGCCCCGTCTCGAAGTCCCCGCTCACGCCCGCCAGGATTGCCCTCTTGGCTATCCTCAGGACCACTGGGCTCTTGTCGGTGAGCCTCCCGATGAACTTCTGGACCTCCTCCTCGAACCTCTCCTCAGGGACCACCAGGTTCACCAGGCCCAGACGTTCCGCCTCCTGGGCCGAGATGGAATCCCCGGTGAGGATGATCTCCATGGCCTTCTTCATCCCCGCGAGCCGTGGCAGCCAGGCCACGATCATCGATGGATATACCCCCACCTTTATCTCCGGTTGTCCGAACTGGGCCTTTTCCGATGCCACCACCATGTCGCAGAACAGCGCCACTTCACAGCCCCCGCCCAGGGCATATCCCCTCACCGCGGCCACGGTGGGGATCTCCAAGGTGGCCATGATCCGGAAGATCCGATGGAAGACCTCGATCATCTCGTCCATCTTTTCAGGGGTGTGGTCCTTCACGTCCACCCCTGTGGAGAAGGCCTTCTCGCCACTGGAGGTGATGAGCAGGACCTTGAGCTCCTTCTCCCTGGCCTTCACGTCCATCAGGGCCTCGTCGATCTCGCGCATGGTGGGGATGTCTAGCACGTTGTAGGGCGGTCGATTGATGACGATCTTGGCTACCCCGTCTTTCACCTCGTAGAGGATGTTCTCATACGCCATATCCTCCTCCTTTATGGTTTTTGGGTGAAGTGAAAAATATCACGAGGGAGGGAGGGGTTCAAGCCTTTACCCTTGGGGTTTCAGCCGATGCGGGCCAGATCCAGCCTATCGCTCCACCTCTGCAGGACCGCTTCCCTCAGGGCTCGGTGCTGGGGCCTTTGGAGGTCAGGGTCCTCCTCCACCAGCCTGAAGGCCTCCCTCCGGGCCTCCATGAGCAGGCGAAGATCGCGAGGGAGCTCCGCCACCCGGAACTTGGGGATCCCCCACTGTCGCACCCCAAGGATGTCCCCCGGGCCTCGCAAGGCCAGGTCCTCCTCCGCTATCCTGAAGCCGTCCCTGGTCTCCTCCATAACCTTGAGGCGCCTGAAGGCCTCCTCGGTCAGTCCTCCCTTGGTCACCAGGAGGCAGAAGGAGGGGTTTGGCCCCCTTCCGATGCGGCCCCGCAACTGGTGCAACTGCGCCAGGCCGAACCTCTGGGCCTCTTCCACCAGCATCACCGTGGCGTTGGGTACATCTATCCCTACCTCCACCACCGTGGTGGCCACCAGGACCTGGATCTCTCCGGCCTTGAAGGCCTGCATGACGGCTTCCTTCTCTTCGGACCTCATGCGGCCGTGGATGAGGCCCACGCGCCATTGGGGGAACCGCCGGGCCAGCTTCTCGGCCCCTTCGGTGGCGTTGCGCAAATCGAGCTGTTCGGATTCCTCCACCAGGGGATAGACGACGTAGGCCTGATGGCCCCTGCTCACCTCTTCGGCCAGGACCCGGTAGGCCTCCTCCCTTTGGGCCTCCCTGAAGACCTTGGTGGTGATGGGTCCCCTGCCCGGGGGCATCTCGTCCAGCACCGATACCTCCATGTCACCGTAGAGGGTCATGGCGAGGGTGCGGGGTATGGGTGTAGCGGTCATGACCAGCAGGTCCGGATCTGACCCCTTCCTGTACAGCCTAGCCCTCTGCATGACGCCGAAGCGGTGCTGTTCGTCCACCACGGCGAACCCCAGGGCCCTGAAGGTGACCCCTTCCTGTATCAGGGCGTGGGTCCCGACCAGGAGTTGGATCTCGCCGGAGGCTATGCCCTCGTAGATGGCCTCGCGCTCTGCCCCCTTCACCTTAGAGGTGAGGAGGGCTGTCCTCACCTCCAGGTCCCCCAAGAGCTCCCTCACGGTGGCGTAGTGTTGTTCGGCCAGGATCTCTGTGGGGGCCATGACGGCGGCCTGGTAGCCGTTCTCTATGGCGATGAGGGAGGCGGCCAAGGCCACGACGGTCTTACCGCTTCCTACGTCCCCCTGCAGGAGCCTGTTCATGGGGTGGGGACGGGCCATATCGGCCTTGATCTCCTCCAGGACCCGCTCTTGGGCCCTCGTGAGGCGGAAGGGTAGGGCCCTGAGGAGGGCGTCGAGGAGCTTCAAGCCCTCGGTGCGGAAGGCCACCCCTGGCCTCTCCTCAACTCCCCGTCTCCTCAGGGCGAGGGCCAACTCCAAGAGGAAGAGCTCCTCGAAGGCGAGCCTTCGGTGGAAGGGGGAGGTGCCGGCCTGAAGCTCGGGGAGGTACCTTGAGTCGGAGGGGAAGTGGACCTCCTGGATCGCCCGATCGAAGGGGACCAGACGACAACGGCGTTCCACCTCGGGGGGGAGGGGGCTTTTCACTTTGGGGCCGTATTCGGTAACCACCCTGTACATGATCCCCCGGATCCTCCTCTGCCTGAGCCCCTCGGTCTGGGAGTAGATGGGCACGATGCGTCCGAAGTGGATGCTGTCGGCGGCCCCCTCGAGGACCTCGATGTCGGGGTGATGGATCTCCCTTTGCTGAAAGTAGCTCTTTATCTCCCCCGAAAAGACGACCTTGTCGCCCCTCTTGAGCCTTCCCTTTATGAAGTCCCATCCCTGGAACCATTTGGCGGTGAGGAAGCCCGTGCCGTCCCCGAGCAGCACCTCGAGGACCTTCCTGCGGCTGCGGGGGTAGATGACCTCCTCGGCGGCCAACACATGGGCCACCCCTGTTACCCATTCGCCGGGGAACATCTGGGAGATCTTTCTAAGCTGGCGACGGTCCTCGTACCTTATGGGCAGGTTGAATAGGGCGTCCTCCACGGTCTCGATGCCCTTCTTCTTCAGGAGCCTGTAGGTCTTGGGACCAACCCCCTTCACCTCCTCGACGGAGGTCCGGAGGACCCTACGGGTCTCCCTTACCTCCTCAGGGGTGAGGGAGAGGACCCCGTCTATCTCCCCCAGGATCTCCCTCCCCCGTGCAAGGGCCTTTTTCTTCTCCGAGGGCTCCTTGAGGTCGTAGTCCTTGAAGGTCTCCTGAAGTTCCTCCAGCAGGCCCCTGATCCCCTCCGGGGGCGAGGCCGCCAGGGCTTCCTCGACCACGACCCCTACTAGCCTTTCGAGTCCTTTGATCTGGTTTACCCTGGAGTAGTCATCCCTTGATGCAAGCTCCAAGGGGCGCTGGAGTTTGGCGAGGATTTGTTTCACGCATTTAGCTTATATTGCCATCTCTTCAGAGGTCAACAGCTTGCCCCTTAGGAGGGCTTTTGTTACATTTCCCTCGATGGCCCCGAGGGTAATAAGCTTCGACCTGGACGGCACCCTGGTGGATCACACCTTTGCGGACCTGGTGTGGCATGAGGGAATGGCACGGCTTTACGCGCAAAAGGAGGGAATTGGCCTGGAGGAGGCGAGGAGGCGGGTCCTTGAGGCTTACGACGAGGTGGGGGATGAGGCCCTGGAATGGTACGACTTGGGCTTCTGGTTCCGGAGGTTTGGCCTCCAAGGGTCCCCCCAGGATTTGCTGAAGCAGTATGCGGAGGCCGTAAGGGTCTATCCAGAGGTACACGAGGTCTTGAGGAAGTTGGGGAGGAGGTATAGGCTTGTTGTCCTCTCCAACGCCTCGCGGGAGTTCATGGAGGTGGAGCTCGAGAGGGGCGGCTTGAGGGGGTATCTCTCCGTGGCCCTTTCCGCCGTCAGTGACTTCGGTATGGTGAAGAAGGAGCCGGGGTTCTACCGCAGGGCCTGTGAGTTCCTGGGGGTCTCCCCTCAGGAGGTGGTCCATGTGGGCGATCACGAGAAGTTCGATAAGGAAGTGCCCCAGGGGATCGGCATCAGGAGCTTTCTGCTGCGGAGGAACGGCTCACGGGAGGGGTCGCTGCGGGACCTCTGGCAGCTATGTCAAATCCTCGAGGAGGTGCAAGGATGAAGATAGGGGTGGTGAGCGACAGCCATGGCCACATAGAGAACCTCAGGAGGGCCCTCAGGGCCCTCCTTGAACGGGGCATTCAGGTCTTCTGCCACCTCGGGGACGATTGCGAGGATATGAGGGCCTTGGAGGTTGGGACCTTAGAGGTAGTCCAGGTCCCTGGGGTCTTCTCCAGTTACTACCGGGACCCCGCCGTACCCAACAGGGTCCTCAGGTCATGGGGAGGGAAGCGGTTCCTCTTGACCCATACCAAGGTCCGCCACGAGAACGACCTGCCGGGCGATCCCGACCCTCGAGAGCTCGTGGGCAAGGGGGAGGTGGACGGGATCCTTTACGGCCACAGCCATACACCCGAGGTATTGGCGGAACAGGCGGTCCTCTTCCTCAACCCCGGTCACCTCAAGGACGAGGACAAGAAGGGATATCCCCCCACCTACGGCCTGGTGGAGGTGAAGGGGGAAGCACTGAGCGGTATGGTCTACGACCTCTACTCCGGTGAGGTCCTCTTCAGCCATACCTTGGGAGGGGCACGGTGAAGTACAGGGGTAAGGTCTGGAAGTTCGGCGACGATGTGGACACCGATCTGATCATCCCGGCCCGCTATCTCAACACCTCTGATCCCGAGGAGCTGGCCGCCCATTGCATGGAGGACGCCGATCCCGAGTTCTCCAAAGAGGTCCGTCCGGGGGACGTGGTCGTAGGGGGGAGGAACTTCGGATGCGGTTCCTCCCGGGAGCATGCCCCTCTGGCCCTCAAGGCTGCGGGGGTGTCCTGCGTGGTGGCCAAGAGCTTCGCCAGGATCTTCTACCGCAATGCCTTCAACATGGGCCTGCCCATCCTGGAGTGTGCCCCTGCTGTCGATGAGACCTCCCCTGGCGATGAGTTTGAAGTCGATTTGGACACGGGTCGGATAACGAACCTCACCAAGGGGAGGACTTACAAGGCGCAGCCGATCCCCCCCTTCATGCAGGAATTGATCAAGGACGGGGGGCTAATGAAGCACATCGCCAAGAGGCTCAAGGGGCTTTGAAGGAGAGGAGCTATCGCCGAAGGGTCAGCCCCCGTGGGTTGGTGCCCTTTGAGGTCAGGGCGAAGGAGACGGACCTCTGGATCTTGGCCATCCAGGATCTGTCCCAGGAGGCCTTGGAGGAGGTCCTGAGGCTGAGGCATCAACTGGAGGGGTACATAGAGGGCCATCCCGCCTTTCTCAACAGCTACTCCCCTCTGCCCGACGATCCCATGGCCCCCCCGGTGGTGCGGCAGATGCTGGCCGCAGCCCTCAAGACGGGAGTGGGCCCCATGGCGGCGGTGGCAGGGGCCATAGCCGAGGGGGTGGGGAGCAGGCTGCTGCAGAGAAGTCCCGAGGTGGTGGTGGAAAACGGCGGCGATGTCTTCATCAAGGCCCTCCGTACCCTCCGGGTGGCCATTTACGCCGGCGATTCACCTCTCAGCATGAAGATCGGCCTTGAGATAGCGCCCGAGCGGACCCCCCTCGGGATCTGTACCTCCTCCGCGACGATAGGTCACTCGGAGAGCTTCGGCAGGGCCGATGCCGTCTGTGTGGTGGCGCGGTCTTGTGCCCTGGCCGATGCAGCGGCCACAGCCTTGGGCAATAGGGTCAAGGGGGAGGAAGATCTACAGGAGGCCTTGGAGGCGGCCAGGGGGATAGAGGGGGTGGAGGCAGTGGTCATTGTGTTGGGGGAGAAGCTCGCCCTCCGGGGCGACCATCCCTTGGTGGAGGTGTAGATGGAGTACAGGAAGAAGATCGTCTTGAGGTTCTCCCGTCAGACCTGGGACAAGCCCATCGTGTATCGGTTGGCGAAGGACTACGACCTCGAGTTCAACATCTTGAAGGCCATAGTATTGCCCAAACAGGAGAGCCTGATGGTGCTGGAGCTGGCCGGCACCGAGGAGAACTACCATCGCGGGGTGGAGTACCTGATGAGCCGTGGGATAGGGGTGGAGCCCATAGAGTCGGACATCTTCAGGGATGAGGAGGCCTGCGTCCACTGTGGAGCCTGTACCGCCGTGTGTCCCACCGGCGCCCTCAGCATCGACCGGCAAACGATGGAGGTGCTCTTCGACCCCGAGGGGTGTGTGGCCTGCGAGTTATGTTTGAGGGCCTGTCCCCTCAAGGCCATGAAGGCGAGCTTCTGAGGAGGGGGCCGTCGGGGACGGCCCCCAATCCCTTTAACGCTTGATGTTGATGAGCTCTGCCATCATGTCGTCAGTGGTGGTGACCACTCGGCTATTGGCCTGAAAGGCCCTCTGGAAGATGATCATCTTGATGAACTCGTTGGCTAGGTCGACGTTGGATTGCTCCAGGCTGTTAGGGGCTATGCGGCCGACGCCCGCTGTGCCCGGAGGGGCGGTCACCACCTCACCGGTGCGGTTCGACTCGCTGTAGAGGTTGCCGCCTTCCTTCAAGAGACCCCATGGATTGGCGAAGTTGGCCAGGGCCAAACGGAAGAGGGGCATGATCTGGCCGTTGGTGTAGTGGCCGTATATCACCCCGTCGGTGTCGACGGAGACCGTCTGGAGGAACCCGGAACTGTAGCCGTCCTGGGTCTGATAGATGGTGGCGAAGGGGGCGGCAAACTGGGTGGTTCGGCTTACTGCCCCTGTCTGGGTGCCGAAGTGGAAGCTTATCAGCTGGTCCGGGGCGGCCCCCCCTGAGAAGTTGAAGCAGTTGGAGGTCTGGTTCTCCTCCGTGAGGACCCCGTCGTCGTTGAAGACGAGGGTGCCGTCAGCGCAGATGGTGTCGCTTCCCAATGCGTGGTCGTCAGCCGAGACTGCGGCATACCAGTGCCACTCTCCTGAGCGGGTCTTCCTGAAGTAGACGGTAACGGCATGTCCCTGGCCCAGGGAGTCGTAGACGGTGATGGAGGTGTGGTAGTTGGAACCGTCGAGCCATGTGGAGGAGTCGTCAAGCTCGAAGGTCTCCTCCGGGGTCGAGGCTGAGGCGTCCAGGTTCACCGCTATCTGGACCTGTGAAGTGGGGTTGGGGTCCGAAGATGTGGAGGGTATCACGATGTCGGTTATGGACCCCACTATATCCACCCCTCCTGCTGCGTTCCTCTGGACCTGCCAGCCCTGCACGATGTAGCCCTGAGGGTTCACCAAGCGGCCATCGGCGTCGAAGCGGAACTGCCCCGCCCGGGTGTAGTAGGTCCTGAGATTGTTGGGGTCACGGACGATGAAGAAGCCCTTGCCGCCTATGGCCAGATCGGTGGGTTCGCTGGTGGACTCAAAGGACCCCTGGGCGAAGAGCAAACTTATGTCGCTCACCGCCACGCCGCGGCCCACCTGGGAGCTGCCCGCGGCGGTGGCCACCAGTTGGCTCAGGGCGTCATCAAAGGTGATCCTCGAGGCCTTGAAGCCGATGGTGTTCACGTTGGCTATGTTGTCCCCCACCACCGACATGGCCATACCGTAACCCCTCAGGCCGCTCACTGCAGAGAACAAAGAACTCGAAAGGCCCATAATCCATCCCTCCCTTCGTCTTTATTGAGCTTCCTCCACGCTGGTGGCCGTGGAGAGGGGCACCGGGAGGTCGCCGAGCATCAGGCACACGGTGCCGTCCTGGACCCTGATCCCAGTGACCCGTCCCCTGATGAAGCTCGAGACCTCCGTGGGGTTTCCTCCTTCGTCCACGGCCTCCAGGCGGAAGTAATACCTGCCCGCTGGCATCGGTTCTCCCTGGTCGTTCAAGCCGTCCCACCGTATAGTCCCCTCCCCTGGACCCTTCCGTCCGAGGGAGATGACCCTCACGAGGTGGAAGCCCTCGTCGTAGATCATCGCCTTGAGGTCCTTGACCTCGTGGTCGAGCCTGTAGTGGAGGGCGGTGGCTTCGTCGCCGTCGAACCAAAGAGAATCCTCCGTAGAGGTGATCTCCTTGCCGATGAAGCCCACCGCCTGAAGGATGACCGAGTGGCCCTGGAGCCACTGGAGGTCCTCCACCGCCCGGTTGAGGTTGATGAGCTGCTCTATTTGGGTGAATTGGGCCAACTGGGCGGTGAACTGAAAGGCATCCAGGGGGTTCAGGGGGTCTTGGTGCTTTACCTGGGCTATGAAGAGCTTGAGGAAGTCATCCTTGCCCATGACCTCTCGTGGTTCCCTTTGAGCCCCGAAGGTGCTGCCCTGTAGGATCTCACCCACTCCTTCCATGGTATGGAGTCCTCCCTATGCGATGACGTCGAATAGGGCCTTATTCTCCACCGAGCCCTCAGCCTCCTTTCCGTGCAGTGCGGCCACCTTCCTCTCCCCCTGCTGATGTCTTCGCCGCTGGGGGGAGCGATCCCAAAGGGGGTGGGCCTCCTGTTGGGCCGCCAGCGTGAGGTGGAGGTTCTCGAACCTGAGCCCCCGGGCCTCAAGCCCCCGTTGGATCTCCGTCAGATGGGCCTCCACGATTCGCTTTGCCTGCTCCGTTTGGGCGGTGATCCTCGCCAAGAGCTCCCCTTGCCGCATCTCCACCTCTATCCTCAGCCCCCCGAGGAGCTCCGGCTTCAGCTGTACGTCTATTCTCTGGACCCCCTTGAGGAGCTCCACCTTGACCTTCTTCACGATGAGGGAGACCACCTCCTGGGCCAAGGTCCGATAGGAGGGAGAGGGGGCGGGAGGGGAAGGCCCCTCCCGCATGAGGGGGCTGGGAGGGGTTGTAGAGCCACCAGCTGTGGGGAGTATCGCTTCCCTTACGGACCTGACAAGGGATTCCTGCTTCGGGATGAAGCTAAAGGGACGGAGGCCCCTTTCGGGTGTGGAGGCTTCATCCCCTCGAGCCCCACCGAAGGGACCACGGGGTGTCGTCCCTGAAAGGAGGTGATGGAACACCCTGCTGTTGAGGGGGAGGTCCTTCAGCGTCGATCCCTCCGGTCGGTACGGAACCCTTCGGATCTGGTGCCCCCTGGGGATCTTCTGGTGGCCGAGGGGTTGCTGCAGGGCGACGATCTCCTCAGGGGCCTGGTCGAAGGGGATCCGAGGGGCTCCCTCCGGAGGGCCTCCTTCCCGCGCCCCTGCGGGTTGGTCCCCTCCGTAGCGAAGGGACAACAGGGGGGGTTCATCCCCGCCGCTGAGAGGGACCCCTGAAGGGGGCAGAGGGATGGGCTTTGTCGGCCTCCCTTCTTTGTTCCCCATGGACGCGGGTGCCTCCTGTGAGGGGTTGGAGGGCAGGGATGAGATGAGGAATTCCTGGGTGTACCTCAGGACCCTCTCCACGTATTGCTGCGTCTCCTGGTAAGGGGGCATCCCCTTGTGTCGCTTTACCTCCGACGGGCCGGCGTTGTAGGCGGCGAGGGCCAACTTTAGGTCCCCGAAGTGGTCCAGGAGTTGGCGGAGGTATCTGACGCCGCCCTCCACGTTCTGCCGGGGGTCGAAGGGGTCCTCCACCCCCAACTCTTCGGCGGTGGACGGCATGAGCTGCATGAGTCCCATGGCCCCCTTCGGGGAGCGAGCCTCGGGTTGAAAGTTCGACTCCGCCTTGACCACGGCCATCACCAGGGCTGGAGGCAGCCCATACCGCCGGGAGGCCTCGACGATCACCTCTTTGAAGGGTATCTCAGGCTCGAGGCCCTCTTCTTCGATGCTGAGCGGTCCCCTCTCGGGCCTTTGATCGAAGGGCAGGGCCCCCCTCGGGCACAGCAAGGCTTCGAGGAGTTCGAGGAAGTTCCCTCCCTCCCATGGCCTGTCCTGTCCAAGGGAAGGGATGGCCTCCTCGATGCCGGCTGAGAGGATGGGGACCACCAGCATGGTACTTGACACCTTGGGCAAAGCCCATGCCAGCGGGATATTCAGCAATGGAGCGTACCGAGGGAGGGTGAAAGGGGAATTCCTTTCCTACACCGGGAAGGACCTTCTTCTCAGGCCGAATTCGTCCAGAAATATCCCCTCTTGGCGCCTGATCTCCTTGAGGAACTCGGCCAGGCGTTTCTCCTTCAGCTTTTCCACCGTCTTCAACTCTTGAGAGGCGAGGATGACCTCCTGCCGCTTCTGCTCCAGTTGTCTCTTCAGATGATCCACCCTCTTCCTTTGGAGGTGGATCCTGTCCTCGAGGTCGCTCAGGAAGTCCTCATACCGCAGGATATCGGGGGGCGAGAGCCCCTCCTTCTGTTTGGCCCTTAGCTCTTCAAGGTAGTGCCTCCGCCGTCCCCGCAATCCCTCCAGCTCCTTCTCCTCCTCCGCAAGGGTGGCCTTCAGGCTGGCCAGCTCCTCTTTGAGGGCCTCGAGTTTCTGCTCCCTCAAGCTGAGGACGGCCTCCAGGGAGAACTTAAACTTCATCGGCGAAGATCTCCTTCAGTTCCTCGATGCTCCTCTGAAGGTCCACCCTTTCGCGCCAATCCTGGCGGAGGTAGGCCTTGATCCTGTCGAGCTTGTCCAGGGCGTAATCGAGCTTCTTGTTGGCGCCACGGGTGTAAGCTCCGATGGTCACCAGGTCCTCGGACCGTTTGTAGGTGGCCAGCACATCCACAAGCCGCTGGGCGTACTGCATGTGTTCCTCGTCCACCACGTTTATCATCAGGCGGCTCAAGCTCTGAAGCACATCCACCGCGGGATAATGCCCCTGAGAGGCGAGTTCTCGCGACAGCACTATGTGGCCGTCAAGGATTGCCCTTGAGGCGTCGGCGATGGGCTCGTTCATGTCGTCCCCTTCCACCAACACGGTGTAAAAGCCCGTGATGCTGCCCCTTCCCTTGACAGGACCTGCCCTTTCCAAGAGCCGGGGGAGCAATGCGAAGACCGAGGGTGTGTATCCCCTGGTAGTGGGGGGCTCACCCACCGAGAGGCCGATCTCCCTCTGGGCCATGGCGAAACGGGTGAGGGAGTCCATCATGAGGATGACCTCCTTGCCCTGGTCCCGGAAGAACTCGGCGATGGCAGCAGCCACAAAGGCCCCCCTCATCCGTATGAGGGGCGATCTGTCCGAGGTGGCCACCACTACCACGGAGCGGCTCAGCCCCTCGTCCCCCAAGTCCCTCTTGATGAACTCCTTTACCTCACGGCCCCTCTCGCCGATCAGGGCTATGACGTTGACGTCGGCGGAGGTGTGTCGGGCTATCATGCCGAGGAGCATCGATTTGCCCACCCCGCTTCCTGCCATGATGCCCATGCGCTGTCCCTTGCCGCACGTGAGGAGCCCGTTTATCACCCTGACCCCCACGTCGAGGGGCTCCGTGATCTCCTGCCTCTCGAGGGGATTTATAGGCTCGGCGTAAAGGGGATATCGCGCCTCGGCCTCTATGGGGCCCTTGTCGTCCAAGGGGTTCCCCAGGGGGTCTATGACGCGTCCGAGGAGCCCTGAGCCCACCGCCACCCTTGCCTCCTGTCCTAAGGGCTCGAGGAGGCTGCCCGGCTCAAGGCCGTTGGTCTCACCTAAAGCCATCATGAGGAGTCCCTTTCCCCTGAAGCCCACCACCTCCGCTATCGCGTGGGTCCTCCCGTCCTTGGTGAGGATGCGACAGAGGTCGCCGATGGCCATGGGAGGGCCCTTCCCCTCGATGACGAGGCCGACCACCTGTGTAACCCTCCCCCGCACCCTTATGGGGTCCAGGGCTTGGAGCCTTCTCAAGGAGGTCTCAAGATCCATTTTCCCCCTTCAACCCCTGAGCGATGGCCTCCAGTTGACTCTCCAGCCGCGCATCGATGTGGCCGAACTCCGTCTCTATGAAACACCCCCCAGGGGTTATGCCGGGATCGGCGTGCAAAACCACCCCCCTTGGGCCCTTAACCCCCTCGAGGAGTTCCCCTTGATGTTCCTTCACCAAATCTATATCGTCAGGGGAGAGGTAAATCTTAACGGTATCACCCTCCGTTACCTTCTCTATGGCCTCCTTCAGGGTCCGCAGGACCCATTGGCGGTCCGACATCAGCTCCCTTCGGAGGACCTTCTTGGCAACGGCTATCGCCAGCTCGAGGATCTCCTCTTCGGCCCGACTGAAGGCCCTCCTCCTGAAGTCCTCCAATTTCCTCAGTATGGCCTCGAGGCGTCCCAGGGCCTCCTCCATTCGTCCTTTGGCTTGAGAGAGACCCTGGCTGTAACCCTTCTGAAAGCCCTCCTCATAGGCCTTATTCCTGAGCTCTGCCTCCGTCCTCTCGAAGACGGGGAAGGCGAAGGGACGGGGATCGCCGCCGGTCTTAGACAAGGACATCCTCTGAACCCCTCCCCATCACCACCAGTTCTCCTTTCTCCTCCAGGGTCCTCGCTACGGCGATGATCCTCTGTTGGGCCTTCTCCACGTCCCTGACCCGCACAGGCCCAAGGGTTTCCATGTCCTCTACCAACATTTGGGCCGCCCTTTGGGACAGGTTCCGGAAGATCTTCTCCTTCAGCTCATCTGAGGCCATCTTGAGGGCCAGGGCGAGGTCCTCCTTGGAGATCTGGCGGAGCAGCTTCTGCAGACCCCGGTCCTCCACGTTCACGAGGTCCTCGAAGACGAACATGGCCTCCTTGATCTCCTCGCTGACCTGGGGGTCCTTCTCCTTCAGTTGCTCCAGGATGTTTTCGGCTCGCCCGCCGAGTTGGTTCAGGATCTCGGCCGCTACCTTGCGACCCTTCTTCCTCCCCATGACCGGGGCCGTCTTCGTCACCTTTATCTCCTGCCGCAGGACCTCCTCCAGGTCCTCTATCACCTCGGGGACCACCTTGCTGAGGTTGGCGATCCTGTAGACGACCTCGCTTTGGAGTTCCTCCGGCAGCTCCGCGAGGACCTGGGCTGCCCTCTCCCTGTCGAGATAGGACAGGATCAAGGCGATCGTCTGGGGATGTTCGGAGCGGAGGTAATTGGCCAAGGAGGAGGGATCCACCTTGTGGAGATACGAGAAGGGGGTCTCCTCCTCCGGCGTTATCATCTCCAAGACGAAGCGGGCCTTCTCGGGTCCCAAGGCCCTGGGCAGGATCTTCTCCAGATAGGACCTCCCCCCTATGAGGACCTCTTCCTTCCTTTCGTACATGGAGAGGAACTCCGCCACCACCTCCTCCACCACCCCCTTGGGGACCTGGGACATCTCCGCCATCAAGGGGATCACCCTCTGGATCTCGTCCTCTCGGAGACGGCGTAGGATCTCCCCGGCCACCTCCTCGCCGAGGTACAGCAGCAGGATGGCGGCCTTTTGGGCCCCACGCAGCTCTTGAGCGCTCTTAACCTCCGCCACCTTTCCGCTCCCTCAGCCACCTTCGTATGAGCTCCACGGTGAAGTCCGCATCTTCCTTGGCCACTTGAAGGGCGAGCTCCCGAGGGGAGGGTAGGGGCACTCTCGACCTCTCCCCCTCCTCCAGGTCCTTTGCCTCCGAGGGGGGACCTTCTGCCCCGGAGGGCCTGCTGAGGATCCCCTTTGCCAGGGGGCGGATCACGAAGAGGAAGAGGAGGATCACCAGCAGCGCCGGGGTGAGGTGTCTGAGCACCGGCAGAGCCACCTCCACGGGGTTAGGCTTGGCGGTAGCCACTGTCCCCTCTGGGGCCAGCTCCCCCGTCTCGAAGGGGAGGTTGACCACCGTCACCGCGTCGCCCCTGGAGGGGTCAAAGCCCACCGCCCTTTTTACCATCTCCTCGACCTTGGCCATCTCCTCAGGGGTGCGGGGCACGTAGACCCTCTTCACCGTGGTCGCCTCGGCCTTCTTCTTCCCCTTTTTCTTCTTGCCGGCGGCCGCGGTGGGCTCATCCACCGTCTTGTAGGTCCCGTCCACCAATACCGCCACCTGAAGTCGCTTGAGGCGCCCCACCGGCTCAAAGGTGTGGGTGACGATCCTGCCCACCTCGTAGTTGATCGTCTCGCTCCGCTTCTGGACGCCTTGGCCCCCCACTACTTGGGCCTGGACCGCGGGCCCTTGGGGTAGATTGGAGGCGACCCCGGGGACCCCCTGATTCAGGACCCTCTCAGGGGTCTTCTCCTCCAGGATCTGTCTGCTCCTCACCACCCCCTCGGGGTCGTAAGCCTCTTGGGTCTGCTCCACCCTTCTCCACTCCATGGTGCTTGAGACCTTCGCCACCACCTTGCCCTTCCCCACCACCGGCTCCAGGAGCGAGACGATCTTGTCCTCGAGGGACTTCTCCCACTGCCGCTGGAATTCCATCTGTTCGGCGCTCAATTTGACCCCGGGGTCGTGCTTCTTGGCCGAGAGCAGGCTCCCCCTCGTGTCAATTACCGTGACCCCCTCCGGTTCCAAGCCCTCTACCGAGCTGGCCACAAGGTGTACGATGGAGTTCACCTCTTCGGGGCCGAGCCTCGAGCCGGGCCGAAGCTTCAGGACCACCGAGGCCCGGGCCTTCTTGACCTCCTCCACAAAGGGGGACTCTTCGGGCAGCACGAGGTGGACCCGACATTCTTGAACCGCCTCCAGCTTGCAGATGGTACGGGCCAGCTCCCCTTGGAGGGCCCTCTGATAGTTGACCCTCTGCATGAAGTCGCTCATGCCGAACTTGCTCTTGTCGAAGACCTCAAAGCCCACACCCCCTCCCTGGGGGAGGCCTTTGGACGCCAGCTCCAGGCGCAGCTCATAGACCTTGTCCATAGGGACCATCACAGCCCCTGAAAGGGGGTCCACTTGGTAGGGGACCTTATGCTCCTTGAGGTAGGCGATGATGGCCCCCGAATCCTCAGGGCTGAGGCGCGAATAGAGGACCTGAAAGCCGGCCCTGTGGGCTTGATGTACCGCGAAGGCTATCCCCCCTACGGTCGCCAACAGCACAGCGACGAGGGTCAGCTTCTTGGCGAAGGGGAGGTCTCGCAGGAAATGGAGGAGCTGTCCCATGGCCCACCTCACGTATTAGAGCTGCATCCTCATGACCTCTTCGTAAGCCCTTATGAGCTTGTTGCGGATCTGCATCATGAGGCGGAAGGATATCTCCGCCTTTTCCACCGCGATGATGGTGTTGTGCAGATCCCCCTTGCCCAAGGCCAGGTCCTCCATGGCCTTGTCGGCCTCAAGCTGCAGGCGGTTCACCTCCTTTATGGCCTCCTTCAACACCTCCGAGAAGTCCTTCGCTGAGCCCCTGCGGGGCTGAAGGGGTGAGGTGGGTTCGAAGATCTTGGGGTCGAGCTGGACCTTCATGGCTTACCTCCCGAGTTCCAAGGTCCTCAAGGCCATCTCGCGGGCCGTGGCTATCACCTTCAGGGCCGCCTCGTAGCTGCGGGCTGCGAGCATCAGGTTGGTCATCTCCTCTACCAGGTCCACGTTCGGCATCCGCACGAAGCCCTGCTCGTCGGCATCGGGATGGCCTGGATCGTAGACCACTGGGAAAGGCCTTCCGTCCTCGACCACCTGTACCACCCGGACGCCCATGACCCACTCTCCCAGGGACCCGGCCCCCTGCAGGGGCTCAGAGCGGAAGAGGACGTCGCGCCTGCGGTATGGTCCCCCTTTGGGGGTGCGGGTGGTGTGGATGTTGGCCAGGTTGGAGGAGATCACCTCGATGCGCGTCCTCTGAGCTGAAAGGGCCGAGGCCCCTATCTCCATGACGGTGAAGAGGTCCATCTCACTGACCACCTCCTTCCACTATGCTGTATTTGATCATGGAGAGCTTCTCCTCCAGCATCCTCAAGAGGGAGAGGTACTGAAGGTAGTTCTCGGCGAGCCTCACCGTCTCCCCCTCCAGGTCGACCTTGTTGCCATCCGGGTTGCCCCAGCCGCCGCGCAGGATCAGGCGAGGGCTTGACCCTTCCAGAGGGGGTAAGTGGTCCGGATGGGTCCTGGACATGGGGAGGTCTCCTTCGGCCATGGCCCGTTCCATCTCCTTCGCGAAGTCGAGATCCCTTGGACGGTAGCCGGGCGTCTCTACGTTGGCCAGGTTGGAGGCCAGTAGGTTGTGCCTCAACCAGCAGAGGCCGACCCCCTTCTGCAACAGTACGGTCACCCTGTCGAAGAGGCCCATCTTCTCCTCCTATCCTAAGCAGCAAGATCCTTGCCACTTATCCTGTACTCCTTCAGCTTGTTCCTGATGGTCCTCACACTCACCCCCAGGAGCTGTGCCGCCTTGGTCCTGTTGCCGCCGACCTTCTTCAGGGTCTCAAGGATCAGCCACCGTTCCATCTCCTTGAGGCTGGTGCCTGGCCTCACCGGATTGGGTGCCCGGGGACTGAGCCCCTCTTCTATGACTAAGTCCTTCGGCTCCAGGACCTCCCCCTTGGCCAGCAGCACGGCCCTGTGGATCACGTTCTCCAGCTCCCTGACGTTGCCCGGCCAGAAGTAATCCATGAGTAGGTCGAGGGTTTCGGGGGCCAGGTCCTTCACCGTCTTTCCGTTCAGGTCAGCGTACTTCTCGAGGAAGTAGGAGGCGAGAAGCGGTATGTCCTCCTTCCTTTCCCTCAAAGGAGGGATGTGAAGGGGGATCACGTTCAAGCGGAAGAAGAGGTCTTCCCGGAAGCGCCCCCTGCGGACCTCCTCCACCAGGTCCCTGTTGCTCGTGGCAATCACCCTCACATCCACCGCCACCGGTTTGATCCCCCCCACCCTGTCGATCTCCCCCTCCTGCAGGGCCCTGAGGATCTTGGCCTGAAGGGACAGAGGCATCTCTGAGACCTCATCCAGCAGCAGGGTCCCCCGATGGGCCAACTCGAACTTGCCCTTCTTCTGGGCCACGGCCCCGGTGAAGGAGCCTCGCTCGTGTCCGAAGAGCTCCGTCTCCAGGAGCCCCTCGGGCAGCGCCGCACAGTTGACGGCCACGAAGGGACGGTCCTTCCTCGGGCTCTGTTCGTGGATGTAGCGGGCAAGCAACTCCTTCCCCGTGCCGCTTTCCCCCGTGATGAGCACGGGGGCAGGGCTTGAGGCCACCGTACGGGCCACCTCCAGGAGCTCCAGCATCTTGGGGTCCTGGGCGATGATGGGGCGCTGGCCCCTTAAGGCCTCAGCCCGTGACGCCAAGGCACGCCTTACCACCTCCTCCAGGACCTCCGGGGAGAAGGGCTTCTCGATGTAGTCGAAGGCCCCTTCCTTCATAGCGTTGACCGCCCCCTCGATAGTCCCGTAGGCGGTGAGCAACACCACAGGGGTCCTGGGGGCTATCTTCTTTATCTCCTTGAGGAGCTCCATCCCCGACATCCTCGGCATCTTCACGTCGGCGATGACCAGGTCGTAGAGGTCCTGGCGGAACTTGGCCATGGCGTGAAGGCCGTCCTCGGCGGTGGAGACCCTGAGGCCGAAGCGTTTGAGCACCGCTCCCAGGGCCTTCTGCATCTCCCGTTCGTCCTCTACCAGAAGGACCCTATGTCCCTTCATCGCACCTCCTCGAAGCTCGTAGTCTCTGAAGCACGAAGGAGCGGCAAGGATATCCTGAAGGTGGTGCCGTTGCCCTCCTCGCTCTCCACCTCTATCAGCCCCCCGTGCACCTCCACTATCCTGTGGGCGATGGTCAGGCCGAGCCCCGTGCCCTTTTCCTTGGTGGTGTAGAAGGGCTTGAAGACCTCTTGAAGCTTGTCGGGGGGGATGCCGCAGCCGCTGTCCGCTATCGTCACCTCCGCCACCTCGCCTTTGAGGCGGGAGGACCTCCTTCCCGTGCCCACCCTCAACGTCCCCCCCTCTGGCATGGCCTCAACGGCGTTGAGCACCAGGTTGTAGAAGACCTGCTTCAGCAGTTCGGCGTCACCTCGCACTGGCAGCGGTTCCGCGGAGATGGATGTCTCGAGACGGATCCCGTTTTCGGCGACGAAGCGCTTGACGAAGGACAGCACCTCCGCAAGGGGCTCCCTTAGGTCCATGGCCTTGAGGGCCGGTTTCTGCGGCCTTATGAAGAGGAGCAGATTCGAGACCACCGCCTCGATTTCCCCCACCCCTCTGAGGAGGTGATGGGCCAGCTCCGCTCGGTGGTCTCTGCGCAGCTCCTTGGTGAGGAGGGAGGCGAAGAGCTTGATCACCCCCAAGGGGTTCCTGATCTGATGGGCCAACTGGGCCGCCACCTCCCCCATGGCGCTCAGCTCCTCCACCCGCATGGCCTGCCGTCGCCACTTCTCAAGCTCCGTGACGTCCTCCAGCACCACCACCTGACCATCTCTACCCCTCAGGGGGGAGGAGATCACCCGTATCCTCTTTGCACGGAAGTCCCTCACGGCCTCCTCCGCACCGAGCCATTCCCGAGGGAGGACGTCAGAGAAGTCCCTCCCGAGGACCTCTTCCCTCTCCAGGCCGATGATCTCCTCGGCCGATCCGTTGAGGCTCACCACCTTTCCCTTCTCCACCACTACGACCCCTGTGGTGAGGCTCTCCATGACCCCCTCGAGCAGGAGGGCCATCTCCTCTCGCTGCCTGCGGCTCCGTTCAAGCTCCTCCGTAAGCTCTTTGACCCGGGCCTCCAAGGTCCGGTAGTACCTCTGCAGCTGCAGAGAGGTCCTCCAGAAGGTGTCGAAAGCCTCCTTGAGAAGCCGTGGGTCCGTCCTACCTTCCATCTTCCCCCAACGTCTTCCTGAGCTTCGCCCTGAGAGAGAGGAGGGCCTGGGAGTGGATCTGGGATACCCTCGATTCGCTCACCCCCAGCACCTCGGCTATCTCCTTCATAGTCATCTCCTCGTAGTAGTAGAGGGCGATGACCAACCGGTGTCTCTCCGGCAGTTGGTCTATGGCCTCCGCCAGCAGGTCCCTCAACTCGGAGAGCCCGAGGACCTCCAAGGGGTCCCTTCCGTCGGGGTCCATCAGTATGTCCCTCAGGTGGCCCTTATCGGCACAGGTTGGATCTATGAGGCCGTCCATGCTGAGGAAGTTGATGGAGCGGACCTCGTGTAGGTTTTGGTGGAACTCCTCTAGCGAGATCTGCATCTCCTCGGCCACCTCTTCCTCGGTGGGGGTCCTGCCCAAGCGCTGCTCGAGCCTCAGGTAGACTTCCTCCAGCTCCTTTATCTTCTGCCGCCAAGAGCGCGGCAGGACGTCTTGGGTGCGAAGCTCGTCGAAGATGGCCCCTTTGATCCTGAACTCGGCGTAAGTGCGGAACTTGATCTTCTTGGAGGGATCGTACTTCTCCACCGCATCTATCAGCCCTATGACTCCGGCGTTTACGAGGTCGTCGAGGTCCACGTTGTGCGGAAGTCGCGAGGCGATCCTGTAGGCCAGGTACTTGACCAAGGGGATGTACTCGAGGATTAGGTCCTCCCGCAACATCCCGGCGCTGTAATCCTTCATCCTGCTCAAGACCGCTCTCATGCTCCTTTCCCCGCCTCGATGAAGAACGAGGTGCCCGCCCCCTCAAGGAGGGGCAGGGGGAATTGGCATACCTTCTTGGCCAACCTCGAGAAGCAGAGGCTGGCCTTGGAGAAGGGGTAGGCCTCCATCACCATTCGCTTGCTCCTGGCGGCCCGTGGGAGGTGGTGGTCGTTCAGGACGTAGCCGAGGTAATCCAGGGTCACCCGGAGAAAGCGGCTCGACACGGCGTCGAAGCGCTCGAAGATCCGTTCCGCCTCCTGCCGGTCAGCCACGTTGTTGACCAAGAGGTGAAATTCCCTCTTGGAGTGGCGCATCGACAGGACCTTGACCAGGGCATAGGCGTCCACCAAGGAGCTGGGGTCTGGCGAGACCACCACGATCACCTCAGAGGCGGCCAAGTTGAAGAAGATGACGTTGGAGGAGATTCCCGGGGCGGTGTCGATGAAGAAGACGTCCACACCCTCCATGAGGGCGTTGAACTGGTCCATGAGCACGAGGCGTTGTTCCCTGTCAAGGGCCGTGAGCTCCTCGACCCCGGAGGCAGCCGGTATCACCTTGACCCCGCCTGGCCCCTCCACCACGATCTCCTCCACCCTCTTCTCGCCCCTCAAGACGTGCTCGAGGCTGTATCTGATGTTGAGGCCCATTAGCACGTCCACGTTCCCCAGCCCCAGGTCTGCATCGAGGATCATCACCCTCTTGCCCATCTCGCAGAGGGCGTAGGCGAGGTTTGCCACGATGCTGGTCTTGCCCACCCCGCCCTTTCCGCTGGTTATGGCGATGCTCCTCACTTCATCCCTCCTGGGATATCTTGAGGATCAGGTCCACCAACCTGACCTTGGTGGCCTTCTCGATGTCCTCCGGCACCCTCTGCCCCGTGGTGAAGTAGGAGAGGGGCAGCCGGAAACGGACCGTCTGGTTGTAGATGGCCCCGAAGGTTGCGCTCTCGTCCAGTTTCGAGAAGAGCAGGGCCGTCAAGGGCAGGGGCAGGAAACGCTTGACGGTCCTTGAAAGCTCTTCGTCCCTGGTGGTGGCGCTGAGGACCAGGTGGACCTCCACCGGGTGATCCACGGGGATTAGCTCCTGTAGCTCCGTGAGCCAGCCGTTCAGGTGGTAGTTCCTGCCCGGGGTGTCGATGATGATGAGGCCCTTCCCCTGGTGCTTGGAGAGGGCCTGGAGGAGGTCCCTTCGGTTGACGGCCACCTCCACGGGGACCCCTGTGGCCTTGCCGAAGAGGGCGATCTGCTCGGGGGCGCCGACCCGCTCCGCGTCCGATGAGATGATGACGGCTTCCCTGCCTGAGGCCATCTCCGCCACGGCCAGCTTCACCGCCGTGGTGGTCTTTCCCACTCCGGTGGGCCCCACCAAGGCGATGACCCTTCTTCCCCGCTTCATGGGCAGCACCGGGGGCATCCTGCTCATCATCAGATGGGCCAGGAGCAACTTGGCCGTCCTTTCGTCCCTGAAGCAATCAGTGGGGTAGCCCTCCTTCAGCTCCTTGATCAAGGGCTTGGCGATCCCCTCCTTCACCCCTTCCTCCAGCAGTTCGTAGTAGAGGGTGAAGAGGGCCTCGGGAAGCGACGCCTCGAAGAGGTCTCGCTTGTCGCAGGCGATCACCTCCACCAGCTCCCTCCCCAGGAGGCCGAAGTGGTCGCTCCTCTTGGAGGTACGGGTGGAGAAGATGAGGGCATCAGAGCCCAACTCCTCCTTCACCTGCTCCATGGCCTTCCTCACGTCTATCGATTCAAACCTCTTGATCATCGCTCAGACTCACCACCCCTACGGTTTTTATCTTGGCCTCCGGCAGGATCTCGTTGGGGGAGATCACCGGAAGCATGGGCAACAGGTGCTCTATCAGACGCCTGAAGTGCCTCCTGATGGAGGGGGAAGCCAGCACCACCGGTTGATGGCCCATCAACGACACCCGCTCCACTACGTCCCTCAGCCTGTCTAGCAGCCGCTCGGTGAAGCGCGGTTCCAGGACGAAGAACTCCCCCTGCTCGGTCTTCTGGACCGCCTGCGAGATGGCCTCTTCCACTTTGCGGTCCAGGGTTATGACGTGGATGAAGCCATCGGTCTGGTGGAGGTGGGTGATGGTCCTGGCCAAGGCCTGGCGGACGTATTCCGTGAGGATGTTGGGGTCTTTGGTGTAAGGGGCATAATCGGCCAGGGTCTCGAGGATGGTGAGCAGGTCCTTTATCGGGATGCGTTCCCGCAGGAGGTTCTGCAGCACCTTTTGAACCGTCCCCAGGGACAAGAGGTTGGGCACCAGCTCCTCCACCACCCTCGGGTAGCGCTGGCTCAGGGCGTCCAGCAGCCTCTGGACCTCCTGTCGGCTCAGCAGCTCGTGGGCGTGGGCCCTGATCACCTCCATCATGTGGGTGATCAGGACGGTGGCGGGGTCCACCACCGTGTAGCCGAGGCTCAAGGCCTTTTCCTTCTCTTCGGGCCTTATCCAGAGGGCCGGCAATCCGAAGGCGGGCTCCTTGGTGGGGATGCCCTCGATCTGGTCGGTGACCCCGGCGGGGTTCATGGCGAGGAAGTAACCCATCATCAGTTCCCCTTTGGCCACCTCCATCCCCTTCAAGAGGATGGAGTAGGCCGATGCCTTCAAGCGGAGGTTGTCCCTTATGTGGATGGGGGGCACGATGATCCCCAACTCTTGGGCGAACTGACTCCTCATGGCCCTAATCCTGTCCAGCAGCTCCCCTTCCTGCTCCCTGTCCACCAGGGGGATGAGCTCATAGCCGATCTCCAGCTCCAGCAGATCCACGTAGAGCAGGGGTTCCACCGTCTCTGCTGGTGCCTCCTCCGCTGGGGCCTCTTCCCTCCTCGGGGCCTCCTCCGCCTGGGTGGTCACATAGGCGATGGCCCCTGATAGCAGCGACAGCAGGAAGAAGAAGGGCTTCGGGAAGCCCGGCACGAAGGCCAGGGCAAAGAGCACTGCTGCTGCCACTGCCGTGGCCTTGGGGTGGAAGAGCATCTGGCGGGACAGGTCGCGGCCGAGGTTGGACTCGGCGCTGGCCCTGGAGATGATGATGCCTGCGGCCGTCGAGACGATCAGGGCCGGTATCTGGCTCACCAGGCCGTCTCCCACCGTGAGGATGGTATAGGTACGGGCCGCCTCGCTGAGGGTCATCTTCTTCTGAAGCACCCCGATGATGAGGCCACCGATGATGTTGACGAAGACGATGATCATCCCCGCTATGGCATCCCCGCGGACGAACTTCGAGGCACCGTCCATGGCCCCGTAGAAGTCGGCCTCGGCGGCGATCTCCTGACGGCGCCGCCGGGCCTCCTCCTCGGTGATGAGGCCGGCGTTGAGGTCCGCGTCTATCGACATCTGTTTCCCCGGCATGGCGTCCAGGGTGAACCGCGCAGCCACCTCGGCGATGCGCCCCGCCCCCTTGGTGATCACCACGAAGTTGATGATGATCAAGATGAAGAAGATGATGAGTCCCACCACGTAGTTGCCCCCCACCACGAAGGAGCCAAAGGTCTTGATGACCTTGCCTGCAGCCTCCACTCCCTCCTCACCCCTCAAGAGGATCAGGCGGGTGGAGGCGACGTTGAGCGAGAGCCGATAGAGGGTCAGCAGCAGCAACAACGACGGAAACACCGAGAACTCCAGAGGCCTCAGGGCGTACATGGCCACCAGCAGCACCACCATGGACACCGTGATGTTGAGCGTTATGAGGAAATCGAGGCCCACCGGGGGAATGGGTAGGATCATGATGGCCAGGACCCCCACCGCCCCCAGCGCAAGGGTGACATCCCCGGAAAAGGCCCTGAGGTTCAACGGTGTGGTCTTCAGCCTCCTCATATCTTCCTGCCCTTCAACCTGTAGACGTAGGCCAAGATCTCAGCCACAGCCCTGTAGAGCTCCACAGGGATCATCTGCCCTATCTCCACGGTCCTGAAGAGGATCTCCGCCAAGGGCCTGTTCTGGATCACAGGGACCCCTGCCTCTAAGGCCAGTTCCCTGATCCTCCTGGCTATCCAGCCCCTGCCCTTGGCCACCACCATGGGGGCAGCCATCCTCCCCCGCACGTACTTCAGGGCCACCGCCAGCCGCACGGGGTTGGTGATCACCACGTCGGCCTCCTTCACCCGCTCCATCATCCGCTGTTTGGCGAACTGCCGCTGCAGGGCCCTGAGCCGTGCCTTTATCTGGGGGTCCCCCTCCCGCTGCTTCCATTCGTCCTTTACCTCTTGGCGCGACATCCTGAGCTTGCGCTCGTAGTCGCACCTCTGGTACAGCACGTCCAAAAAGGCCACGGCCGCAAAGGCCAAGGTGACCTTCATCAGGAGGCCGAAGGATGCCTTGCCCAGATGGGCGAAGAGGTCGTAGATGCTCAAGGAGACCAGCTCTGGGCACCGTGGCAACTGTCCCTTGATGGCGATGTAGCCCACAGCGGCCACGATCAGGACCTTCAGGGTCGATTTGACGAACTCCACCAGGGCGTTGAGCGAGAACAGCCTCTTGAAGCCCTCTATGGGGTTGAGCCTTGAGAGCTGTGGAGCCAAGGGTTCAGCGGTGAGCAGGAAGCCTTTCTGGAGGACGTTGCCCGAGACCGCCGCTACTACTACCCCTAGGGCGAAGGGGGTGAAGATCATGGAGAAGTGCTTGAGCACCACGGTGGTCAAAGTGGCATCGATCTTGAGGCCGTCGAGGTTGCCCAAGATCCATGCCATAAGCCCTGCCATGCCCTTCAAGGTCCCAGGGCCCAACAGGTAGAGCAGCAACAGCCCCATCCCCAGGATGAGGGTGGCGGGGAGGTCTCCGCTCTGCGGGACTTGTCCTTTTTTACGCGCCTCCTCCCGCTTCTTCGGGGTCGCCGGTTCCGTCCTTTCGTATTCCGCCACCTCCTAACCTCCCATCGCCTTGAGCAGCAGGCCGATCTCCCCCTTCAACCCCCCGAAGAGCCCTTTGATGAAGGCGGCCATGAAGGGCAGGGAGAGCCCGAGCCCCACCAACCCGATGCCCACCTGCAGCGGCAGGGCCACTATGAAGACATTCATCTGGGGCATGGCCCGTGCCACCAAGGCCATGGCCACGTAGAAGAGGAAGATGAGGACCATCAGGGGGGCAGCGATCCTCGTCGCGGCCACGAAGAGCCTCCCCCCTTGCTGAAGGAGCTCTCTGCCGAGCCCCTGGCTTAGGCGTCCTCCCTCAGGTCCCAGGACCTTGTAGCTCTTCGCAATGGCGGTGATGTACCAGTGGTGTCCGTTCAGGTCGAGGAAGATCAGCACCGCCAGCATGGTCACGAAGTGGCTGATGATGGGAATGGGGTACTCACCCTGGGGGTCCAGGAGGTTCACCATGCTGAAGCCCATCTGGTAGCCGATCATCTGACCCGCGGTCTGTACAGCCCCGAAGATCAGGTGGATGGCGAAGCCGAGGACCATCCCTATGACGGCCTCAGAGGCCGCCCTTGCGAGGAAGTCCTCGAGCCCCTTGAGGAGGGGGGGACGAGGGGCGAAGGGCGCTATCAGCAGGGTGGTCAGGACCGCAAGGGTCACCTTCAGGACCCACGGGGTGCCCTTGGGACCGAGGATGGGGGCGAAGAGCAGGATCCCTCCCACCCTGAGGAAGACGAGGATGAAGGCCTGGATCTCCCGTATATCCACCACGATCTTCATCGCAGATAGTTAGGTATGTTGCTGAAGATGGCCGTGGCGAAGTCCAGATAGGTCCTCAGCATCCACGGCAGAAAGAGCAAGAAGGCAAGGGCCACAGCCATCATCTTCGGGATGAAGGTCAAGGTCATCTCGTGGATCTGGGTCACGGCCTGAAAGATTCCCACCAAGAGGCCCGCCAGAAGGCCGAAGAGCAGGACCGGGGCACAGAGGAGGGCCACCACCTTCAAGGTCTCCGTCATCACATAGGCCGCGAAGTCAGCGCTCATCCCCTGCGTCCTCCTCATATGAAGCTCCTCATCAGGGAGCCGACGATGAGGTTCCAGCCGTCCACCAGCACAAACAACATCAGCTTGAAGGGCAAGGAGACCATCACCGGTGGCAACATGAACATCCCCATGGAGAGCAGGATGCTGGCCACCACCATGTCGATGACCAAGAAGGGTACGTACAACAGGAAACCGATCTGGAAGGCCGTCTTCAGCTCGCTGATGATGAAGGCCGGTACCAAGACCCTCATGGGGACCTCCCCGGGCCCCTTGAGGGGTCCCACATGGGCCAGGTTGAGAAAGAGCGAGAGATCCTTCTTGCGGGTCTGCCGCAGCATGAAGTCCTTAAGGGGTGGCACAGCTCGCTCAACTGCCTCTTGGATGGTGAGTTCGTGGGCCATGTAAGGGGTCACAGCCTCCTGGTGGATGCGGTCCAGGACCGGCGACATGGTGAAGAAGGTGAGGATGAGAGACAGGCCTATCAGCACCTGATTGGGGGGCATGTGCATCAAGCCCAGGGCCTGCCTCAGCAGTGCCATCACCACCAAGATCCTGGTGAAGCTGGTGAGGCAGAGGAGGAGGGCGGGCAGGAAGGCCAGGAAGGTCAGCAGCAGCAAGATCTTGAGGGCTACGGATAGGTCCTGCCCGCCCCCTCCTATCTGGAGGGAGAGGATGGGGCCTGAAGGGGATTGAGCCCTGACCTCTGGTATCACCACAAGGAGCGAAAGGGCCAAGGCCAAGCCTATATGAGACCTCTTCATGCTCTCCTTCTCTTCAGCCTTGCGAAGTTCTGCTCTATGGCCTTAACCACCTCGGGAAGGGGCTTCCATGGAGGGCTTTCCCCATCGAAGTCGAAGGGGACTGAGCCCTCCGTCCACCCTTGGCCGGATAGCTCTCCCTCTTCCCCCCTCAGAGAAGCCCTGACCCCTCCCTTGTGGAACCTCGTCAGCAGGTTGATCCTCCCCTCGCTCACCCCCAAGAGGAACCGTTCGCCCTCCACTTCTAACAGCACCACTCGCTCCCTGCCCCCCAAGGGTAGGAACCCGATGGAGCGCATCGATCCCTCGATGTTGCGGTCCCTGCGCCGTCGCAGGAAGTAATAGAGGATAAGGAACCCCCCGAGCCCCAGGGCCAACTTGCCCATGAGGTCCAGGAGGCTGAGGTCCGGTGTCTTGATCGTCAGGCCCTCGGCCCATAGGGACGCCGAAGGCAGAAGCAAAGCCGAACCCAAAGTGCCCATCAAGGACAAAGCCCTTTTCATCTCTTCTTCCCCCTATTTGAGCTTTTCCACCCTCTCTGCCGGGGTGGCGATCTCCGTGATCCTGATGCCGAACTTTTCCCCCATGACCACAACCTCCCCCTTGGCCACCGGTTGGTCGTTTACGAGCACGTCCAGGGACTCGGAGGCCTCTTTTTCCAGTTCGATGACGGCCCCCTTGTTCAGGTTCAACAGGTCCTTCAGCAGCATCTTCGCCTTGCCCAGCTCCACGGTGACTTCGAGGGGGATGTTGAGGAGCAGCTCTAAGTTCCTGTCCTCCTGTTGGGCGTCTTGCCCTTCGGTTTTCTTCTCCTTTTGCTCCTTCTTTTCCTTCTCTACGGCCTCGGCCATGGTTCTCCTCCCTCAGTTGGGCAAGCTCGTGATCCTGACAGCCCTATGTCCCCTTGATAGTCCCGGCACCCCCTTGAGGAGGGGGACCTTCTGGACCTTCACCAGCAGTTCCTCCTCCACCCCGGTGGGGAGGCGGAGGACGTCGCCCTCTTTCATCTCGAGGATCCTGCGAGGGAGCATCTTGATCCTGCCCAGTTCCACCTCCACGGTGAGAGGGATCCTCATCAGGGCCTCATGGAGGGCCTTCCGCCAGTGGGGGTCTCCCCTGGCTTGGAACCTCTCCCCTCGCAGGAGCTCTTCTCTGATCGGCTTGAGGACGGAGGCGGGTAGGCAGAGGGTGATGGCGCCTACGGGGGCCTCGAGCTCGACGGTGAAACGAGCAGCCATCACCGCTTCGTCTTGAGGGACCACCGCGGCGAGCTGGGGGCTCAGCTCCACCTTCTCCAACTCGAAGCGCAGGGGGTACAGCACCTCCCAGGCCTTCTTCAGATCCTCGAGGAGGATCTTCACGATGCGGCTGATCACCCTCATCTCTATGGGGGTGAAGTCCCGGCCCTCGACCTTTGTGCCTTCCACCTTGGGGCCTCCAAGCAACAGCTCCACGAAGGAGAAGACGAGTCCCGCCTCAAGCACCAGCAGGGCCGACCCCTGCAGAGGCTCTACCTTGAGTAGAGCCAGACCCGTCGGGACGGGGATCCCCTTTATGAAGTCGGAGAAGCTGAGGGCTTGCCATTCCGAGAGGTCCACCTCCACCGCTTTGTGCAACAGCTCGTTGAAAGAACTGCGGGCGTTCCTGGAGAACCTCTTGAAGACCGGCCGCACGCTTTCCATCCGCTCGAGCACCAGCAGCTCCTGTCGGCGAAAGTCGTAAGGGACGATCCCTTCTTCCGAGACCGGGGGGGCCTTCTCCGTCTCCACTTCCCCTTCGGAGATGCCTTGCAACAGGGCGTCGACCTCCTCTTGACTCAGGATCTCCGACATCCTTCCCCCCTACTGGGCGATGAACTTGGTGAAGTAGACCTCTCTCACCTGGGTCCCCTCGATGATGTCGTTCACCTTCGCCAGGATCTCCTCCTGTAGCTTCCTCTTGCCTTCTAAGGTGGTCACCTCTTCGAACCTCTTGTTGGTCAGGAGCAGCAAGATGGCGTTCCTGATGGGAGGGACCTCCTTCTGGGCCAGCTCCGCCCCTTTGGCCCCCTCAAGGGCCAAGGTGATGGAGACCTTGAGGAACCGCCTCCCACTGCCCTTGAGGTTGACCACGAAGGGCTCAAGGGGCAGGTAACTGAGGGGGACCTTCTCCTCCTCCTCCACCTCCTGCTCTTGCTCCTCCGCAGGGGGCTTCTTGATGAGCTTCTTCCAAGCCACAAAGCCTCCCCCTCCGAGGAGCAGGGGCACGAGGGCGAAGGCCATCAGTTTTATAGGTAGCTTCTTCTTGACCCCCTCTGCCTGTTGTTTTTTCTTTTTCTTGGCGCCTTCCTTCTTCCCCTTTCCCTTTGCCTTCGCCTTCTTCGTGGGCATCTCTCACCTCGTCATCTTGGTGGCGCTGTCTTTAGGGCAACTGCCGTGCCAGCTCGAAGATGAAGGAATTACGGGGCCCATCTCACCCCCTGTCGCTCCGTCGACGCCTGGAGCCGTCGAGGTCTCGACGATCCCCCTTTTCGCTCAGCGGAGGGATTGCCCATGGATATGGGCAGTGCACACAAAAATGTGCAACCGCCGGGGCCAAGCTGAGGTGGTTGGGATTTCATGGGCCCGATAAAAGCAGGGCGAAAAGCCCCTTTGTTTCTCGCCTTTTCATCTCCCGGGGGGACTACATCCTTCGTCCCTTCTCGAGTGGCAGGGCTTTTGCTCTTAAAGGGGGCGGAGCGGCAGCGGTAGCGGAGGTTCGGCGTGCACTTCCCCGTCATCGTGGGAAAGAACCAGAGGATGCGAGAGATCTTCTCCTTGATAGACAAGGTGGCTGGGACCGATAGTACGGTACTGATATATGGGGAAAGCGGCACGGGGAAGGAGCTCGTGGCCAGGGCCATCCATTACCGGAGCCAGAGGAGGGACAAGCCCTTGGTCACCATCAACTGTGGCGCCATCCCTGAGGAGTTGCTCGAGAGCGAGCTCTTCGGCTACGTCAAGGGGGCCTTCACCGGGGCCGTGCGGGACAAGAAGGGACGCTTCGAGGTGGCCAACGGAGGGACGGTCTTCCTCGATGAGGTATCCGAGATGAGTCCGGCCCTGCAGGTGAAGCTCCTCAGGGTACTACAGGAGCGGGAGTTCGAACGGGTTGGTGATGTGAAGACCATCAGGGTGGACATAAGGGTGATCGCTGCCACCAACCAGGACCTCGAGGAGCTGGTCAGGCGAGGTCGTTTCAGGGAGGACCTCTATTATCGCCTCAACGTGATACCCATCTGCCTGCCCCCTCTCAGGGAACGGCGCGATGATATACCGCTGTTGCTCTCCTACTTTTTGAGGGTCTTCAACGAGAAGAGGGGAGGACATCTCGAAGGGTTCTCACCCGAGGCCTTGGCCCTTTTGGTGGATTACGATTGGCCGGGGAACGTCCGGGAGCTGGAGAACCTGGTGGAGAGGTTGGTGGTGCTGAAGGGAGAGGGTGTGGTCCGGCCTGAGGATCTGCCTGAGAAGGTGAGAGGGGGGAGGTCCCTTAGCTCCATTCCCTCACCGGAGCGAGGGTGGGATCTCTCCACGGCGGTCAGCACCTTCGAGCGCCAACTGATCCTGGAGGCCCTGCGCAGGGCCAACGGCGTAAAGAGCAAGGCCGCCAAGCTCCTCGGCATCAAACGGACCACGCTCTTGGACAAGATAAAGAGGAACGGCCTTGAGGAGTTCCTCAGCAAGCCTTCTGGCGGAGGAGTTCCTTTTGCTTGAGAAAGGTAAAGCGCACGATCTCCTCTCGGTCTTCTTCGCTAAGGAAGGTGAACTTGACCCCAAGCCATGTCTTCCCCCTCCTTTCTTCAGCCCTCAGCACCTCCCCCAAGGCCCTTATGGGCCGAAAGGGGACGGTGGGGAGCAAGAACTTTATGTCAAGCACAGTGCCGGGGGGGAGGAATTTATCCCAAAAAAACCCCAGCCCCGTACCACTGATCTCCACCTCCCTCGACTCCCCCTCGGCAACCCTCCTGCCTTCCTTCCCTGAGGAGACGATGCTCAGGATCAAGTCCAGCTTCCGATTGACCTCCAAGAGCACATCTACCAGGGGTTGAGGGAGGTCGGAGTGTTCGAGGCGGGCCTTTACGTCTAAGGGGGTCAGGCCCTCCCACGGTATGGAGTAACAATCCCTGAGCCTTTCGGCTTCCTCCCTGGTGATGACCTTTACCTCCAGGGGGAGGGTGGCAGAGACCCTCACAAAGTTCCTTCTCTCTCCTGCCATCTTTTCCTGCGCAGAACCTCCTTCAAGGCCTTGACCACCTCGCCGTCGAACTGGACCCAGCTCAGGGCGTCGAGTTCCTCCAGCGACTCCTCGAGGGTCTTGGCCCTCCGGTAAGGGCGGGTCGAGGTCATGGCCTCGAAGGCATCGGCCACGGTGAAGATCCTCACGAGGGCTGGTATCTCGGGGCCGCTGAGGCCGTCGGGATAACCCCTGCCGTCCCATCTCTCGTGGTGGTTGCGGATGATCTTCCGCTCTATGGGGAGCAGCCCCAAGGGCTCGAGGATCTTCTCCCCTATCAAGGGGTGGGCCTTTATGACCTCGTACTCCTCAGGGGTTAGGGGACCAGGCTTGGAAAGGATGGAGTCCTGAATGCCGATCTTTCCGATGTCGTGGAGCCACCCAGCCAACCTGAGGGATTCCCTCTCCGCCTCGGTGGCCCCCATGACCTCGGCTATATCCAAAGCGATCTGCGTGGCCCTCTGGGAGTGCTCCTTGGTGTAGGGGTCCTTGGCCTCCAGCGTCATGACCAAGGACTGGAAGGTATCCATGATGTTGCGGTAGACGGTGTCGTAAAGGGCGTTGTTCTCCACACAGAGACAGGCCCAGAGGGAGAAGCCCTCGAGGCGGAGGAGATCCCAAGGTGAGAAGGCCTTACCGTCCCGTCTGTCAGCCACGCAGATCACCCCGAAGGGTTGCCCCTTGATGGTGAGGGGGACCGCTATGAGGGACCGCCGGGGGGGGCGGCCGTCCAAGCTCGATAGTCTACCTTCCCCTTGAGAGATCACCTCCAGGGCCACCTTCTCGAAAAAAGGGGGCATCCCGGGGCCGTTCCCTACCATGGCCCCCAACTTCAGCTCCCCTATGCGCGGGTTGTAAAGGAAGAGACAGCCTATGCGGGCCTTGGTGAGCTTGCAGGCGTCCTTTACGATCCTCTCAAGCAGCAGATCCCTCTCCAAGGAGGGGTCCAGGGATAGATGAAGGGACCTCTGCTGAGGTCCCCTCAGCCGGGAATAAAGGTACCTTTTCACTCCCCTGCCCTTCAGAGGCAGCGAGGGACCGTGATATCTCCAAGACATCGGACTCCTTCCCTTCCGATATCAGACCTACTTCGTTACCTCTTCCACCACCTCAGAGGCTATGCGGCTCAAGATCTGCTTCCTCCTGGCCTCCTCGGAAATGGAGACCCGATCCCTGATCTTATGAGGGGGAGCCCTCCGTTCCTCCACCACGCGGGCAGGTTTGGGCTCCGTCTTCAACTGCCTCTGATAGGTATGCAATATGTTCTGTACGTAAAAGACCGGGAACATCATCTCACCCACCTGTCTACAAAGCGGGGAAGGGGTCCTTTGGTCTGGACATAACCCTTCAACCCCCTCATCCCCTCACACAGGTCCTTTAGACGCCCCTTGACCTCATGGCATCTCCCCTCGAGGGACCTTCTGCAGCGCTCGAGGACAGCCACCATCTCCTCTATCCTCTCCCTTTCGACCCCTGAAAGGCCGTCCCCTCGGCCTTTCACCAAGAGCTCAATCCGTTCCCCCAGGAGGGGTAACAGCCTTTCCATCCCCTCGTAATCCCTCTCCTCTGCCAGGGCTTCCTCCTGCCGCAGGAGCTCGAGGAGTTCCTCAAACAACCTCTCCGCCTCGGTCCTCATCTCCGATGGGAGACTTCCTTCCAGGCCTCAAGGAGCTCCTGCAACAGGGAGATAACCTCCTGCACCTTCTCAAGATCCCCTTCGGCGTCGGCCAACACGAGTCTCTGGAGCATGTAGGTGTAGAGCCCCTTCAGGTTCTTGGCTATCTCCCCTCCGGCCTCCGTATCCAGGGACGCGAGGAGCTCCGATATCACCTCCATCCCGAAGACAAGCCGTTCGCCCTTGCGTTCGTGGTCTCCTTCCTTGAAGGCCTGTACGGCCTCCTTTAGGTAGCGGATGGCTTCCTCATAGAGCGTTACCACGAGTCGAGGACGATCTGCCGTCTTCACCTGGTTCTCCTGATAGGCCTGATAGGCGTTGAGTTGCATCTCCTTGCCCTCCTGCATTAGTTATCGGAAGTTCGCCGCGATTTGTTGAGACAGCCAGGAACTGAGGGTCCTGAGCTGGGCCAAGGCGTTTTCCATGGCGATGAACTGCCGCGTCAGGACCTCTCTCTCCTTCTCCAGCCGTTCCTCCATGGCCTCGATCTGTTCCTCTATGTCTTCGATGCGGGTTTGGAGCCCGTCGGTCCTGACCTTTATCAAACCCTCATAGGGGTCGGTTATCGCATCGAGGGCCCGGTAGAGCTGCTCCGCCACTCCGAAGGTGAGGGTCAGGGAGCCCACATCGCCTGTAGCTGTACCGGTGTACTTGATGACCAACCCCTCGACCGCCCCCGCCGACCCTGTGAGGTACTGGCCATCGCCTTCGGCGGCCTCCCCCCCGATGGTTCCGGCTACATCTACCCCCTGATAGGTCCCGTCGGTGATGCCCGTGTAGTTGGCGCTTTGACTGACGGTGAAGCCGTAGCTTGAGCCGTAATCGAGGTGTATCAGTTTGAGGTAGCCGCCGGAGTTCTCGGCCCTTATCCTCATCTCCTGTTCGGAGAACTCGGAGTTCAAGGCGTTCACGATGTCCCCGATGGTCTGGCCTGCGCTCAGGGAGACCACCGCCTGCTTGCTTGTGCCGAGCTCGGTCACCGTTATCGTCTCATCTCCGGCTATCCCCCCGCTCAGATCCACGGTGCCGGTGACCGTGGCCTGGGAGGCGACCTGAGTGATCGTCACCGTGTAGGTTCCGGCCTGGGTGTCGGTGCTGTGGTAGATGTACTGCAGGTCTGTAGTGGTCCTGGTGTAGGAGGCGCCGAAGATCTTCCAGACGGCCTCGGGATCGTCCTCTAAGGCGTCGTTGAGGTCGTCGGTGTCGATGGAGAGGAGGCCGTTTCTGTCGGAGCTGATCCCGATGAAGGTCAGGGCGTTCATGCCCTCCTCGAGTCCGGTGATGGTGCTCGAGATGATGGATAGGAGCCGCGACTGAATGGAGAGCAGGGTGCCCGATCCCATGAGCACCCCGCCCTCCTCTTCGTCTTCGTCGTAGGTGAACTGCTGGTTGATGAAGGTGATCACATCGTTGTACTTTTCGACGAAGTCCTGGATCTCCTCCCTTATCCCCTCGAGATCCCTGGAGATTGTGAGGGTCACGGTAGTGCCCGTCTCGGCCCTTTTGAGGTTCAAGGTAATCCCCGGGATGGCGTCGTCGACGGTGTTCGTAGAACGCTGAAGCAGCGTGCCATCGATCCTGAGCAGGGCATCGGTCCCCGCCGATACCTCCATGGAGTAGCCCCTGGTGGTCACCTCGACCTCGCCGAAGTCGAGACTCCCACCGCCTTCGTTGTTGGCCACAAGGGTTAGACTCAGGAGGCTGTCCCCAGTGGTGTTGTCGGTCACCTGGATCTTGCCGTCGGAGGTCACCGAGGCCGTCACCTCGTCCCCGAAGGCGGTCTCTATGGCATCGAGCAAGCCCTGCACCGTGTCGGTGGTCTTGTCGGTGATGGTGTAGGTGGCTTGGACCTCAGTGCCGTCGTGCTTGGTACCGATGATGGTGATGGTGTCCCCGTTGGAGATGTCGTTGGAGTCACCTCCGGTGTCTATCTCAGCCCAGGTGGTGGAGGCGTCGATGTAACCACCCCCTGCTGCCGAGGTCTTGGAGAGGGAGCTGGAGCTTCTGAGGACCTGGGCTACGCTCGATTGTCCCTCTTCCAGGATCCCGAGGGTCTCGAGCACGTTGTTCTGATCCACGAAGTCCGAGTCCAGGGTGGCCCCTACTTTGAGACGGTAATAGGTATCGTCGTCCGCGGTTGCGGTCTCGATGGATGCGTCCACCCCTGCAGCCAGGAGCTTGTCGCGGATGTCGGTCAAGGAGTCGGTGGAGAGGTCTATGGTCACGGGGTTGCCCTTGATCTGGACGGTGCCCGATTGGGGGTTGCCCAGCCCGAGCAGGGTCCCTACGGCCTGGGTGGTGCTGCTGAAGAGATCGCTCAGGGCCCCGTCGTGGGTCAAGTGCTTTACCGAGGAGGTCCCGTCGGTGAACCCCAAGGCCTGGAGCAACTGGCTGGAGGATGCGTCCTTGATGGAGAAACCATCGCTTCCGGTCTCCTCCGCGGTGAGTATGAGTCTGTAGTCGTCTGAGGACACCTGCACCACCGTGGCCCTCACCCCTGCGTCCAAGGCGTTTATCTGGTCGCGGAGCGAGTACAAGGTGTCGGTGCTGGAGACGGTGAGGGCCTCATCTCCGATGACGATCTCCCCCTCGAGGCCCAGGGCCTCGTCGGGGGCCGTAAAGCTCTTGGAGGAGATTCGCCTGGCCTGGGCCATCGATAGGACCTCTATCTGATACGTGCCTTCGCAGGCTGAGGTCCCTACCTGCACAGAGAGGAGCTCCGAGGCCTCAGTGGAGGAGCTGCTGCTCAGGGAGGTCTCGAAGAGCGAGAAGGCCTCATCCTCCCTCAGGGACCTGGCCTCGTTGAGCAACGCCAGGAGCTTGGAGTTGAAGTCCTGCCAGGCGGACAGCTTGTCCTCGAACTGGGACTTCCTGTCCTCCAAGACGTCCACCCGTCGATGGGCAATCTCCATCAGCTGGTCTATCACGTTGGCCCAGTCGAGGGTGGAGACGAGACCGCTTATGAAGCTGGTGCTGGTGGCGGTCATCTCTCAGCTTTTTCCCTTCCCATCAGCTCCCGGATCAGCTCCATGAACCGCGCTCTGAAGTTGAGGACCTCCTCTGGAGGTATCTGTTTGATCACCTTGCTTGTGTCGTTGTCCACGATCTTGGCGGCTATAGACTGGGTGGCCTCGTGGATGAAGAGGTCTACGCTCCAGTTTTGGTAGCGCAGATACTCCTTTATCCGTTCGGCCACCTTCTCCCGCATCTTTTCCACTTCCCTGTGGGAAGTGGCATCCCCGGCAGGAGGGCTGTTGGCAAGTCCCTCCTCTTTTGGGGCTTGACCCGTTTTTTCTTTTTGAGGAAGGACACCGCCTTTGGCCTTCCTCCGGGGCTTGACTTCCTTCGCCCCTTTGCTATATTGAAATTGATATCGCGGGTCGATCTTTAAGATTTCCATCTCCTAATACCTCGTGGGGTGAGGGAGATGTCTCCCCCACCCCCTTTTTCTTTACCGCCCGATCAGGGTCAGGACGTTCTGCGGCAGCATGTTGGCATGGGCCAACATGGCCGTGGCCGACTGGACCAGGATTTGGTTCTTGGTGAAGATGGTCATCTCCCTGGCCATATCCACGTCCCTGATCACCGAGTCGGAAGCGACATAGTTTTCGATGGTGACCGCCAGGTTGGCCGTCGTGTACTGAACCCTGTTCTGGGCCGCACCGATCTGGCCTCTGGCCACGGCCACGGAGGTGATGGCTGTATCGATGGCGTCAAGGGCCGACTGGGCGCTTGCCAGGGAGCCAAGGCCTACATCGTTCAGCCCCAGAGTGGCGGTGTTGATGTCGTAAAAGGCTACGGTGATCTGATTGTAGGTGTTGTTCTCGTAGCCCACTTGGAAGGTATGGGTGTGAAACGTGCCCCAGGAGCTGCCGCCGGTGTAGATGAGTGGGGTGCCTGAGTACTTGGTGGACTGGGCGATGCGGTCGATTTCCTTCAGCAATTCCCGGGCTTCCTCGTCCAGCCTGGCACGGTCATCTCCGGTGTTGTCCGAGGCCGCCTGGGTGGCCAACTCCTTTAGCCGGGTCAGGATGTTGCTGATTTCGTTGAGGGAGCCCTCTGCCACTTGCAGCATGGCGATCGCCTGAGTGGCGTTACGCTGTGCGGCCTCCAGGCTCCTGATCTGGGCCCGGAACCGGCTGCTTATGGCGAGCCCTGCCGCATCGTCTGCCGCCCGGTTGATCCTGTAACCGGACGACAGCCTCTCTAGAGACGTGGCCACATTGGCATCCGCGATAGAGAGCCATCTGTGGGTGTTAAGGGCTGCGATGTTGTTGGCGATCCTCAATCCCATCTCCTAATACCTCCTTTCTAAGATTTTTAGTCGATCCTGAGGGAAGGAAGTCCTCTCCATCGCCCACTCCTCTCCCTCTCACCCCCTTTCCTGAAGTTTTTTCGCTTTTTATTATCGGCGGAGAAGGGAAAAACTTTAGTCCGCCGAGGAAAGGAGGGCCTCTTGCTGAAGGAGGTGACGCGAGGCTATGCTGAGAAGGTGGGCTTCGTAAAGATGCCCCTTTGATTGCAATCCCTTGGCCAGTTCCTCCAAGAGAAGGGCGTAATCGCCCAAGGTATCGAGAGTTCTATTTGCCCCTTCCTCCATAATTTCCATTATCCTTTCGGTGTGGGGAAGGGCCTCTTCGATTCGTCCCCTCAGGATTGCAATGAACACCAAGGCCGCTGCAAGGTCTATATCTGCCCTGATGAGGGTCGCCCTCTGCAAGAGAGGTGTTGCTTCTTCTAGCTTACCGTTCAGCAACAGGAGATGGCCCAGATTAGCCAAGGCGTCAAAATGTTCGGGCTCCAGTTCTAGGGCCCTCCTGAAGAACTCCTCAGCCTTCTGCACGTCTCCCTTTCGCTTGTAAGCCACTGCCAGATTGGACAGGATGGAGGGGTTGAGAGGGTCCTCCTCTAGGGCCCTTTCGAGGACCTTCAAGGCCCTTTCAGTCTCCCCTTGGCGGAGATAGAACTCTCCGATCTCGGCCCCACGCTCGGCCCACCGGGGGTTGACCTCGGAGGCCAGGGCGTACTCCCCCAAGGCCTTTTCTCGCTCCCCCAGCGCCTCGTAGCAGTTTCCTAGCCACAGATGGATGTAAAAGCGTACCGTCTCCAGGGGGTAGGGTACCTGGAGGACCTCGAGGGGGCGATCCCTAAGGGGTTCGAGGACGGTGAGGGCCTCGTGGTAGGCCGAACGCTTCATCAGGAGCTTAGCCAGGAAGAAACACGCCATAGGGTTATGAGGATCATTTTCCAAGGCCTTCCTCAGGAGCTCCTCTGCCTCTTCTTCTCGTCCCAATTCCCCGTAGAGGTTGGCCAGATGGATCCTGGCTGCTGTGTACCACTGGCGTGCCTCTTCATCGGGAGTTCCCTCTGGCAGCAGGTCCAACAGGGCTTCGGCGTACCGGGCGCTCTTTTGCTTTTTCCCTAGAACACCATAGGTCATAGTGAGGTGCCAGTAGAGGGTGGGGTCCTTGGGGGCCTCGCTCAGGGCGGTCAAGAGTAGCTTCAGGTTTCGGGAGGCCTTCCGCTGCATGTCGTCTTTATTGGCGTAGCCGATGTGACGGATAGTCACATCGCAGTAAACCGTGGGGATACCGAGGGCCCTGAGGCTTTCCAGGACCGTCTCGTGGACCCTCCTGATGAACTTTACACCCTCCCGCCGAGGGAAGGCGCGTAGCTGGTAACAGTGCTCAGTGAGGAAGGCGTCTTCTTTTGGGCTTTCGAGGATGAACCAGTAGGCTTTTGGATCTTGGGACGAGAGCCCTTTTTTCCACCGGAGGAACTTTTTTCTTTCCTCTTTAGGGATGCGGTCGTCGGCGTCAAGCCAGATGACGTAGTCGCCGTTGGCATGCCTCAAGGATTCGTTCCTCGCAGCGGCGAAGTCGTTAGTCCACTTAAAATGGAAAACTTTTGCACCGAAATCTTTAGCGATTTTTGTTGTTTGATCAGTAGAGCCAGTATCCACTACAATAATTTCGTCTACTAGTTTTTGCACGCTTTTAAAACATTCACGTAGATTTTTTTCCTCGTTTTTAACAATCATACATAAAGAAAGTTTAGCATTTCCCATGATCTTACACCTTTTTCTTTATAGACAATCAGGTTTTGTGTTTTTCTAAATCTTCAATATGTTTTATTGCTTTTTCAAAGATTTTCTCTTCTGGGTGCTTTTGTAAAAATTGTTTACAAATTTTGTAAACATCATTTAACTGTCCTAGTTGCATCATAATTTGCCCGTAATTCCATATTACATCTTTATCATTTGGATTTACTGCCATTGCTTTTTGTAAGTAATATATGGATTTTTTTAAGTCTCCTTTTTGCCAATGGATTACTGCAAGGTTGTTGAGTGCTTGAGTATGTAAAGGGTTAATTTGCAGTATTGCTTTAAAAATTTTGCTAGCTTCATCTCTTTTTCCTTTCCGAAAAAGTTCTTCTCCATGCTTACATAACTTTAATATTTCCATTTGAATTTTTTGCATTTGAAAACGGCGAATAGGTTTATTTTTCAATTCCACCAACCTTTCAATGATTTTGTTAACTACTTTATCCCAGGTATATTGAGAAAGCACGTATTCGCAACCAAGTTGAGCTTTATATTGAGCTTCTTCATAATTCTCGTATACGTACCTCATTAATTTCTTTAAAGAATCTTTATCAGGTTCTAGAACTAACCCTTTGTCTCCGACCAACCTTAGACTTGGAGGAGGGGTAAAAGAGATGCTCTTCGCAGGGATTAAATAAGCCCATTCTTCTTTGCAAAAATCATCAGTGGCTCCTCCCATGGTAACTATGACAGGTAGATTACAAGCCATTGCCTCAAGTGCAGGCAAGCAGAAGCCTTCTCCTCGATAAGGATGTACTAAACAATGGCATGCTGTATAGAGCCCAGCTATTTCAGTTTGAGTCAATGTGTTTGTGATATAAATAATTTCTGGATTTTTAGAGTCTTCTTGTAATTGAAGTATCTTTTTGCTGCTTACTTTGCCTTGATAAAAGGATTCTATGCCTACGTCTTTAATAATTAGTGTTACATCATCGTTTTTAGAAAATTCTTCAATATAAGCCTGCAAGAGCAAGTCAATGCCTTTTCTCCAAATAGTTCCTCCTACAAATAAAAAACGAAATTTTCTATTTGTAGGCAAAACATAAGGTTTCGCCTTGGGATTGAATATTTTGTCATTTACGCCTAAAGGTATAATTACTAATTGACTTGGAGAAATTCCGCTCCTTACATATACTTTCCATACAAATTTACTATAAACCCAAATTTCATCAACGAGCGTTTGTATAGGTTCTATCCAATCTTGAGGTAAGAAACCATATTCCCATGGTTGCATTAACACAAAATGTGCATTATCAATAGGGTTGAAACTAGGAGGCCATTGATGAGAAATGTGTACAAGGTGGTTTTTATTATTAAAAGATTTGTTTGTATTATTTGATGCTTGTGGATCAGAATCGCATATTTTTACTTTATAACCTCTCTGGATTAAATGGGCGTATATTTCTTTATTAACCAAGGCAAATGAAGTATGATTTTGTATTGGTCCTTCCCAAAAAATATGTAAATTGTTTTTTTGGCTTATTTTTAAGGTTGTTTTTTTTCGTGGCAATTTTAAGTTGTTAATCCTGTCCGCTATTTCATAGCAAACCTTATGAATGGCGTAATTGTTGACTATAGTATCACGTGCCAACATTCCTTTTTTAGTAGCCTCTTCCTCATTTTTATAAATAGATAACATAAGTTCAGCTAGATGTTTCCATGAAGGTTTAGCCCATTGACAACCAATATAAAATTTGAATGAAGGCTCAATATTATTAATGGTTTCAATATCTTCTATTTTTATTAAATAAGAATTCTTGTCATTCATAAAATCCAAGTTTCCTCCCCATCTTGGACCAATAGTAGGCAATGCCATAGACATAGCTTCCAAGTAAGAGCGACCATATGCTTCTCCTCGTGAAGGTAACACAAACGCATTTGCACTTTTATATAAAGCAGGCATTTGGTCATCGCTAATATGTTTTAATATGATAATCGGTGCAATATCACTTGGGTTCACGTTCTTTTGGGAAAGAAAATTATTGATAGCTTGTTGTATCCATTGCTGTCCTTTATCATTATCGTAAATTCCATATGGATAAGCTCTTAAAAGTAGACAGACATCGTCTTTCGAAGAAAAAGCCTCAATCCAAGCATTTAATAAAATGTCCCATCCTTTTCGATAAATCCATTGAAAAACAGATAGGAAGCGGAACTTCCTATCGGTTTCTATTAACAGAGGTTTAGTTTTTTCTGGATGGAAATAGTCGGTGTCAATAGCTGGTGGGATTATGAATATCGGTTTATCAACACCAGAAGACTGAAAAACTTTAGCATTAAACTTAGAAGGAACCCATATTTCATTCATTAAGTTACATTTGTTTGCCCATGTTTTAGGCAAAGAATTTGTCTCAAACATAGTGCGCCCGATATGATAGTTGACATCACTAAAAGTAAAAAATGCATGAGCAGGAACATGGAATATAACAATTTTTTCTTGAACTTTTTCAATAGGAGTAGATAATAAACGGATAAGTTGCGTCTTATCGTTGTTAGACATAGATTTCATATACTCTGGATCGACGTGACTTGCTGAAATGAGTTTAATGAGAAATAAAGATGACAACTCTAATACAAAAGACCTTAATTCTTCTGCATATCCACTGTGATTAAAAATAGGACCTATCCAAATCAACTGTCTTTTCGAGTGCATTTGTGATGACATGTTAAAATAAGGAGACCCCTGAAAAAGTACCATGCGTAAGAGCCCTTGATGGATTTTTGGCAAACATTACGGCTAAAGGCCTAATCTAAGGGTATCTAATAAAGGGCCACCATGGCTTTTCTCCTGCTTTGTGCCTCC
>Ga0190360_1000047_pt1 | contig 59703 bp, 48 predicted proteins | sample 48721834_MG_FD_161271 | JGI IMG/M metagenome (GOLD analysis project Ga0190360, IMG submission 161271) | Hydrothermal vent microbial mat bacterial communities from Southern Trench, Guaymas Basin, Mexico - 4872-18-3-4_MG | ecosystem: Environmental > Aquatic > Marine > Hydrothermal vents >...
AAAATCTATTGCAGCTTCAATTTTCGGTCCCATACTCCCTTTTGGAAAATGTCCTTCAGCGAGGTATTTTTTTGCTTCAGAAGTAGTTAATGTATTTAATTCTATTTGATTTTCTTTGCCATAATTTAGATAAACTTTTTCAACACCTGTAAGTATTATCAAAACATCGGCATTTATTTCTTTTGCCAAAAGAGCGCTTGCTCTATCTTTATCAATTACTGCTTCTACTCCTTTAATTTTACCATCTTCTAGAACTACAGGAATTCCTCCGCCACCTGCTGCGATAACAATGACATCATTAGACATTAATAATTTTATCACATCTTTTTCAATTATATCTAACGGTTTTGGAGAAGGTACTACTCTTCTCCAACCTCTACCTGCATCTTCTTTGATAATCCATCCTTTTTCTTCAATTAGTTTTTTAGCTTCTTTTTCATAATAAAAAGGTCCAACAGGTTTAGTTGGATTTTGAAAGGCTGGATCATTTTTGTCTACAACAATTTGAGTTACAACAGCAGCAATTTGATATTCTTTCCCTTCTTCTTTTAATTCATTATATAAAGTCTGAGCAATCATATACCCCAAGCTACCTTGAGTTTGTGCATCATTTACATCAATAGGGAAAGGTGGAATTTTATCTTTTGCAATTTCTTGTTGCACTAAAAGATTTCCTACTTGGGGACCGTTCCCGTGAGTTATTGCAATATCGTATTCATCCAACATCTTTGAAATGAACTTAGCAGTTTCACTTAAATTTTTAAACATATTTTCTGCTGTTGCCTTTTCTCCAGGTCTATTTACCGCATTTCCACCAATAGCAACTACTGCTAACTTTTTCATAATTCCCCTCCTTTTTATTTACTTATAGCTGCAGCTAAAGCAATTGAATTTCTTTTTGATTCACTTGAATCAGCTCTAGATACTATTATAATTGGAACTTTAGCTCCAATAACTAACCCTGCAATTTTACCTTTTGCAAGATATACTGCAGATTTTCCTAAGAAGTTTCCACTATGAATGTCGGGAACGACCAAAATATCAGCTTTTCCTGCAACTTCACTTTCTACTTTTTTTATTTGAGCAGCCATAAGATTCAAAGCGTTATCCAAACCTAACGGCCCATCTATATTGCATCCTTTAATTTGCTTTCTATCTGCCATTTTTGAAATTATAGCAGCTTCCATAGTTTCTGGCATGTCAGGATTAACAACTTCGACAGCAGCAATTAAAGCTACATTGGGTTTTTCATATCCAAGATCATGGGCCAAATTAGCAGCATTTTGTATTATTCCAACTTTTTGATTGAGATCTGGTTTTATAATCATACCACCATCAGTAACAAAGATTAATCTATCAAGTCCAGGTGTTTCAAGTATAGCTACATGTGATAAAAGATTTCCAGTTCGGAGCCCCCATTCTTTATTTAAAACAGCTTTTAAAAGTGTAGCTGTTTTTACTAAACCTTTCATTAAAATATTTGCTTTTCCTTCATTAATTAACTTTACAGCTTTTTCGGAAGATTCAGTTTCATTTTCTGAATGAACTATTGGAAGATCGATTTGTAAAGTATCTAGATGTTTCTTGATTATATCTTTATTTCCAACAAGTATACCTCTAATTCCAAAATCAAGAGCACTTTTTATAGCTTTAATTGCTTCTATATCTTCGGCACCTGCTAAGGCGATTGTTGCGTTTTTTCCTTTGGCAATATCAATGATTTGTTGAAAAGATTGCAGCATTAGCTCACCTCCCTATAGTTTTTGCTACCTGACATAAAAATGCAATCGATAATATTGTATCAAATATTACTTGATAATCAGAATGAACAACTTTTATTTTTCTTCCATCTATTCTTTCTGTCAAGGGTAAGATTTCAACTAAATCCGCCCTACTTGTATCTGAAAGTTCAACAATAAGTTCAATAGGTGGCTCAAATTTAAATACTGAAAAGATGTTTTTGGGTTTTGAAATCATTTCTTTTGCTTTTAATTCAATTTCTTCAAGCAGAGTTTTCATAGGTTTTAATTTTGCTGAATATCTACCAAGTGATGTTTTAGTTTCTACATAAAAAAGATTTTTGAATGCTTTTAATTCATTTTTTAGTTTGTCATCTCCAATTACCATACTTATTGGAACATTGAAAAGACCAGCAAACGCTGCATTAATAAGCGCTTCATTAACTATTGTGCCATTAATCCATATGTTGTATATTGAAGATGATGAATAAGTATGATCCATTGTAGAATATTTTGTTCCAATTGATGAGTGATAACCAAAAAATATTACCCTATCGAAACTTTCATCTAAACCAGTCATCATATAATTTTTTCTAAGCCCACCACTAATTATTTCTACATTAGGAAATTCTTTGGTAATTTCCCATAAAATATTGTCTCCGTAAGCATGAGAATCAGAAATTAAAACGTAGTTATTTCCAAGTCCTCTTAATAAAGCTCTTAGTTGTTCCATCAAATAATATTGTTTAAAACTACCGCCTTGAGAAACATCAGACCATTGAACAATTCCTCCAAGACCTTCTAAATCGACAGAAATATAAATTTTCATAATTTCACCTCTCAGCATTTTTTTAAAATGTTACAATTTTATTTTAACCTAAAAGCTCATTTTTTCTAAATTTAGTAAATTATAGAAAATGGCAGAATTTTTAAAATAGCTTATTTTACTTAATTTTTATCACTTTAAAAGAATTGATTAAGCAATTATAAGGTTTTGTTTCAAATTATTGGGAAGTTATTTAGAACTTTGATACAATTGTTTCTTGATTTTTTACATTCGGATATGAGATAATATTTTTTGCTCCCTCCAAAAATAAAATTCCGATTATGAGGTGTACCCTATATGAAAAAAGAAATACTTAATGCCTTGAAAGAACGAATTAGCAGACAGAATTGGGAAAGTTGGTTTCTTGATTTTGACATTAAAAAAATTGAAAATAATCATGTTGTTTTTGAAGTTGGAAATATCTTTATAAAAGACAGACTTGAGCAAAAATTTGGTAAAACCATTTCAAAAGTTTTACGTGATTTTTTTGGAAAAGAATACTCTTATGAATTCACCTATAGAGAAATTAAAACTAATGATAGTAGAGATAAACAAGAAGGACCATTAGTAAAGAAAAAACCTCTTTTAATTACACCTTTGAATCCAAGATATACTTTTCAGAATTTAATTGTGGGCGAATTCAATAGATTTGCTTACAATGCTTTTTTAGAGGCAAGTAAAAATCCAGGTTATTATAACCCTATATTTTTGTACAGTGGAGTTGGTCTAGGAAAAACTCATCTTGCACAAGCATTGGGAAATTATGTATTGGAAACTGATCCAGATATGAAAGTAGCTTATTTAACAAGCGAAGAGTTTATGAATGAAATGATAATTTCTATAAAAAAAGGAACAACTGAGGAATTTAGAGAGAAATATAGAAAAAAAGCTGATATTTTGATTATTGATGATATACAATTTTTGATTGGAAAAAAGGCGGCTCAAATTGAATTATTTCATACTTTTAATGCAATACACGAAGCTGGTAAGCAGATCATAATATGTTCTGATAGAACCCCCAATGAGTTGAAAGATTTTCACTCTAGGATGATATCAAGATTTCAAATGGGATTGGTTGTTAAGATAGAAAAACCTTCTAAGTTTGATCTGTTTAAAATTGGTAAGAAAATTTTAGAATTAAAAGAAGCCGAGCTTGATGATAAAATTATTGAGTACTTGGTTCAAGTTTATGATACTCCACGAGTTTTACACGGCGCTTTGTTAAAGTTAATTGCATATAAAAATCTTTTTGGAGAAATGAACTTATCAATAGCTCAATCATTAATTCCTAATTATAGAACTGATTCAAAGACATTGACAGAAAATATAATTGTGATTTTATCTGAAATTTTTGAATGCTCTCCAGAAGAAATGTTATCCTCAAAAAGAACTAAAAATGTTTCTTTTGCTAGAAAAATCGGAATGTATTATTTGAGTAAGTATTTGGGATTATCAACAAGGGAAATTGGAAAAATTTTTAATAAAAGTCATTCTTCCGTTGTGCAAAATTTAAAACAAATTGAAAATTCAATAAAAGATAATAACTTAGCAATAAAAAATTATTTAAAAGATCTGGATAAAAAGACAAAAAGATTTGCAGAGGGAAAAAGTGTATGATATAATGAGATTGATAGGCTTTGATCATAACTATAGGAGGTGTCTAAGGTGAAAGTAAGAGTTGATGAAGCATCCTGTATTGGTTGTGGAGTATGTGAAAATTTATGTCCAGATGTTTTCAAACTTGGTGATGATATGAAAGCTAAAGTTCTACAACCTGAGACTGATCTTGAATGTGCAAAAGATGCAGCCGACAGCTGTCCAACAGCTGCAATTACAGTAGAAGAATAATTTTAAAATATTATTATTTAATTAAAAGGTCGGCGTTTGCCGACCTTTTTGATTTAAAATTTGTTTTTAAAGAATTTTTTCTGAAATTGATTTTGCTTGAAGGAACAAGCCAAGGTAATCTCTACCACCTGCTTTACTATCTGTACCGGACATATTAAACCCACCAAATGGATGAACACCTACTAAAGCACCAGTACATTTTCTATTAAAGTAAAGATTTCCAACGTGGAATTCATTTTTTGCTTTTTCTATTCTTTCTCGCGATTTTGAATATAAAGATCCTGTTAATCCATATTCAGTTGAATTTGCAATTTTCAGTGCTTCTTCAAAATCTTTAGCTTTAATAATTGCTAATACTGGTCCAAAGATTTCTTCTTGTGCAATTCTCGCGTTCCAAGGAACATCTTTAAAAATTGTTGGTTCTATGAAAAATCCTCCCCAATTTTCTAGAGTTTTACCACCAAAAATAAGCGTGCCTTCTTTTTTCCCTATTTCGATGTATCCTTTAATTTTTTCAAAGGCTCCTCTATTAATAACAGGCCCCAACCAATTTTCTTTATATCTAACATCACCGATTTTTATTTTAGAAGCCTTATCAATAACTTTTTCAATTACTTTGTCGTAAACTTCTTCAACAATAATAGCTCTGCTTCCAGCACTACATTTTTGCCCTTGGAAACCAAATGCGCTTACTACAATTCCTTCGGCTGCTGCATCCAAATCGGCTGTTTCATCAACAACAACGGCATCTTTTCCGCCCATTTCTAAAACTGTTCTTTTAATCCAAATTTGCCCGGGTTGTGTTTTTGAAGCTAGTTCATGAATCCTCAGGCCCACTTCTTTTGAACCAGTAAAACTTATAAATCTAATTTTTGGGTGTTTTACTAGATATTCACCAGCAAGAGCACCACTTCCAGGAAGAAAATTAACAACACCTTCAGGGAGTCCAGCTTCTTCAAGAGCTTCATAAAATTTTGCAGCAATAACTGTGCTATCACTTGCCGGCTTAAGAACAACAGTGTTACCAGTAACAATGGCAGCACTTGTCATACCAACTAGTATTGCAAGAGGAAAGTTCCACGGAGGAATAATTGCTCCAACTCCAAGTGGAATGTATCTTAGCTCATTTTTTTCAGTTGGAATTCTTACTAATGGTTGTTCAGAAGCATATCTCAGCATTTCTCTTGCGTAAAATTCAAGAAAATCAACTGCTTCAGCAAAATCAGCATCAGCTTCTACCCAATTTTTTCCAACTTCAAAAACCATTGTTGCAACAAAATCAAATCTTTTTTGTCTCAAAATTTCTGCTGTTTTAAGTAAATATTCTGCCCTTTTCCAAGCTGGTGTTTTACTCCATTCATCAAATGCCTTTAAAGCAGTTTGTACTGCCATTTCTGCTAAATCTTCATTAGCAGAATTTGTTATTCCTACAATTTCAGTAATTTTACTTGGATTTATGGATTTAATTTTTCTTTCCGATTTATACCTTTTACCACCAATTACTATTTCATATTCTTTTTCAAACTCCGATTCAACTTTAACTAAGGCTTCTTTCATTTTTTTCTCAATTTCAGGATTAGAAAAGTCTGAAATTGGCAGATTTTTAAAAGGTTTTAAGATTAAAAAATCTGTAGCTTCCATGATATCCCCCTCCTTATTTTTGATATGTCATCAAGATTATACTAAAAATGTTGATTAAATAAAAACAATGAAATAAAGAGAATTAGTAAAAGAATTTAAAAAAAATCTTTATTTTTATGCTATAATTAAAAATAGCAAATATTTAAAGTTATGATAAAATTAATAAGAATCAAAACAATTAGCGGAGGTGCTTAGTTAATGAAACGATTTTCCTTAATAATCGTACTTCTTTTGTTTGTTTTAGCTGCTTTTTCGTTGAATATTGAGAAATCTCAGGAACTTTTTTTACAATATGTTGATGACTATGATAACTCTTCTGCTGATGGATTTATTTCTGTAATTAAACCTTTAATTAATAAAGAATTACCTTTGTATCGTTTTTATAAAATATGGCTAGTAGGAAGTGTAGAAAAGTCTGATGTAACTAAAAAAGTCGGTGATTATTTAAATGTAATTTATAGAGAATTTCAAGGAACGGAAGATGAGGAGAAGTTAGCCAGAGCGGCATTTATGGCTTACTTAGAAGCAAAACTTGAAAGAAAGGGATTTGAATCAAGTTTTATTAAAGCTTCTCCGAATTTTAATCAGTTTTTTAATAGTTATCAAAATAAAGTTATTTTAATTGCTAGAAATTATTATACTGACTTGCTTGCTAAACATTTAGGAGCTAAAATTGACCTTCCAATTGATATTGAAGCTCCCTATTATGATTTTAAATTTGATTATACGCCACGGTACAAAGAAAGCGGTTATGAATTTGAAATACAAGCCCTTGCCAGTAATCCAGAGTTTGTAAAAACTTTCAATCAATACCTTCAAATCCTATCGGAAAATTCCTCTACAACTGAAAAAAAGATACTGAGATATGGTGGACTTTTACAGAGGAGTATTATTAAAGTGATTGCTGGTTTAAAAAACACTTATGCTGAAATTTTTGCAAAAATTGCTCCAAATTCTTATAGTTTTTGGTGGTTAAGGTGGGTAGTTTATGCTCTTTTAATAGTGTTAACAGTTTTTGTATTTAAGCACAAATCTTGGAATGTTACAATTATTCTAATTTCTTTAGTTGAAATTGTTTATTTGTTTTTAGGATTTGATATTTTATCAAATTCAGCTTCGACAATTTATGGTTTAATTTCATTCTTTGGTTTTATCGTAGCTGGTTTGATTTTTATAAAACAAAAAAGAATTTTAGCTTCTTTGATGAGTTTAATTGTCCTAATTTCTTTTTTGGTTCCGACATATTATTCTCAAGATTTAGTGATGAAAAACAATGTTGATTTTGAAAATTCGATATACTTCGATGAACTTGCAAACGATGTTTTAAAAGATAATTATTCAAAATTTTCCAATATTATTAAAGGTTTACTTACACAATCAAATTCAAGTATAATAGAAACAGAAGATATTGTACAAAGATTGAAAACTAACGCAAAAAACTTTGAAGAAAAAATTCAGGATTCCAAATATATGAATGTGGAGAATTTTGATCGAAGAATAGATGATTTCAAAAAGGTTGCATTGGAATTTGAAAATTATCGTATCGAGGAAAATATTCGGAAAAGAAAATATCGTTCTTTTGAAGGTGAAATTTTAACTTTTTCAAAGGAGATAGCTAAAATATCGTCAAGCAAATTTGAAAATCTCTTTTTAGAAGAAATAAATAAAAAATTGAATTATGATGAAGTAAAACCAACATTAAATAAAATTAAAAAAACTCTTGATGAGACAAACGACATGAAAAGAGCACCTATCAAATTTTATAGAACTAACTATGGTCTTTTGACGTTTATTTTTGTTTCAATTGCATTATTTTTAACTGCTGTAAAATTTAAATATGACTTTATTTGGTATATTGCAGCTTTGTTCTCATCAATTTTAATGTTTATAAATCCTATAGAATTTATTGTGCAATATGGCGTTCCTACAATTTTTGTATCCTATAATCTTGTAATTCCTTTAATTTCTATTCCTGCTATAGTAATGCTTATAAGGAGAATAATTCCCCAAAAGGGATAGATTGTTAAACTTTTCAAAAGGAGGGAAGTTTATGAAAAAAGTACTTATTGTTTTGTTGGCTGTGTTGTTTGTTGTTTCAGCATTTTCGTTTAAAGCTATTATGGTAACAGATACTGGTGGTTTAGGTGACAAGTCATTTAATGATGGAACCTGGGCCGGTATTCAAAGAGCTGTAAAAGAATTGGGAGTTGAAGCCAAGGTTATTCAATCATATGAACAAGCTGATTATATTTCAAACCTCTCAAAAGCTGCAGAGGAAGTTCAAAAAGAACCAGATGGTGGAATTGTCTATGCAGTTGGATTTATGATGACTGATGCATTATTCCAAGTTGCTCAACAATATCCAGATGTATATTTCGCTGGAATTGATATTGCTCCTCCATCAGAAGCTGTCCCACCAAATGTAATAACATTTTTATTTAAAGAACAAGAGTCTGCATTTTTAGTTGGTTATCTAGCAGCAGCTACTACAAGGGTTGGAAAAGTTGGTTTTATTGGAGGTATTCCAATTCCTCCAGTTGAAAGATTCAGATATGGTTTTGAAACTGGTGTTAAAGTTTATAACGATTTACATGGAACTAATGTAACAATTATTAAAGGTTATACAAATCATTTTAGTGATCCAAAGAAAGGTAAAGACCTAGCCCTTTCACAATTTGCAGAAGGTGTTGACATTATTTTCCATGCTAGTGGTGCTTGCGGAAATGGTGTTATAGAAGCAGCAAAGGAAAAAATGATTGCATTAGTTGGAAGTGAAGATTTATCAAAGGTAATTGAATATGCATTTGAAAAAGGCGGATATTTTGCTATGGGTGTTGACGTAGATCAAGATTATATGGCTCCTGGTGTTGTTCTTGCAAGTGCGATGAAGGGTGTCGATACTGCATCTTATATGGGTGTGATGTGGGCATATAATGGTGAATGGACACCAGGTGTTCACACACTTGGATTGGCTGAAAATGGTGTAAGAATGAGTCCAATGAAATATACAAAAGGTTTAGTTTCAAACAGAACATTGGCAGAATTAGAATATTTAGTTACAATGATCAAAGGAGGCACTCTTGTTGTTCCAGATACAGAAGAAAGTTTGAATTCATTTAGAACACCAAAAATTGAATTTCCATTTTAATGATTGATTATTTTGGGGGGCATTTTGCCCCCATATTTTGTCATTTTACTAAGGTTTTAACTTTAGTAAAGTGACAAAATGTTTGAAGGGAGGAGTTATATTGTGTATGCCGTGGAGATGGTAAATATTGTAAAAAGATTTCCCGGAGTATTAGCAAATGATCATGTAACAGTACGTGTGAAAAAAGGTGAAATTCATGCTATAGTTGGAGAAAATGGTGCAGGAAAATCTACATTAATGAATCAACTTTACGGTTTGTATCACCCCGATGAAGGTGAAATTTTTATAAATGGAGAAAAGGTGGTAATCAGAGGCCCCAAAGATGCTATAAAGCTTGGAATTGGAATGGTACACCAGCATTTTATGTTGGTTGATACTTTAACAGTAGCTGAAAATGTGGTTTTGGGTTCCGAACCAGTTAAGGGTTTGAATTTTGATATGAAAAAGGCTAGACAGGAAGTCAAAGAACTTTCAGAAAAATACGGTTTATTTGTTGATGTTGATGCAAAAATTGAAGATATTCCCGTTGGAATGCAACAAAGGGTGGAAATTATAAAAACATTATATAGGGGTGCTAATATAATAATCTTGGATGAGCCAACAGCAGTTTTAACTCCTCAAGAAGTTGAGGAATTATTTGAAATAATGAGAAAGCTTAAAAATGATGGAAAAACAATTTTGTTTATTTCTCATAAATTGCACGAGGTTATGGAAATTAGTAACAGGATTACAGTAATGAGATTAGGAAAGGTTACAGGTGAACTTGAAACTTCAAAAACCAATCCAAAAGAAATTGCAAGGCACATGGTTGGAAGAGATGTTGTATTAAGGGTCAGTAAAGAGCCTCATGAACCTAAAGATGTTATTTTTGAGATAAAAGATTTAGTAGTAAAAGATAATAGAGGATTAACTGCAGTAAATGATGTTTCTTTTAACGTAAGAAAGGGAGAGATAGTAGGTATTGCCGGAGTTGCTGGCAATGGCCAAACTGAATTAGTTGAGGCAATTACTGGGTTAAGAAAAATTGAAAGTGGACACATTTATTTTGAAGGTAAAGAGGTTGCTGGTTTTACTCCTAGACAATTAAGGGAACTTGGAATGTCTCATATACCTGAAGATAGGTTAAAACATGGTTTAATTGAAGAATTTGAAGCTTATTATAATATTATTTTAGGGCAACATTATAGAAATCCTTTTGCTAATGGGGCGTTTTTAAATCATAATAATATATTTAAATATAGTGAAGATTTAATGGAAGAATTTGATGTTAGGCCAAGAAAAATTGATCATTTAGGTGGCAATTTTTCGGGTGGAAATCAACAAAAACTGGTTGTTGGAAGAGAGATAAGAACAAATCCAAAATTTTTAGTTGTTGCTCAACCCACTCGTGGTTTGGATGTAGGAGCAATTGAATTTATTCATAAACAAATATTAAAGATGAGAAGCCTTGATGTAGGTATATTATTAATTTCAATGGAATTAGAAGAAATTTTTTCTTTAAGCGATAGAATACTTGTAATGTATGAAGGCGAGATTATGGGAGAAGTGAAGCCAGAAGAAACTACTATTGAAGAAGTTGGTTTAATGATGACAGGACATAGAATTGAAGAAGCACGGAGGGGATAAGAATGAATAAAAAAGTTATGGCTATACTCGTTCCGGTAGTATCTGTTTTGATTGCACTTGCAATTTCTACTGTTATTATTTTACTAATAGGAAAAAATCCAATAGATGCTTATGGAGCTCTAATAAAAGGTTCTTTTGGTTCAAAGCAAGCAATAGCTGATACTGTTATAAAAACAACTCCTTTAATTCTTACAGGTTTAGCTGTTGGTTTTGGTTTTAGAGCAGGAGTTTTTAATATTGGTGCTGAAGGTCAGATGGTAATGGGAGCTTTAATTGCAGCTACTTTTGCAAGTAACTTTGGGTCACTTCCCCCTTTACTTGCAATTCCTTTGACTATTTTGATTGCGATGTCTGTAGGAGCAGGATACGCTGCTATAGCAGGATTTTTGAAAGCTAAAACCGGTGCTCATGAAGTTGTTACCACGATCATGCTTAACTGGATAGCTACTTATTTTGCATCGTATATGGTAACTGGACCTTTAAAAGTTGGTTCAGGAACTCCCAAAAGTCCTGAAATATCTGATTCTTGTCAATTACCGGTATTAATGAAAGTAGGAGCAATTGAGATGAGTGCAGGAATAATAATTGCAATAATTGCTGCTATTTTTATGTATATTTTATTAAATAAAACTACTACAGGTTATGAAGTTAAAGCAGTTGGTTTTAATCCTTATGCAGCAGAATATGGAGGAATTTCAGTTGGGAAAAATATTGTTCTAGCAATGGCTATTAGCGGTGCTTTAGCTGGTCTTGCTGGTGCAACTGAATTGATGGGTGTTCATCATAGATTTCTAGGCGAACTATCAGGTGGTAAGGGATTTGACGGAATTAGTATTGCTTTGATTGGTCAGAATAATCCCATAGGAATCATATTTGCAGCGTTTCTTATAGGAGCATTAAGAACTGGGAGTAATGAAATGCAATTTATTGGTGTTCCAAAACATATGGTTATGATTATTCAAGGTATTGTTATATTTCTTGTAGCAGCAGATAGAATTGTCCGCACTATTATGATCAGAAAGAGGGTGGAGAAATGAGAGTTTTAGAAGCTATTTTTCTTGTTTTTATTAATCCTCTTTTTTACAAAATTACCTTAACTGCAGCTACTCCATTAATTTTTGCTTCATTAGGTGGTGTTTATAGTGAAATTACTGGTGTTGTTAATATTGCTTTGGAAGGTATAATGCTTCTTGGGGCTTTTACTTCGGTAGTTTTCACATGGTTGACTGGTAATGTTTGGATAGGTGTTTTCATGGCAGTTGTTTCTGGAGTAGCTCTTGCTTGGTTTCATGCTTGGGGGAGTATTAAATGGGCTGGAAATCAAGTTGTTTTGGGCACAGCATTGATTTTAATTGCACAAGGTATTACTGGTTTTTTGATGGAACCTATATTTGGTAAACCTGGCCAGACTGACTTTGTTGGAAAAGTTGAAGAACTTAGAATTCCTGGACTTGCTGATATTCCGTTTTTAGGTAAAATAATAGGTGAAACGAGTCCTTTTGTATATATGGCATTTGCAGCAGTTGCTTTTTCTTGGTGGTTAATTTACAAAACAAAACTAGGTCTTAGGATGAGGTCAGTTGGTGAAAATCCAGAAGCAGCTGATACACTTGGTATAAACGTTTATGGAATCAGATATTTTGGAGTATTAATGAGTGGTGTTTGGGCTGGTCTTGCTGGAGCATATTTAAGTGTGGGAGAAGTAGGTCATTTTAGAGAGTTAATGTCAGGTGGAAGAGGATTCATTGCATTAGCAGCAATGATTTTGGGAAATTACAATCCTGTTGGTGCAATGTTAGCTAGTTTACTTTTTGGAGCTTCAAGTGCTTTTGCAAATCAAATGCAAAGTAGTTCATTGATACATGTTTCAGCCACAGTAAAACCATTATTTGATATGATACCATTTATATTAACTATAATAGTTGTTGCTGGATTTGTTGGAAAATCGCACGTCCCTAAAGCTGATGGTGTGCCTTATGAAAAAGAAGCATAGTTTAATAATTTAAAGATTTTCTATATAACAAAACTCCAGCTTTAAGCTGGAGTTTTGTATTAATTATAAAATACTCAAGAAATATTTCTTGTCTACTTATTAAGCCATGGAATTTTTAAATTGTGTTTTTTGGCAGTATGAATGGCTATTTCATATCCTGCATCTGCATGCCTTACAACTCCAAGTCCAACATCGTTTGTAAGGACTCTTTCAAGTTTTTTCTGAGCAAGAGAAGTACCATCTGCAACTATTACCATACCAGCATGCAAGGAATATCCAATTCCAACTCCACCACCATGATGGAATGATACCCATGTGGCACCACTTGCCACATTTAGCATAGCGTTTAAAATTGGCCAATCTGCAATTGCATCACTTCCGTCTTTCATGGCTTCAGTTTCTCTATATGGACTAGCAACTGAGCCTGTATCATGGTGATCTCTACCAATTACTATAGGAGCTTCTAGTTCACCTTTTTTAACCATTTCGTTTATTGCAAGGCCAAATTCTGCCCTTTCACCTTGACCAAGCCAGCAGATTCTTGATGGTAATCCTTGCCAATTCACCTTTTTTTGAGCAAGTTCAATCCATTTTTTTAAATGTTCATCATATGGGAAAAGTTCAAGAACCCTTTTATCGGTTTTATAAATATCTTCAGGATTTCCAGATAAAGCAACCCATCTAAAGGGTCCTTTTCCCTCTGAGAAAAGATCTCGAATATATTCTGGAACATAACCAGGTATATTGAATGCATCTTTTACCCCATGATCATATGCAAGACGTCTAATGTTGTTTCCGTATTCAAAAACTTTTGCGCCATGTTTTTGCATTTCAAGTATTGCATTTATATGTTTTGCAACACTTTCATAAACTAATTCCATGTATTTTTGAGGATTTTCATTTCTTAGTTTAATTGCTTCTTCATAAGTCATACCACCAGGAATGTAACCATTGAGTGGATCATGAGCGGCAGTCTGGTCAGTAACAATGTCAGGGATTATGTTTCTCTTCGCTAATTCTGGATGTACATCAGCAGCATTAGCAAGTAATCCAATGGATAGTGGTTTTTCATTTTTTACAGCCTCTTGGACTAACTTAATTGCTTCATCAAGATTATCGGTCCAGGTATCAAGATATCCTGTTTTAATCCTTCTTTCAATCATACGTTTATCGATTTCTACTGCTAAAACAACTCCATCATTTAAAGTAACTGCAAGTGGTTGTGCACCACCCATTTCACCCAAACCAGCTGTTAAAACCCATTTGCCTTTTAATGAACCATTAAAATACTTTTTGGCTACTGCAAAAAATGTTTCATATGTTCCCTGTAAAATTCCTTGAGTTCCAATATAAATCCAGCTCCCAGCTGTCATTTGGCCATACATAATCAATCCTCTTTTTTCAAGTTCTCTAAAGTATTCCCAATTTGCCCATTTAGGGACCAAATTTGAATTGGCAATTAGAACTCTTGGAGCCCACTCATTGGTTTTAAAAACGGCAACAGGTTTCCCACTTTGGATAAGTAAGGTTTCATCCATTTCAAGATTTTTCAGTGTTTCAACTATCTTATCAAAAGACTCCCAGTTTCTTGCAGCTTTTCCGGTACCACCATAAACAATTAGGTTTGCTGGATCTCTAGCAACTTCTGGATCTAAGTTATTCATTAACATTCTCATAGGAGCTTCAGTTTGCCAGGACTTACAACTTAATTTCGTTCCTCTGGGTGCTTTAATTATTCTGTTCATAGTATCCCTCCTTATGAATTAGCGATTAAATATGCATAAACCTTGGTATCATTGATTAAATTTTCAATTTTCACATATTCATTTGGTTGATGCGCAGTTTCATCGATTGTTGCCCACACAGCAGCAGGTAATCCTTCTTTTCTAATCAAAGCTGCACAAGTGCCCCCGCCAATTCCACCTACTCGAGGCTCGATGTTTCGCATTTCTTTAATTGCATTTTTTAATTTTATTACAATTTCAGAATTTTCATTAGTTGGTGGAGCAGCTTGTTCAAATTGTAGCCTTTCAATATCAATTTTAATGTTATGTTTTTTTGAAAAATCATCTGCTAACTTTTTGATGTTTTCAAAGATTTCTTCAATATTATATTCAGGTAAAATTCTACAGTCAAAGAAAAGAATATCTGTACCTGGTATAGTATTAATGTTTTCAACATTAGAAAGTTTTTTGGTGGGTTCAAAAGAACTTTTTGGATAATCAAAGATATTATTTTCAGCATTATATTTATTATGTAAGTATTCATCAAGAAAAATTGCAAATTTCATTCCATAACGATGAGCATTCAAAGCAATATCAGGTCTTGATGCGTGTGCTTGTTTTCCTTTTGTAGTAATTTTTAGCCACATAATTGATTTTTCTGCAATTTCAATAAAACTTCCATCAGGTTCTCCAGAATCTGGTACAATAAAAAGATCATTTTTTCCAAAAATTCCTTGTTTGATAAGATATTTAATTCCGTAATCAGATCCTGTCTCTTCATCTGATACCAAAGCTATACCAATATTATCTTTTGGTCTAATTCCTAATCCAATTATTGTTTTTACTCCATAAAGAGAAGCAATCAATGACGCTCCATTATCTTCAGAACCTCTTCCGTATATTTTCCCATCTTTTTCTACAGGTGTAAAGGGATCATTATCCCAAAGTGATAAATCTCCAGCTGGTACCTTATCCATGTGTGTAACAATCCAAATAGTTCTTTTACCTTCTAATCCTTTGTAAATTGCTATTATATTGGGTCTGAAACCATATGGAACTGCATTATCGGGGGCATCGTATCTTTTAATTTCATCAAATCCCCAATTTTTAATCAGATTTCCTAAAAATTCAGCAATTTCTTTTTCACCAGGCCCACCAGCGCGTGGATTTACGGAATCAATTGAAATAAATTTTTTCATGGATTCAATGATTTCTGGTTTTAATTCAGTAACTTTTTTCTCAATTTGTTCTTTGATATTCATTTATAAAACCTCCTTTTATTTTTCTGCATGTTTCAAAAGCTAATCTAGCAGTAATTCCCCAGATAACTTTTTTGCGATATTTAAAAAATAAAATTTCATAATTTCCTTTACGCCAATTATAATATTTTCCATTTGGGATTAGATGATATGGGAAATTATCAGGTGGGACAATCTTGATTTCAGTATTAAATTTCAAAAAAGGTTTTTCAAATTTTTCAATTGGAACTTTGAAAATTGATTCTACTTCTTTTGTATTTAATTTTAGGTTTGAAAGATCAATTTTAGCTAAAAAAGGATGTATAACTAAATTAAATGGGGTGATCAAATCTTTTAATTTTCCCAATATTTCTATTGGTTTTATTCCTAATTCTTCGTATAATTCTCTAACAGCAGCTTCAATTGGTGTTTCATTTTCTTCAATTTTTCCACCGGGAAAACAAATTTCTTGTGGTTGTATTTTCAAATTTTTAGAGCGCATTTCAAACAAAAAATACTTACCTTCTATCAATGGTATAATTACTGAATATTCAGAAATTGAAGTCAGAAAACCATCGTCTACAAAGTACATATTATCACCTAATTGTTAATTGAAGAAGTGTTTTTACTATCTTTGTAGATACTATACCAGGAATCAGGATTAATGTCGTTTGTAGAAATTGCAAAAATGTTTTTTCCAATTACATAAAGAATACCATTGTCATAAACAAGAAATTTCGAATCTTCAAATATGTTAGAATAAACTATTTTATAATCTTTTCTATCAATAAAATAAATCATACCATTAGATGTTAATAGATATATATTATTTTTTCCAAGAACAGCGTCTATTATTTCATCATTTGAATTAAACACTATTTTCCCATTTTTTATAATTGAGAATTTTTCAAATATGAATTCATTACCAAAGTCATCTAAGAGTACAAAAGAATTTTCAGGAGGTATTACAGGGTTTTCAGAAAAAAATGCTAAATTTTTGACTTTTCCTATAAAATTAGATTTATTATTGTTAATCCATAAGTACCCCATAGCGTCGATTGAATAAACTTTTCCGGATAAAGAAATAAAAGGTCCTGCAATAGGCCATTTTCCAACCTTAAATTGATTTATAATTTTTCCATCTTTTAATTCATATAAATAACCATCATCAGAAAGAGCATAAATTTCTATTCCATCCCACGCGACACCAAGAGTAACATCGGAATCAAGTGGAACTTTCCATAAAAGTTTACCATCAAAACTAAATGAATAAATATTATTATCCCAGCAAGTTGCAATAATTGAATCATTTGTAATGGTTAAATGTCCAGTAATAATAAAAGGTAATCGATAATCCCAAATTAAATTACCGTTGTTTAATGAGATTATCTTTCCATTCGTGGATGCAATATATAAATTATTGTTGAAAGCAACTGGTTTTGATTTAATTTCAAGATTCAAGTTATATGACCAAAGGATTTTTATTTCACCTTTTGGGATGTTTTCATTTTTTAATACCGCTACATCTTTAATTATATATGGATAAGTAGTTATTTTTAAGTCTTTTGTTATAATGTAATTTCCAATGTAGACATTTTCATCATCAGAAATTAATTTGTTTCCATTAACTTTTCTTGAAAAAAGAAGTTTTTTACTTTCATCGTAAATTAGAACTTCATTTTTAAATAATAATACATGATATCCAACATACTCATAGTCATCTACATTTGAAAAATTTTCTACGAACTTAGGGTACATTGGTTCATTTAAATCAAAAATTGTAAGTTCTTTATTTGTGAAAACGGCCAGATAACCATTACTAAGTTTGATTTTGATGATATTTTCACTTGTTGGCTCGATTGTCCAAATAATTTTTCCGTTGTTTAGAGCAACTATTTTTCCTAATTGTATTCCAATAATAAAGTTTTTATATATAATTACATTTTTAATATCACTAGGAATTATCTTATAAAATATAATTTTGTTATTTTCAAGCTTATAAATTTTGTTATTAGATAAAAAATACCTTTCACCAATATAAATTGGGGATTCTATTTTTATTTCCTCATTAGTGTTGAGGTTAACAATAGAATTATTTTTTACCAGATAAACAAAATTATCAATTGTAACTATATCATTAAAAATTCCAGAAGTAACTTTTTCCAGAGATTTGTATACACCATCATTAGTTAAATAGAAAACTTGTGAATTTAAAATTGAAGAAAAAATCAAAAATAAAACTAGTAAAAAAGATCTTTTCATACCTTCACCTACTTAATATTTTCAATTTCCAAAAGTAGAAATTTAAGATATTGAGTTTCTAGAATATTGAGTACTTGGGGATGATCAAATGGTTGTCCACCTTTATGCAATACTCGTACAAGCTTATTTAAATCGCTTGCTGAAGAAAAAATAGTGTTTAAAAAATCATTTTCAGATATTACCTGTGTGCACGAAGAAGTCGCCAAAATTCCATGGTTTTTTAAAATTTTCATTGCTCTAAGATTGATTTCTTTGTAACCTCTCAGGGCTGATTTTTTGTTAGAAGCACTTTTAGCAAACGAAGGAGGATCAATTGATATAACATCAAAATATTTTGAATTTTTATCAAAATTTTTTAAAATATCAAAGGCATTTCCTACAATTAAATCAAAATTTTCAAAGCCATTTTCTTTGAGTGTAAGTTTTGCTATTTCAATAGCTCTTTGTGAATAATCTACAAATATAACGTGTTTTGCACCAAATTTCAACATGTGAAGCCCAAAATTTCCAGTATAAGAAAAACAATCAAGACAAATTTTATTATTATCTACATAGTTTTTTAAAGAAAGTGCATTGAATCTTTGGTCTAAAAAAGCACCGGTTTTTTGTCCTCGAGTATCGGCAAAAAATCTAATCCCATTAATACTATAAGGTATAAGTTCAGGACCATTACCATATATCCATCCAGTGTTTGTTGGCAGGCCTTCCTTGAGGCGTGAAGAACTATCTGATTTTTCATAAATACCATTAGGATTAAATATTTCTATAAGAACATCAATAATTTGAGATTTGAATTTTTCTATTCCTAAAGTATTTATTTCTATGACTAAAAATTTTTCAAATTTATCAACTATTAAACCAGGTAAATTATCAGCTTCAGAAAAAACAACTCTAAAACTTTCTTCTTTTGAATTTCTTCTTTTTAATGCTTCTAAAATTCTTTTTTTGAAAAATTCTCTATCTATTTTTTCATTTTTTCTTGTTAATAATCTTACCCGAATTTTTGAATTAAAGTTTATATAACCTTTTCCAATAAAATAACTTTCATGGTTAAATACTTCAACAATATCACCATTATCTATAGTTCCTTCAATTTTTTCTATCTCGTTTTCATATATCCAAGGATGACCATTTTTAATTCGATTTTTGATATCTTTTTTCAATTGTACTCTCATATTTATTATCCCCTATAAATCCCGGATTTTTCTATAAGCCAATAGTATGCTTGTTTAATTTTTTCATAATTATAATTACCTGGTGTAGTCTTTACATGTGAGGAATTAGCAACATTTTCAGCCCATTTGCTAATTTCTTGATCATTAACTACAAATGAAATTTGAACATCCAATTTTTTTAAGAAGTTTAGCATATCGCCTAAAATATATCTAACTTTTTTGGAATTTTTATTATCTGCATTTTCAATTTCAAAGGGTAAAAATACTGCTGTAGCAATTCCATGTCGTATTCCTTTATCAGTTGTAAGTGAATACCCAAGAGAGTGAGCTATCGTTGTTCCTGTTATGCTTATTGCAATTCCAGCATAAGTCGAAGCTAATAACATGTTCTTCCTGAGTTCATAGTTTTTTAAATCATTGACTAATTTAGGCAAGGTTTCTTTAATAATTTCTATTGCTTTAAATGCAAATAATTCAGAAAAACTATTCGTCTTAAGTGATAAAGCAGATTCAATGGCATGAGAAAGTGCGTCAAGGCCAGTAGAAATAGTTAAATCTCTCGGTAGTGTTAAAGAAAATTTTGGTTCTAATAAAGAAAGTTTCGGAAAAATTCTTTCGTGTTTAAATCCTTTTTTAATTCCGTTAATTGTTAAAACTGAATATTGTGTAACTTCACTTCCAGTGCCAGCAGTAGTGGGTATGCAAACAATATTAGCGGCAGAATCATACTTTTGTGATTTATAAAGTTCTTCCACTGAAATATTATTTTTACAAAGAACTGCAGCAGCTTTGGCGGTGTCCATTGGACTACCACCGCCAAGGCCTACAACTACATCCCAGTCTTTTCCGTGTTTTTCAATAATCTTTTCTATTAATTCTTTAGGAGGATTTTCTTTTGTTTCATCAAAAATTTCATATTTTTTAGATGTTTTATTTAATATTCTAGTTAATTCATCAAGACTCCCGTTATACTTCGAACTTTTCCCAGTAATGATTAGAAATTTTTCGCCTAATTTATCTAATTCTGCTGAAAACGCTTCAATATTGTAAAACAATTTTGTAGGTAAATAAAATTCCATTGTTTTACCTCACTTTCCAAAATCAAATTTAAAAACAGGTTTTCTTGAAGCTAATACATCATCTAATCTTTTAACTGGTGTATTATAAGGAGCATTTTTTACAAAATCAGGATTTTCTCTAGCTTCATCGAATATTTTAGCAAGAATTTCGGCAAATTTATCTAAAGAATCTTTACTTTCAGTTTCAGTTGGCTCAATCATGAAATCTTCATGGACAATTAATGGGAAATACATAGTAGGAGCATGGACTCCATAGTCAAGTAATCTTTTTGCTATATCTAAAGCTTTAACACCGGTTTCTTTGGTGAATTTTTCGCAAGTAGAAACAAATTCATGCATACAGAATCCAGGATAAGCAATATCCATGATCTTTTCAACTTTCTTTCTTAAATAATTTGCATTTAAAATGGCCATTTGTCCGACTTTTTTCAATCCATCATTTCCCATTGTTTTTATGTATGCATAAGCTTTAACCAAAACGGAAAAGTTTCCGTAATAACTTCTTATAAAACCGATACTATCTGGTTTATTATAATTTAATTTATATTTATCGTCTTCTTTAATGACTTCGGGAATAGGTAAAAATTTAGCTAAATGTTTTTTAACACCAACTGGTCCACTACCGGGCCCTCCCATACCATGAGGAGTACTAAAAGTTTTGTGCAAATTAAGATGAACAATGTCAAATCCCATATCACCAGGTCGAGTTCTACCAAGAAGTGCATTTAAATTTGCTCCATCATAGTATAAAAGAGCTCCTTTTTCATGAACCATTTCTGAAATTTTTAATATATCTTTTTCAAAAAGTCCAAGGGTATTAGGATTTGTAAGCATTAAAACTGCAACATTTTCATCTAAGGCTTTGTTAAGCTCTTCGAGATCAACTCTTCCATCAGGACCAGATTTAATTTCAATTACTTCAAATCCAGCCATTCTTGCTGAAGCAGGATTGGTTCCATGAGCACTATCAGGAACAATTGCTTTTGTTCGTTTTGTATCCCCTTTACTTAAATGATAGGCTCTAGCTATCAACATTCCAGTAAGTTCTCCATGAGCTCCAGCAGAAGGGATTAATGTCATATCTTCCATTCCCGTAATTTCACAGAGCATTTCCTTTAATTCAAACATTAATTTCAATGCTCCCTGAGTAGTTTCATGGGGTTGAAACGGATGAATCATTGAAAATCCTTCAAAATTAGCAATCTTTTCATTAATTTTTGGATTATATTTCATTGTACAAGATCCCAATGGATAAAACCCAACATCCACAGCATAATTTTTTGCAGCCAAGTTTGTATAATGTCTTACAATATCCAATTCACTAACTTGTGGAAGATTTGGCTGTTCTTTTCTGATTAAATGTTCAGGGATATTTAATTCAAAATCCTCTATATTATTTTCAGGAAGTTCAAAACCAATTCTATTGGGTTTGGATATTTCAAAAATTGTCATTTAAATCCCTCCTAACAATTAAAAGTGTTTTAAAAGGTTATCAATGCTTTCTTTTGTATTAACTTCAGTGCAACAAGCAAGAGCGACATTTTTAAAGAATGGCATCGATTTTCCAAGAGGTAATGGTCCTAAGATTCCATTTTCAGACATTTTTTTCCATTTTTCATAATAATTTTCACCAGCATTGAACAAAAATTCATTGAAGAAAGGACCATTAAATATTAGATGATAACCTTTTTCTTCCAGTTTTTTGGCAAGATAATGTGAAGCGTTGTAAGACATTTTTGCAACTTTTTTAAGTCCTTTTGGTCCCATGGCTGACATATAAATTGCGTTTATTAAAGCCATAAGAGCATGATTAGAACAGATATTTGAAGTCGCTTTTGCTCGCCTAATATGTTGTTCTCTTGTTTGAAGTATCATAACATATCCCTTTTTACCTTCTATATCTTTTGTTTCCCCAATTATCCTCCCAGGCATTTTTCTGACAAATTTTTGGAGAGTTGTAAAAAATCCAATACCGGGGCCACCAAAGTTTGGAGTAATTCCAAGTGCTTGTCCTTCACCAACTACAATATCGGCTCCTAGTTTTCCAGGAGCTTCTAATATAGACAAGGAAATAGGTTCACTCACCACAATGAAAATAACATTTTCCGGTAATGTTTCTTTTATTGATTTTAAATCTTCAATTATTCCAAAAAAGTTTGGGTATCCAACTACAACAGCTGATGTGTTATCATCAATTTTATTTTTTAAGTCATTTACATCTAAAGTACCGTTCTCAGTCCATTTTATTTTTTGAATTTCAATATTTTGAGGTGTACAATATGTTTTACTTGTTTGCAAATATTCAGGATTAATAGAACTTGCAATTAGCATTTTAGATTTGCCATTGATTCTTGCTGCCATTAACATAGCTTCTGCAAGTGCAGTTGCACCATCATACATAGAAGAATTTGCTACTTCCATTGCAGTTAATTCACACATCATTGTTTGATATTCGAACAAGGCTTGTAATGTTCCTTGAGAAACTTCAGCTTGGTAGGGTGTATATGCGGTTACAAATCTCTGGTTATTAGCTAGAGTTTCAACAACAGAAGGGATGTAATGAAAGTAAATACCGGCGCCTGCAAAAATATTCTCTGGTTCAAATACTTTATTCTTTTTATTTAAACTTAATAATTCTTTTTTTACTGAGAATTCGTCTTTTCCATTTTCTAGGTTATAATCTTCAATAGTTTTAGGTACGCTTACATATAAATCTTCTATTGAATTAACACCTATTTCTTTAAGCATTTCATTTATTTCTTCTTGTGTATGTGGAATATATCTGTGCATACTCACCATCCTTTCGTATATTTTAAAAATTTTACTTTTTCTTTTTCTTACTTCTTACACTTCCACGATAGAAAGGCATTTTCACAATTTCAGCATTTACTAATTTGTTTCTTATTTCTATTTCAATAACATCACCTGTTTTAAAACCTTTTCTTAACATTGCCATACCTATAGATTTATTTAATGTTGGAGAAAAAGTTCCACTAGTTACATAGCCAATTTCTTCACCATCTTTGTAGATTTTATAACCATGTCTTGCTATTCCCTTATCAACAAGAATAAAACCTTTCAATCTTCTTTGAAGCCCTTCTTCTAACTGTTTTTCTAAAGCACTTTTCCCCATAAAATCTTTATTAAATTTCACAGCCCATTTTATTCCAGCTTCAAGAGGAGTTACAGTTTCATCCATGTCATTGCCATACAATAAAAGAGAAGCTTCTAATCTAAGGGTGTCTCTAGCTCCTAATCCAGCTGGTTCAATCCCCATTTCTAAAAGTTTTTTCCATAATTTTACGATTCCATCTTTATCAGTGGTGTATATTTCAAACCCATCTTCACCAGTATAACCAGTTCTTGAAATAATGGCTTCAATTCCATTAATTTTACCAAATTCAAAACAGTAATATTCAATGTTTTCAAGATTTAAATCAGTTAAATTTTGTAAGGTTTCTTGAGCTTTGGGACCTTGAACAGCAATAAGAGCATATTCATCAGATTTATTTTCAAGTTTTACGTCAAATTTTTCAGCAATATTTATCATCCAATTAAAATCTTTTTCAATGTTTGACGCATTAACAACTAGCATAGCTTGATTTTCTGAAATTTTGTATGCAAGAAGATCGTCGACAAATCCTCCATTTTCATTACACATTGCAGTGTAAACAATTTGTCCAGAAGTTAAATTACCAAAATCATTAGTTATAAGAAAATCAACAAAATTTGTAGAATCTTTTCCATTAACAAAAATTTCTCCCATATGTGAAACATCAAACATCCCAACATTGTTTCTTATAGCTAAAACTTCATTTTTAATTCCCTTGTATTGCACAGGCATATGAAAACCAGCAAATTCTACCATTTTAGCGCCAAGTTTTAAATGTTCTTCATGTAAAACAGTATATTTCACTTTAGATTCCTCCTTTTTAATAGAATTTAATAAATTATTTGCTCTTTCAAAATCTTTATTCATAACATAAATTGCAAAGTACGATGAAGAACCAAAATAAGCCTTAGGTAAAGGGCCATCAATAATTTTTGTAACAGCCGGGATCTCATTAGCTTTTAAAAAATCTTCAAGCATTTTAGCTTGAATTTCACCTTCAACTTCTCTTAATTTTTTCCACATAATATCATCTCCATTTTAATTTTAGCATTTAAGGATTTTTAAAGAAAGATTAATTTAAAACAATCAAATATGATTATTATCAATTTAAGTCTTAAAATAATAAAAAACAATTTTTTACTAATTTATTCATTGTTCCAATATTTGTAAGGAACTTTTGTAAGATGAGAAGCATCTTTTTTGCATCTTCCAACTTTTGCACAAGGTTTTCCGTTAACTTCAACAATATCTGCAGTAATATCTATTTTTTTTCTTAGTAATTTTGAACCAACTCCATAAACGTCTGCAGGAACTTGTAGCTTTTCGAACAACTCTATCTTTTTTTCATCAAAACCACCAGAGACGACAATTTTCAAATTATTTAATCCTAATTTATCAAATTCTTGCCTTGCTCTCCAAACAAGTTCAGGACAAACACCAAAGGAACTTTCATCTTTTGGCACAACTGATTTATCTCGGAGATTGCCAGAAGTGTCAAATCTAACTCCCCAAATTTTATCTTTTCCAGGTCCGATTATTTGAGATGGATCCGTTTTTCCAGGAATAAATTTTTTGCCAATAATATGTTCATAAAATTTTTTAACTACTCTAATAGTTGTATTAATTACATCGTTATCCCAATCTACTAAAAAAATTCTATTCACATGTTCGGGCATATATTTATTAAATGCAATCGAAGCGTCTTCAGTGTTCCCATAATAAGCTGCAATTAAAGCATGTGGAATTGTTCCCATTGATTCAATTCCCCAATAATCGGCATTTGCATCAGTAGAAACTCCAAATGCCCCAGCCTTTAAAGCGGCATAACCATCAGTAGCTTGAACCCAAAAATGATCAAATCTTGCACTAAAGAATAGTATAGGTTTGCCATTTGCAGCTTTTACTACTTTGTGAACGGCTGTAGCAGTACTACTTGCTCTAGCAATTACTCCCAACAAAACTGTTTCCAAATAGCCAAAATAAGTTGGGTCACCTTCAATAGTTAAGATAGGTTGCCCTTTACTAACTTTATCTCCATCAAATACAGCTTTTACTTCAATTGAATTCCATTTGTCAACCCATATGCTATTTAATTTTAATCTTAAATCCCATTTTTTCTTTGTTAGGTCGATAATTTCTTGAACTTTCCCTTCTACCGAACAATTTTGGATTTGTTTGTCAATTTTAATCATTTCAGAAAATAGCTCATTAGCTTTTTCTTCATCTTTATAATAACCTGTACAATATTTTAAAATAGCCAAAGCTTCATCAATTCCACAAACTACAGCATCTTGTCGTGGGAAAAATTGATAGTAAACTCTTGGATGATGATTGTCTTTTTTTAAAATTTCAACATATCGAGTAAAATATTTGTCAGAATAATATCCCATTCTAATTTTATCTATTGGTAATTTGAAAACCTTTGGGTGAAGTCTTTTCATGAAATTATACCTCCTTGCTTTTCATTTTAATTTTTTAAAACTTCCTCAAAGAAGTTTTAAAAAATATTGGTATTACTAATGCAAGTATTAATGAAACAATAATAAACCAGTCTCCAAAAGTAGTATATATTGTTTTTTTGTTATTAGGCTCAATATTAAAAATAGCAAAACCTTCTTTTCTGGTTGGAAGGATTTGAGTTATTCTACCAAATTTGTCAATTACACCAGTTATTCCTTTGTTAGAAACTTGAATCATATATCTTCTATTTTCTATTGCTCTAAATACACTTTTTGAAAAATGTTGCCAAAGGGCTGTATCATAGTCATACCATCCATCATTTGTAATAGTAATTAATGATTCAGCTCCTTTTAAGGATAGTTTTCTGGAAATTTCTGGAAAATACGATTCAAAACATATTTGAATACCTAATTTAGGATAATTAGGAATTTCAAAAATTTTTTCTTCGTTTCCAGGAGTAAAATAAAGAACCCCTTTTAAAAAAGAGAATTTTTTGAAAATTTTGTTGTAAGGTAAAAATTCTACAAAAGGAAATAATTTAATTTTATCGTAGTGACCAACGTTTTCTCTGTTAACGTATACTACAGCACTATTGTAATCTTTGGATTCTTCAGAAATCGGAAAACCAATGATTAAAGGTTTATTGATGCTTATTCCTTTTAATTCAGCTTCAACTTTTGTAAATCTAATATCTTCTGATGGGAAGGTAGCTTCGGGGAAAATATGTAGGTGATTTGGGGTATTTTTAATAAGATTTTCAATATCTTTTAGTACTTCACTACTTGGTTTTGAATATTTAACCAGTTGATCATAATTTGTCTGAACAGCAACAACAGGAATATTAGCCGTATTTAATGGAAGAAAAGATAAAACAATCGAGTTTAATAGATAAATAAGAGAAATAGAAATTGCAGTTTTTGTAAGAAATTTATTTAGGCTCTTAAGATTGAGATAAAACATAAAGTTTAAAAAAACAATCAAAAATGTCAAGCCTATTGTTCCAAAAATTGAAACAGTTTGTATAATACCAATATCTTTAAATAAAGCATCTGAAAGTCTTCCACCAGTAAAACCTAAGTCGCCAATTCCCCTGATATATTCAGAAATACTGTAAATTGAAGCAACAAATAAAGCTTTAGTAAATTTTCCTCGTATTTTTGGAACAAAATAGCCATATAAAGATCCAAAAATCAAGAAAGGAAGCGCCTCTATAAAACAAAGAAGTAAAAAAACTCCAAAACCGGTAAAACTACTAAATTTTCCAAAAAAATCTGGAAGATTTTTTGTTAAAACTGGAATAACCCAAAACAGAGAAATAAAGGAAAATACGTAATAAAAGACAAAAGAATATAAAGCTGAAACCCAAAATTTTTTCTTTTCAAGTCCTTTGAATAAAAGGATTAAAGAAAACCAAATAAAACCTCCCCATAAAAATCCAGGCATTGATAATGCGGTTAAAATTGATGAAAATATTATAAATATCATATTATCGCCTCTCAAGCGGTGAATAATTCTAATGCCTTTTTTAAGTAAAAGGCTATATAATCTTGTTGTTCGGGCTTTAAATCAGTAAAGAAGGGAAGTGCTAAAGTTCTTTTAGAAATTTTTTCTGTTTTAGGTAGCATTCCCTCTTTCCAACCTAGTTCTTTATATAATGGTTGCAAATGAACTGGAGCAAAATAATCCCTGGTTTCAATTGAATTTTCATGTAAAAATTTAATTATTTTTCCTCTATTGGCATTCTCTGGTAGTTTTATTACGTATATAAACCAGGACATTTTTGAAACATACTTTTTTACAACAGGTGTTTCAACAAAATTGAGTATTTTATTGTAATATTTTGCAACATTATTTCTTTTTTCTATTATTAAGTCAATTTTTTTCATTTGCGAAAATCCAAGAGCAGCTGATATTTCATCTAATCTATAATTAAAGCCAATCACTTCATGTGAAAGCCAACCACTTCCTGTTCTTCCTTGGTTTCGCATTGCTTTTGAAAGATTAGCTATTTTTTCATCGTTTGTAACTATTATTCCACCCTCTCCAGTAGTTATTTGTTTATTAGGATAGAATGCAAAAGCACCAGCTACACCAAAAGAACCACATTTTTTGTCCTTATATTCGCTACCTAAAGCTTCACATGAGTCTTCTATGATTTTTAAATTATACTTTTCTGAAATTTTTAAAAATCTTTCCCAATTTAAAGGATGTCCAAAAATATCTACCGCCATTAAGAATTTTACCTTTTTAGGATTGTATGCGGTTTTGCCTGAAAATACTTTTTCTAAAAAATAATCCAAGGCATCAGGATCCATATTACATGTATCATCTTCAATATCAATAAATACCGGAATTCCTCTTTCAAAAAGCGCTACATTAGCTGATGCAATAAAAGTAAAAGAAGGAACAAGTAAAATATCATTTTCTTGAAAAGATAAGGATTTTAGTATCAAATGCAAAGCAGAAGTTCCGCTATTAACTGCTATTGCATATTTAGTACCAATGTAATTAGCCACAATGTTTTCAAATTTTTCTAAATAAGGTCCTAAAGCTAATCTTTTATTTTTTAATACTTTTATTACTTCATTAATATCATCTTTATCGATATATGAATCAGAAAGGGGAATTTTCATTTTTTATTCCTCCTTAATTAAGTTTATTATTCAATAATAAGTATATCACAGAAAAAGCTCTAAAAATGCATGATTTAAAATCGAATACTAAATAAGTATAAGTTTGTTTTTATTAATTAAAAATAAATTTTAGCTACTATTTCCATTTAGGGCCTTAATGTCTACAAGATGACTCAATCTAATGATGATAATTTTATTTAAGTAAAAAATTTGAAGTTTAGTATCTCTGAATTTCAGGATTTTTTTTAATTACTCCTCTAACTAGTATAGCAGGATTATATATTGAAGAGAAGTTTTTTTCTTCATTATAAACGCTATTGTTTTGCATCTATCAAATAAACAAAATAGATAAATCAGTTTAGCAGAATTAGCAGCAGAAAAATTTTACGTAATAATAACAGGAGGTTTACCTCAACCCATTTGGAAAGAAGCAAGAATTATAACTATAATTTCAAAAAAGGTATGGTTTGGAAAAGTCTTAAAGGTATTAGCTAAGTTTAAAATAATGTTTTCCATTTTAGTATATTTGAAACTAAAAATCTAACCTGACGCCTAATACTATCGAAAATAGAAAGGTAAAGAAAATAATGGTTAAGTAATTTAATAATTCAGTGAAAATAATCTCTTTATTGTATAACAAATAATCGAAAAAGTTCGTATTTCAGTTGGCGTATATTTTTTCTTTAACTAATTCGGCTAATTTTTTGGCACCAAAATCATTTAGGTGAACCCCATCGATTGTTGTAATGAGATTTCTTTTTTTGCTTACTGAAATTGAAATATGGGGTGTTCTAACAAAAAAAGAATCTAAAATCATTTTAAAAGGATTTTTTGAAATAAAATATTTATTGTTTCTGTTTTTTATTTGACTTTTTTGCCAAGAATTAAAATCTACTAATTTTAATGAGTGTTCTTCACACAATTTTTTGATAATAGCGTTATATTCATCAACTTTCTTATTAAGTTTACTATTTTTGTTTTCGCCAATACAAGGTATATTAACAATTATAACTTTTCTTCCATTTAAAAGCTCTAGTAGGGTATTATAATTTTTTTCAAACTTTTCTTTATTTTTGGAAGGGATTCTTCCGGTAGAAATAATTTTTTTAATAGTTTTTTGCCATGGCGGTGAGTAGTTAAATAAAAATGGTAAAAGTATGTCATTTGTACCAATTTGGATAATTAACCTTTCAATAGGATGGTTTAACATGAATTTTTTCAGTCTAGATGTAAGACTAATTACAGTATCTCCGCCTCTTCCTAAATTATAAAAAATTTTTCCTAAATATTTAACGTAAGATACTCCTGGTTTGCCTTCAGTAATACTATCACCAAAACAATAATACATTTTTTCACCCGAATACATTTTGTATAACTTTATTTTATCATAAAAATCACAAAAATATTAAATTTTTTTAATAACCTTTTCAAGCCTATTGAGAAGTTCATTGATTTCTTCAAATTTAATATTGAGCGCTGGAAGTAATCTGATGATATTTCCTTTAACTATATTTAATAAAATTCTTTCATGTAAGCCAAATTCTATTATTTTATCTGATTGTTTTATATCCAATTCAATTCCAACCATTAATCCAAGCCCTTTAATCTGTTTTACAATTGAATATTTTTCTTTTAATTTTGATAATTCATTTCTTAAATAATTTCCTTTTTCTTTAACACTATTCAAAAAGTATTTATTTAATCTATCGAGAACAGTTTTACTAGCAGCAAGTGAAACAGGATTTGGAGCAAATGTGGAGCCATGTTCACCAATTGTAAAAACATTTTTGTGTTTTCCAGTGAAAACTGCTGCAGATAATGGAAGACCTCCTCCAAGGGATTTTGCGACAGTTACTATATCAACATCCAAATCAAAATTAAGATAAGAATAGAATTTCCCTGTTCTTCCTAATCCTGCTTGAACCTCATCTGCAACAACAATATAGTTATATACATTTTTGTAATGATTTATTATTTCTATAAATTCTTTACTTACTATATCTAATCCACCACTTCCATGAACACATTCTACAAAAATTGTAGAAATATTTTCTCTTTCAGACTCTATAAAGCTTTTAAGTTTTTTAGGGTCATTAAAAGGTAGAAAGACAACATTTGGAAGTAATGGTTCAAATTCTTTTTTTAAATTTGAAAAGCCTGTTATAGAAAGTGAACCCAAGGTTCTTCCATGAAAATTGTTTTCAAAAGATACAATATACCCTTTTTTAATTTTCTTTATTGCTTTTAAAGCGGCTTCATTAGCTTCAGTTCCAGAATTTGCAAAAAAAACAGATCCATCTTTTCCAGTTTCCTCAATTAGTCTTTTGGCAACCTCTATGGCATTTTGATCCACAAAAAAATTAGAAATATGAGTGTATTTTTTAATTTGTTCTGAGATCGCCTCATTGATTTTCTCATCACAATGTCCAAATGAAAGTACTCCAATACCCGAAAAAGTATCTAAGTATTTCTCGTCATTTTCATCGATTATCCAAACACCTTTTGCTCTTTTAATTTTTAATGGTATCCTTTTATAAGTGTTCGATAAAGACATATTTTCATCCTCCTAAAGAAAATTCATCTACTAATTTTTTCAATAGTTTTTCTGAATTTTTTTTGGAAACCAAAACAGAAATTTTTATTTCAGATGTTGTAACCAGTTCTGGAATTATACCATTATCAGTAAGAACTTTAAAAAATCTTGCAGCAACTCCAGGACTTGATTTCATGCCTACTCCAACTATTGAAACTTTATCAAACATACCCTCATAAGAGATATCAATTGAAGAATCTATTGTTTTTATTGATTCTTCAATTGTTTTTCTTAGATCATTCAATACTGAAAATGATAGATGAATATTTTTGTTGCTTGTAATCATCGAAATCATATCTATGTTTATTTTTTTATCACTAAGTATTTCAAATATTTTTTCAATTACTTTATTATCTTTTGGAAGATTATTTAAAGTAATTTTCACCTGATCTTTTTCAATTGTTGCGCCAGAAACGACAGGTTGTTCCAACCATTCAGGTAATTTATCAATCACCCAGGTTCCCTCCTTTTCAGAAAAACTAGAAGCACAGTATAGTTTTACATTGTATTTTTTTGCTAGTTCAACAGAACGCGAATGAAGAACTTTTGCACCAAGTGAAGAAAGTTCAAGAGCGTCATCGTATGTAATATATTTTAGTTTTTTAGCATTTGGAATAATTCTGGGATCACTGGTGTAAATTCCATCAACATCACTGTAAATTTCACAGTGTGAACCTAATTTTGCTGCAATTGCTACAGCAGTTGTATCTGATCCTCCGCGACCAAGAGTTGTTAAATCTCCATTTTCAGTTACACCTTGAAACCCTGCAACAATTACAACCGAATTTAACTCCAGCTCTTTTAAAATTTTATTAGAATCTATATCTTTTATTCTTGCCTTTGTGAAATCATGAGTTGTTTTAATATTTAATTGAAAAGCATTAAAAGATTTTGCTTTTATTCCTAAATCAATAAGAGCAATTGATAACAGCGCAATTGATATTTGCTCTCCTGTTGTCAAAAGCATATCCATTTCTCTTGGATGAGGATTTTTACTAAGTGATTTTGCTAGTCGAATGAGATTATCTGTAGTGTTTCCCATTGCAGAAACTATTACAACTACTTTATCACCTTTTTCTATTCTTTTTTTTATTTTATTTGCAACATTGAGGATTCGCTCTTTATCAGCAATAGATGAACCACCATATTTTTGAACTACGATCATTTAATCACCTCAATTTTCGTAATCCTTCTACAATTTGAGTTTTTTGTTTTGTTTTTTCATCAACTTGTTTTATAATTTTTCCCGGAACTCCGGCAACTACAGAATGTGTAGGAACATCATCAATAACGACTGCACCTGCAGCTATTACACTATTTTTTCCAACACGAACGCCTTCCAGGATAACTGCATTTGCACCAACCATTACGTTATCTTCAATAACTACTGGTTGAGCACTTGGTGGTTCTATTACTCCTGCTACAACTGCTCCTGCACCAATATGACAGTTTTTTCCAATTATTGCTCGACCTCCAATTACAGCATTCATATCAATCATAGTTCCTTCCCCTATTTTGGCACCAATATTAATAACAGCTCCCATCATTATTACAGCACCATCACCTATTTCAACTAAATCTCTTATTATTGCACCAGGTTCAATTCTTGCGTTGTATTTGCTTAAATCTGCTAATGAAATTGCAGAGTTTCTAGCTTTGATTTCAAGTTTATATTTTTCAATGTTTTCTGTATTTTTTTTAAGAAATTCGACTATTTCATTATATTCACCAAATATAATTCCAAAAGTATCATTTCCAAAAAATTCCAAGAGTTTAAAATCTAACTTTTTAAGTTTTCCTTGTACATATGCTACTGTTAAAGTTTTCTTTTTTGAGGTGGCTATTAAATCAATTATCTCTTGTGTATTCATTGTAATTCCTCCTTAATAATATCTTTAAAAGTAAAGAATCCATTTTGTTTTTTTAATATGAACTTAGCAGCTTTTAATGCTCCAATAGCGAAAACCTTTCTAGATATAGCTCTATGTTTTATTTCTATAAGTTCTCCTTCATTAGAAAAAAGGATTGAATGATCTCCCGGAATTCCACCTAATCTTAAAGAATGAATTTCTAAATCTCTATTTATTGCTTCTTTTAATAATATGGCGGTTCCAGAAGGTTTATCTTTTTTCTTTGAGTGATGTATTTCAGTTATTTCACAGTCCCAATCTTTAAAAATATTGTTTATTTTTTCTAAGACATCCAGAAGTATATTAATTCCAATTGAAAAATTAAATGATTGTACTATTGCAAAATTTTTAGATAGATTTTCTAGTAATTTAAAATGTTCTTTGTTAAGCGCAGTGGTTCCAATCACGAGTTTACTTTGATGCTTTTCACATAAGGTTTTTGTTATCTTTAAAGCATCTGGAGTAGAAAAATCAACAATCACATCTGGTGAGTCTTTTTCAATTATTTCATCTTTGTCAACTAACAAGACAGGAACATGATTATCAGTGGTGAAAACATCTAAAATTAATTTACCTATTCTTCCTTTATATCCAACCACACCAAATTTCATATAATTCCACATCCTTTAAGTGTTTCATTAAGAATTTTAAGAGTTGATTCTGAAGCAGGGATCAATGGAAGTCTTAAGTCATTATTGATAAATCCCATCAAATATAAAGCTGCCTTTACAGGGATAGGATTTGTTTCAACGAATAAATTCTTGAAAAGTTGGTAATACGAGAAGTGGATTTTTCTTGCTTCCTCAATCTTTCCATTTTTAATTGCTTTGAACATTTGAACCATTTGCCAAGGAATAACATTAGAAGCTACTGATATTACGCCATCACCACCACTAACAAGAAGTTGAAATGCAGTATCATCATTTCCTGAAAAAACTTTAAAATCCTTTATTGTTTTAAGTAATAATAAGTCTTTATTAATCTGTTCAAAAGAAGAATTTGCTTCTTTTAAAGCCTTTACGTTCTTGCAATCACTAGCAATTTTATAAACAGTTTCAGGTAGGATATTTACACCTGTTCTACTCGGTACATTATAAACTATTATTTCTAAATTTGTGTGTTCAGAAATGTATTTGTAATATTCGTATAAACCTTTCTGAGTCGGTTTGTTATAGTAAGGTGTAACAATTAATAGTCCATCAGCACCATTTTGTTCAGCATTTTTAACTAATTCCATTGTATGGCTTAAACCATTGGAACCTGCTCCTACTATAATTTGAACTTTTTCACCACAAATTTCCTTTGCCTTTGTTATTAATAAACTTCTTTCTTCTATAGATACATTTGGAGCTTCACCAGTTGTGCCCAAAACAATAATAGCATTAATATGATTATCTACTTGAAATTTTAATAGCTTTTCATATGATTCTATATCTAATTCTCCATTTCTAAATGGTGTGACAATAGCAGTTCCTATCCCTTCAAACATTTTGAACCCCTCCTTCTAAATAAATTCCATCATTTAAAAAATGAACGAACAAAATTCCGCCGCGCGCTCTAACTTCAATTTTTTCGTTCTGATTTTTATTGAAAACATATGCACTTGCCGTAGTACCACTTCCACAAGCAAGCGTTTCAGATTCAACCCCTCTTTCAAAAGTTCTAATTTTTAAAGTTTTTGCATTTAGGATTTGAACAAAATTAACATTGCTATCTAACTTATTTCTTAAATTTTTACCAATTCTGTTGACATTTATAGAATCAATGTTATCAACAAAAATTACAAAATGAGGTACTCCTACAGTAAGATAAAATCCTTCATAGTAGTCAAAAGATATTTTTTTTGGGTAAGTAGGTTTAGGCATTTTTATCATTACACCGTTTTCAGTTAATCTTCCAAAAATTTCACCTACGTAAGTGTTAAATTTCACTATTTTCTCTTGAACATATCCTTTAATTTTTAAATAAAACAAAAATGTTCTAGCTCCGTTTCCACAAAATGCGGCCCTTTTTCCATCTTTATTAAAATAATCCATAAAAAATCCTTTATTTTTCTTTTCAACAAAAATAACTCCATCTCTATTCTGTGAATTCTTAATCACAAATTCGCTTTTTTCTTTATCACTTAAATAAGTGTTTGTTATATCACAAACTATAAAGGAATTTCCTGTAGCAGTAAATTTTTCTATTTTCATAGCAATCCCACCTTTAACATTAAAATCCTAATTGCATTTGTTGCAGCTCCAACACGAATATTGTCTGCAACATTCCAAAGTGCAAATCGAGTTTCGTCTATTTTTCTTAGTCTTGATACATAAACATAATCACTTCCAGCAATTTCTATAGGAGTTATAACTTCGTTTTTAAGAATTACATCTTTAGATTTTCTTATAGCTTTTTCGACGTTTGAAATCTCATTAAAAGGAATTTTTGTTTTAACTACGATTGATTCGGAATGTCCATAAAAAACCGGAACTCTTACTGTTGTAGGATAAACATTTATTGAATAGTCATTTAAAATTTTTCGAGTTTCATTAATCATTTTGTGTTCTTCAGTGGTAAATCCATCTGTAGTTGTGTCTCCTATAAGTGGTATAACATTATGAGCAATAGGTTTAGGAAAAACAGAAGTAATATTTTCCCCATTTATTTGCTTTTGAAGTTCAGCAATTGCTTTATGACCTGCTCCAGAAACGGCTTGATATGTTGAAACGAAAATTTCATCAATTCCAAATTGTTCGTGAACTTTGTATAATGACAAGACCATTTGAATGGTTGAACAATTAGGATTTGCGATTATTCCTTGGTAATTTTTTACTATATTTCCATTTATTTCAGGAACAACTAATGGAATATCCTCTTCCATTCTAAAAGCTGATGAATTATCTATTACTATATTTCCATACTTTGCGGCAATTGGAGCAAATGTTTTTGAAATATTTGAACCAGCTGAAAATAATAAAAAGTCATATTTTTCTTTCATTGTATTTTCGGTTAATTCTTCGATTATGATTTTTGTATTATTAAAAATCAAGGTTTTTCCAGAAGACTTTTTTGAAGCAAAAAGTCTTAATTTTTTAACGGGTATTTTGAATTCTTCAAGAACTTTAATCATAGTTCTTCCAACTTCTCCAGTCGCACCAACAATTCCAATTTTCACTTTTTCACCTCCTAAAAAAAAAACGCCTCAATGAGAGGCGATCACTGCGAAAAATCTATTAAATTTCTCGCAGCAATCGGCTCTCCACGGAATTTCCGTGACAGTGGTACAGGTATTCCCTGTACCCCCAGATATGCAGGGTGGGAGAACCCCTGTCATATCTTCGGCGTCCTCGCCTTTCAGATTTCCCCAACTCTCCCACTAAAGGAAATCCTACTCATCTCGGACGCGCCTCCGATTGCCAATGTTATTATAACAATTGTACATTTTTGAAAAGTTATTTGTGTTACGATTATGTTAAAACATAAATTAAAATTTTGTTGAAGATTACCATACCCAAAAGAGCGAAAGGATAGGTGGCACCATATCCTAATATGACGTTATCTGAATTTGTTAAGTCTATTGCTGTTGCTAATCCAGGTGTGCTAGTCATTCCGCCAGTAATAGCACCAATCAATAGTAGATTATCTATTTTTAAAATATATTTACCGATAATAAAAGCTGCAGATATAGAAATTAATGCGATTAAAAGAGATAAAACCATTAAATAAAAACTTGAAAAATTCAGAGAATCAATTATAAGATAACCTGATTTCAAACCTATAGAAGCAAGAAAAATAAGTAAACCTAAATTTTGGAATCCTTTTAAAATAGAATCATCAAAATGAAATGAAAATATCCAAAATTTTCTTACAGTACCTAATAATAACGATGAAATTAAAATACCACCAGTCATTCCAAGAGAGAAATTAATTATACCGAAGTTTATTTTGAATTTTCCGAGGATAATGCCAATAATGATTATTAAGGAATAAGATAAAAAATTAAAATCTTTGATTTTATTAAAATTTGTATCAATCTTAAAAGTAGTGTGTAAACCAAAATTGTTGTTTTTGTGATTTTTAAAAAGTTGTACAATTAAAGATAGGATAAAAATGACTCCAAACACTCCAGGTATATACCCTATTGAATATCCATAAACAATCTCAGGATCAGCGGAAGAATTTTCTAAAGCAGTGGCTAAACCAGGTGAACTAGTAAGGGAACCAGAGAAGAGGCCGATAAGCTGCTCCTTGTTGATGTTTGGGACAAAAGAAAGAAGGTATGTTGAAATAAATCCTGTAAAAGTTGTAAAAAAACCTAATAAAGCGAATTTTATTCCAAAATTTTTAAAAATTCCTTTAATTTTCTTTGAAGCTATTAGAGCTACGGATGAAATAAAAAGAATTAAAGAAAAATTGAAAAAAACATCAAATTCAACCTTTAAAGAATCAACCGAAACATTTAAAAATTTTTTTGAAACCCAACTTATGATTAGACTAGTAAAAATTGTACCAGAAACTCCCAATTTGAACTTATAAAATTTGATATTTCCTAAAATTAAACCCAAAAAAATTGAAAGAAAAATCAATAAAATAGAAATAAGTATCACTCCAGTTAATTTAGGTGTTAAGAAAATTATAACATTAATGTTCTAGAATTAAACGTTTTTTTAATTGTCTAACGCTAATTGCAATTATAGGGCTATTTAGAATAGAAATTAACAATTTGATTAAATATTGTGAGAGAATCATATTTGTTAATAGTTGCAAATCGTATTTTCCATAAAACGAAATTCCAACAAAAACAACAGAATCAATAAATTGTGTAATTATCATAGAAATAATATTCCTGAAAAACAAATTCTCAATTTTAAAAAAAGATTTCAATGAATTGAAAATCCAAATATTTACATTTTGTGCAGCGAAATATGACAAAAAGCTTGCCAATATTATTCTTGGCGTTGAACCAAAAACAATTTTATATGCTTCGTTATATTCAAACACAGGAGAAGGAGGAAAATAAAAAGTAATAAAAGAAATAATTACTAATAAAATAGAAGAGATAAAGCCTGCTTTAATTACTTTTTTTGAAATTTTTGTACCATAAATTTCTGAAATAATATTTGCAATAGCATAGCTTAGAGGGTAAATTAAAATTGAAAGAGTTAAAATGAATGGTCCAATATTAATAAGTTTTCCTGCAATTATATTTGAAATAATGATTATTGATGTAAAGAGTGAAGATAGTGTCATAAGTTCCACATTTAAATTTTTCATGTAATACCTCCTGTCAAAATTTAAATTAATTCATTTCTTCCGGTTTTAAATTTTAATGTTTTAATGAATTTTTTCAAGTAACAAATAATTTGAAATTATTATTATTTTGTGAATTTGGTATTAGAAATTTAAAATGTTAAAAATTTTTAACTTTTGTAAAGGATTATTAAGTAAAAAACTTAGAAATAGATTAAAAAAGATGTTAAAATAAACATAGTGAAAGAATATTTTAAGGGATGATATCATGGGAATGGGAAAATCTTTTGTGATTTTACATGGTTTTGAAAATTCAGAAATTAAGAAAGCAATCAAAATTTTGAAGGAAAATTTTCCTGAGAAAGAATTAATTTTTGCTACTTCAACTCCAGCAAATCTAAGCTGGTCTTTAGAAGACTTGTTAAATGAATTAGAGAAAGAACATGAAGAAATGAAAAAACTTAAAAGAAATAAATGATATGTTATAATGTATGAGCAACGTAGGAGGTGGTTTATTTGGGCCGTTTAAGAGTATATGAATTAGCTAGACAGCTTGAAATGGATACTAAAGAACTCATGAAAGAATTGGCAGATCTTGGAATTGAGATAAAAAGCCATATGAGTTTTATTGATGAAGAAACAGTAAATATTTTGCTTGAAATGTATAGCAAATCTGAAGATGAAGAAGAATTTGATGAATATGAAGAATTATTGGAACTTGAAGAAGAAATCTATGATAAGAAGCGAATTTCTAAAAAAGGTGAAGTAGAAAAAGAAAAGCCTGAGAAGAAAAAGTCTTTAGTAAAAATCTCTGAAGAGGATTTAAAATTAGATAAATTTTCAGAGAAAATAGGAATACCACAAAATAGAATTATACAAGATTTTTTCATGAAAGGTGAAATTTTAAAACCTGGTCAAACATTAAATTTGCAACTTGCTAAAAAAATAGCTAAATTATATGATGTTAGAATTGGATTTGATATTGAAGAAACTAAAGAAGAAGTAAAAGAAAATCCACTTGAAGAAATTGAAAAATATTTCGAAGAAAAATATAAAAATAAAGAAAATCTTGTTGAAAGGCCTCCAATAGTTACGGTTATGGGGCACGTAGACCATGGAAAGACTACTTTGTTAGATTATATCAGAAGAACAAGAGTTGCCGAAAGAGAAGAAGGAGGAATTACTCAAAGTATTGGTGCTTATCAAGTTGAAGTTAATGGTAAAAAAATTACTTTTATTGACACTCCGGGACACGAAGTTTTTACAGAAATGAGAGCTAGAGGAGCGCAGGCTACTGATATAGTGGTTCTTGTCGTTGCTGCTGACGATGGTGTTATGCCACAAACTATTGAGGCCTATAATCATGCAAAATCTGCAAATGTTCCAATAATAGTTGCAATCAATAAAATAGATAAGCCAAATGCCAATGTTGAATTAACTAAACAAGAATTGGTTAATAAACTTTCCTTAATTCCAGAAGAATGGGGCGGAGATACAATTATGGTTCCAATCTCTGCGAAAAAAGGTCAAAATGTCGATACATTATTGGAAATGATTTTATTAGTTGCTGAAATGCAGGAAATTAAGGCAATTTCTGATGGTCCTGTTAGAGCTGTAACAATAGAAACAAGACTTGATAAAGGTTTTGGCCCTGTTGCAAATGCAATTGTTAAAGATGGTAAATTAAAAATTGGTGATTATGTTGTAGCGGGCAAAGTAATGGGAAAGGTAAAAGCGTTGGTAAATGATCAAGGAAAGCGAATCAAGGAAGCTGGACCATCAACTCCGGTTATGATAGTTGGTTTTGAGGACTTACCGGATGCTCATAGTGTGATTTATTCTGTTGAAAATCTTGACAAAGCACGTGAAATTACTGAAAAGATTAAAGAAATGGAACAGAAAGAACTTAGAAGGAAAAGACATTTGAAATTAGAAGAAATTTTGAAAATGATGGAACAATCTGAACAAAAAGAATTAAGATTGATTATAAAAGCAGATACTTTGGGTTCAGTTATGGCATTAAATACTGCTATACAAAAACTTCAAAGTGAAGAAGTTAGGATTAATATTATCCATTCTGCTGTAGGAGCAATTACAACGAGTGATGTTATGTTAGCTTCAGCTTCTGATGCGATAATTTTAGGTTTTAGAGTAAAAGCGGATAGTCAATCAAGGAAAATGGCCGAAGCTGAAGGGATCCAAATCAAAACTTATACGATTATTTACAAATTAATTGACGACTTACGTGCTGCTCTTGAAGGAATGTTAGAACCTGAAGAAGTTGAAGAAATTACTGGTAGAGGAGAAATTAAAAAGGTATTTAAAATAAAAAAGCTTGGTTCTGTAGCTGGAGTTCAAATGTATGAGGGTTATGTTGAAAAAACTGGAATAGCTAGGCTTTATAGAAATGGTAAACTAATATTTGAAGGGAAAATTGAATCACTAAAGCATTATCAACAAGATGTTAAAAGAGTTGATGCTCCTCAAGAATGTGGTATTAAACTAGAAAACTTTGATGATATTAGAGAAGGCGATGAATTGGAATTTGCAGTTATTAAAAAAGTAAATAAAAAATTAACTTTCGACGAAGGAAATGAACAAAAAAATAATTAAAAAGGAGTAAGTAATATGTTTGTGGATACAACTTTGAGAGATGGTCATCAATCACTTATTGCTACTCGAATGAGAACAATTGATATGATACCTACTCTTCCATATATGGATGAGTTAAATTTTGAAGCCATGGAAGTTTGGGGTGGTGCTACATTTGATGTTTGTGTTCGTTTTTTAAAAGAAGATCCCTGGGAAAGAATTAGAATAATTAAGAAAAATTTAAAAAGAACAAAAACTCAGATGTTATTAAGAGGTCAAAATTTGGTTGGATATAGACATTATGCCGATGATGTAGTTGAGTTATTTATCAAGAAAGCAATTGAAAATGGTGTTGAAAAAATAAGAATTTTTGATGCTTTAAATGATATTCGGAACCTAGAAAAAAGCATTGAAGTTGCACTCAAAAACGGTGCCCATGTTCAAGGAGCTATTTCGTATACAATAAGTCCAGTTCATACAATAGAATATTTTATAGAATTTGCTAGACAACTTGTAGAAAGAGGCGTACATTCTTTGTGTATAAAAGATATGGCTGGACTTTTAACACCTAAAAAAAGCTATGAACTTGTTTTACAATTAAAAAAGAATTTTGATATTCCTGTGGAAGTTCATACTCATTCGACTGCTGGATTGGGAGATATGAATTACATTGCAGCAATTGAAGCAGGAGTAGATTATGTAGATACTGCTCTATCACCTTTTGCTTTGGGAACTTCTCAACCTCCATTTGAATCTCTGTACTATTCCGCTAAAGAATATAGAAAGCTTGAAGATATTGATTGGGAAAAAGTAGAATATTTAGTAGAACACTTTAAAAAAGTCCGTGAAAAATACAAAGAATATGATGTATCAATGTTAAGTATAGATTATAGGGTTTTGGTTTCACAAGTTCCGGGAGGAATGTATTCAAATTTGGTAAAACAACTTTCTGAACAGAAGATGTTACATAAACTACCCGAAGTATTGAAGGAAATCCCTAGAGTTAGAAAAGATTTGGGATATCCTCCATTGGTGACTCCTACCAGTCAAATTGTCGGTGTTCAGGCGGTTTTAAACGTATTGACAGGTGAAAGATATTCAAAAGTTACCAATGAGGTGAAAAATTATTTAAAGGGTATGTATGGAAAACCACCAGCACCTGTTGATAAAGAACTTTTAGAGAAAATTTTAGGTAAAGAAAAACCTATTGAATGTAGACCCGCTGATTTATTGGAACCAGAAATCGAAAAAGCCAGAAAATCAATAGGAATTCTTGCTTCTAATGATGAAGAGTTATTGATATATACCATACTTGGTGAAATTGGTAGAAAGTATTTAAAAGAAAAATATGAAGAAAAAATTTTGATTGACTTGGATCTGGCTGAGGAATTTGGAGGAGGTTATCCTGTTTGATTATAGGAATAGGAAATGATATTGTTGAGATTAAAAGGATTAATTTGAAATTAGAAAAGAAAGTTCTTACAGAATTTGAAAAAAAAGATAAAAAAATTGACGCCCAATATTTAGCTGGGCGTTTTTCACTTAAAGAAGCATTTTTTAAGGCACTAGGGACGGGAATTGGTGAAAATTCATTTAAAGATGTTTCATTTATCAACAACATTAAAGGAAAACCTTTTTGTGTATTTCATAAGGATTTTTTAGGATTTAACTTCTGTCATGTCTCTTTAAGTCATGATTTATTTGCTATTTCATCTGTGATTTTGGAAAAAGTTGAAGGAAAAGTATTTTTAGGATTAGGAAGTAATATGGGCGATAAAGTTAAAAATCTGACTGATGCTTTATGCGAATTGGACTTAAAAGGAATCAAAATTTTAAAAGTTTCTAGTTTATATAAAACGAAACCTTATGGTTTATCTAATCAAGAAGATTTTTTAAATATAGTAATTGAAATAGATACTGATTTGTCTCCTTATCAATTGTTAGAAACAGTTTTGGAAATTGAAAAAAAGATGGGAAGAGTACGAAAAATTAAGTGGGGTCCTAGAAATATAGATATTGATATTTTATTTTATGGAAATTTAGTTGTTGATTTACCTGAACTAAAAATTCCTCATTATGATTTTGAAAATAGAGATTTTTTTATTGTACCAATGGCAGAAATTTCATCAGATTTTTGTCATCCAATTCATGCGAAAAAAATCAGTGAATATTCATTCAAATTAAAGAAAAATTGGGAAAAAATTGATTGGGAATATAAGAAGTTGTGATAGGAGGGACAATGTGAAAAATAAAATTTTAGAGGCTGTTAAATTTATTGTTGATAATGGGCTGGTAAAAGGCACTTGGGGAAATATTTCAATAAAAGATGGAAATTTTATATATATTACTCCATCTGGAATTCCGTACGATGTTTTAACAGAAGATGATATATCTGTAGTAGAAATGAACGGGACCCATGTGTCCGGATTAAAACCATCTTCGGAATTACCAACACATTTAGAAATATACAGAGTTAGAAAAGATGTTAATGCAATAGTTCATACTCACCCTGTTTTTTCTACAACAATTTCTTTAGTGAGTAATTTTATACCACCTTTAGTAGAAGATGCTGTAATGATTTTAGGTCCAAAAATAAATGTAGCCGAATATGCTTTACCAGGAACATTAAAGCTAGCTCAAAACGTAATTGAGGCTTTAGAAAACAATCATGCGGTAATTTTAAAAAATCATGGTTTAATTACAGTTGGTCAAGATATTAATGAAGCATTGACAGCCAGTCTTGTTTGTGAAAAAACAGCTGAAATATTTCTGTATGCTATGAATATTGGCAATTTTAATTTAATTAATGAAGAAGATGCTGTTATACTTAGGAATAAATACTTAAACAGTTATAGACAGAATTCAAAAGATATTAGATAATTATCTTAAGATTGGTAAAGGAGGTAAAAAAATGTTTGATGATAATGAATTAAAAAAAATAAAAATTGAGTCAGAAAAATACAATTCATTAGTTGAAAAAACAACTCAAAAATTTCCTGAAAGAAAAAAGAAATTTAAGTCAACTTCTGGGTATGAAATAAAAAGATTGTACACTCCTTTAGATATTTCTAATTTGAATTATCAGGAAGATTTAGGTTTTCCCGGAATGTTTCCTTTTACACGGGGAGTTCAACCAACAATGTACAGAGGAAAATTATGGACAATGAGGCAATATGCTGGCTTTGGCACTGCTGAAGAATCTAATAAAAGATATAAATATTTATTATCACAAGGACAAACAGGTTTATCTGTTGCTTTTGATTTGCCAACTCAAATTGGATATGATTCAGATGATCCAATGGCTGAAGGTGAAGTGGGAAAAGTTGGTGTAGCTATTGATTCTCTTAAAGACATGGAAATTTTATTTGATGGAATTCCGTTGGATAAAGTCAGCACTTCAATGACAATTAATAGTACAGCTGCTATTTTACTTGCAATGTATATTGTTGTTGCTGAGAAACAGGGGGTTCCGCTTGATAAACTTTCTGGTACAATACAAAATGATATATTAAAAGAATATATTGCAAGAGGAACTTACATTTTTCCTCCACAACCATCAATGAAAATTATTACTGATATTTTTGAATATTGTTCTAAAAATATGCCCAAATGGAATCCAATAAGTATTAGTGGTTATCACATAAGAGAAGCTGGCGCTACAGCTGTCCAAGAAGTTGCTTTTACATTAGCTGATGCTATTGCATATGTAGAGTCAGCGATTAAAGTTGGCTTAGATCCAAATGTTTTTGGACAAAGGTTATCTTTCTTTTTTGCTTCACATAATAATTTTCTTGAGGAAATTTCAAAATTCAGAGCTGCCAGAAGACTTTGGGCAAAGATTATGAAAGATAGATTTAAAGTTTCGAATGAAAAAGCAATGAGACTAAGATTTCATACTCAAACAGGTGGTTCCACATTAACTGCTCAACAACCCTTGAACAATATTGTAAGAGTAACTATACAAGCATTAGCAGCAGTTTTAGGAGGAACCCAATCATTGCACACCAATAGCTATGACGAAGCTTTAGGTTTACCAACTGAAGAATCGGCAATGATAGCTTTAAGAACTCAACAAATAATTGCTTATGAATCTGGTGTTGCTGATACAATAGATCCTCTTGCAGGTTCTTTTGTAATTGAACATATGACAAATGAAATTGAAAAAAGAGCTGTGGAATATATTGAAAAGATTGATTCTTTAGGTGGAATGGTTAAAGCAATAGAGTCTGGATATGTCCAAAGAGAAATACATGAAAGTGCTTACAAACTGCAGCTTGCTGTTGAGAATGGTGAAGAAGTTATTGTGGGTGTTAATAAATTTCAAATTAACGAAGATTTAGAACATAAGGAAATTTTAAAGGTAAACCCAGAACTTGAAGTTAAGCAAAAAAGTAATTTAAAAAGATTGAAAGAAAGCAGAGACAATGAAAGGGTTAAAAAGGCATTGAAGAATATAAAAAATGCTGCAACAAATGATGAAAATCTTATGCCTTATATTATAGAAGCTGTAAAGGTTTACGCTACAGTTGGAGAGATTAGCAATGCTTTGAGAGAAGTTTATGGAGAATATAGTGAAACAGTAATTATTTAACGAGGAGGTGTTAATATGACCGATAAAGGTACATGGATGGTTAAAGAAGGTTTTGCTGAAATGTTTAAAGGTGGAGTAATAATGGATGTTACAACTGCTGAACAAGCTAAAATTGCTGAACAAGCTGGGGCAGTTGCAGTAATGGCATTGGAAAGAGTCCCGGCTGATATTAGAAAAGCTGGTGGAGTTGCAAGAATGGCAAGTATTAAAAAGATAAAAGAGATTATGGATGCTGTTTCAATTCCAGTAATGGCTAAAGTAAGAATAGGTCATGTAGCTGAGGCAAGAATTTTGGAAGCATTGGGAGTAGATTTTATTGATGAGTCAGAAGTATTAACACCAGCTGATGATAAATATCACATTAATAAATGGGATTTCAAAGTTCCTTTTGTATGTGGTGCAAGAAATCTTGGTGAAGCTTTAAGAAGAATAGCTGAAGGTGCAGCAATGATCAGAACAAAAGGAGAAGCCGGGACTGGGAATGTTGTTGAAGCTGTCAAACATATGAGAACTGTTATGGATGAAATTAGAAAAGTTCAGAATATGCCTGATGAAGAATTGGTAAGTTTTGCAAAAGAAATTGGTGCCCCAGTAAACTTGGTTGCAGAAGTTAAAAAATTAGGAAGATTACCAGTTGTAAATTTTGCTGCAGGTGGTGTTGCTACTCCAGCTGACGCAGCTTTAATGATGATATTGGGTGCAGATGGAGTTTTTGTAGGTAGTGGAGTATTTAAATCGAAAGATCCTGCGAAAATGGCAAAAGCGATTGTAATGGCAGTCACATACTGGAACGATCCGGAAATGCTTTTGAAAATTTCTGAAGATATTGGTACCCCTATGGAAGGTCTTGAAATTGAAGAGTTAGACGTCAGATTGCAAGAAAGGGGTTGGTGAGTTGAAAATAGGAGTCTCTGGAATACAAGGAGATTTTAGAGAACACAAATTGATTTTGGAAAAATTAGGTGTGGAAACACTTGTAGTACGAAAACCTAATGAGTTGGATATGGTTGATGCATTAATCATACCTGGTGGCGAATCAACAACTATGATAAGAATTATGAAGATGACAGGATTTTATGAAACTTTAAGAAGTAAAATAGAGAAAGGTTTTCCTGTGTTTGGAACATGTGCTGGTATGATAGTTTTATCAAAAGAGGTAGTTAATTTCCCACAAGATTCTTTGAAAGTGATAGATATAAAGGTTGAAAGAAATGCTTATGGAAGACAGGTTGATAGTTTTGAAACTGATGTAAAGCTTAAATTTTCTCAAGCCCCTTTTAGAGCAATATTTATAAGAGCTCCAAAAGTTGTTGAATGTGGCAATGATGTCGAAGTTTTATCCGAATATGAAAATTCGCCTATTTTATTGAGACAAGGGAAAATTCTAGTTGCATCTTTTCATCCTGAATTAACAGATGATATAAGAATTCATAAATACTTTGTTGATATGGTTAGATAAAAAATTTCAATTCTTTTTGGAAAAACATGGCCTTTAATATAAAAGGCCATGTTTTTTATTTTTAATTTATGTTATAATTATATTGAAATTTGATAAAACGGTGGGGATTAAAATGATTATAACACAAGAATTGCTTACAAAAATTAAATTATTAGCTCCAGGTACAAAATTAAGAAAAGCTTTGGATGATATAGTTCTCGCCAATTTTGGAGCACTTATTGTTTTTATTTCTGAAGAAGATATGGAGAAATATTCTGATATAATACAAGCAGGTTTCAAATTAGATATACCATTTTCGCCTGAGAAACTTTATGAATTGGCGAAAATGGATGGAGCTATAATTATTGATGATAGTGTTACAAAAATTTTAGCTGCTAATGTTCATCTTGTACCAGATGCAAGTATTCCAACTAGTGAAACCGGTACAAGGCATAGAACTGCTGAAAGAGTTGCTAAACAAACGGGTCAACTTGTTATAGCTGTTTCCAAAAGACGAAATGTTATTTCTTTGTATTTTAATAATTACAAGTATATTATTAACGATATAAATTTTCTTATTACAAGAGTTAATCAAGCACTTAATACTTTGGAAAAATACAGACAAAATTTTGATAAAATGTTATTAAATATTGATTTGCTTGAACTTGAAAATCGTGTCACATTAGTTGACGTTGTAGAGATAATCAATAAGGGAATTGAAATTTTAAAAATTAGAGATGAAATAGAACCATATGTAATTGAACTCGGTGTTGAAGGAAGATTGGCATCTATGCAACTTGAAGAAATAGTAGTTGATGTTGAGGAAATACTACAAAATTTAGTTCTTGATTACTATAAAACTGATTTAGAGGATGAAGAGAAAGCGATTCAAATAATAGAAACTTTAAAAGGTTATAAAGAAAGAAGGCCTATATCTACTGCACGTTTATTAGGTTATGATGATGTAGCTAATATTAGTCAATTGAACGACTATGCTGTTCAATCGAGAGGTTATAGACTTTTAAGAAGTGTTGCAAAAATACCTATGACCATTACTCACAATGTTGTTAAAGCTTTTGGTAATGTTTTCTCTCTAAGTAACGCTGATTTTTCAGCTCTTAAAGAAGTCGAAGGTATTGGTGAAAAACGTGCAGCAGCTATAATTGATAGTATTAATTCAATGAGAAATAGGGTTATTCAAAAATAATTTAAAAGGCAGGTTGAAAGAATGTTAAATGAAAAGATTGAGAAAGCTTTAAATGAACAAATAAAAAAGGAAATTTATTCAGCTTATCTTTATTTTTCTATGGCAGCATTTTTTGATGCTGAGAATTTAAAAGGTTTTGCTAACTGGATGAAAAAACAAGCAAAGGAAGAATTTGAACATGCAATGAAAATTTATAATTACATTTATGAAAAAAGCGGAAAAGTAGAACTTCAAGCAATTGAAAAACCAAAGTGTAAATGGGATTCTCCACTTGCAGTATTTGAAGAAGCTTATTCACATGAAAAATTTATTACTGACTCAATTTATAAACTATATGAACTTTCATTAGAAGAAAAAGAGTACGCTACATCAAGTATGCTCAAATGGTTTATTGATGAACAAGTTGAAGAAGAAGCTCAAACTGAAGAAATTGTGCAAAAAATTAAAATGCTATCTTCTTCTCCAAATGGGATTTATTTGCTTGATAGAGAATTAGGGCAGAGATAATAAGTAAAAAATAAAATAATACCCCTCTTAAATGATTTTCGATATTTAAGGAAGTTATTTTGTTTTTAATTATTGTTCAATAATTTTGACAGCTTTTTCATTTTTGTGTTTAAGGAAATCACGTCATTTTCAAAAGTAAAATACGCTAATAATAAGAAAATTCCACAAATTATCCAAAAATAAGTAGATAAATTCATTGAAGAAGCCAGCGAGCCAAATGTAACAGATATCAAACCTCCAAAATATTTTCCTATACCAGTTCCCAAGGAATCTGTAAGATTAAAAATTGAAAAAATTCTTCCTCTATCTTGAGGTTCATTAACATTTAAAAGCATCATTTTAACATTTGGTCCAGTAAATGAGTCAAAAACAGCTGCAGTAAACCCTAAAGTTAGAAGAATAAAAAAGCCAGAATTGGTATAGATATTTTTGAATGAAAATGTTAGCAAAGTAAAAATAACTCCAGTAAAAGTTGTTATTGCAGAAGTAATTGGTACTAATTTTTTGTTTTTATTATATAAAAATTCACCAACGAAACCACCAATTAAATTTCCAAAAATACTTCCAAATCCAAAAATTAAAAAAACTAAAGTTGCTTTAGATGCAGATAATCCTCTTTCTCTTTTAAAGAATTCAACAAGGAAATAAGGAATAGCACCCCAAGGAATTGTACCGGCTATACCCTGTAAGAATAATAAAAGATTAGTTTTTATTTTGAAAAGTTTTAAATAGTCTTTTAGTGAAATTTTTTTAATAAATTCTTTGTTTGAATTAATAAAACCTTCTTCTGAAGAGCCTCTTTTAGGTTCTTTTAAAATAAAAATAGATGCTAATGCAAAAAGGAAATTTGGTACAGAAACTAAAATAAAAGGAATTCTCCAACCTAAGGTTTCACCAAGAAAACCACCAATTGCCATTCCAAGAATATTTCCAAGAGTAATAGATAAAGCGACTAATGCCATAACTTTACCGCGTTCTTTGTGAGAAAACATGTCACCTATCAATGAAAAAACTATTGGAAAAGAAGCTCCAACTCCTATTCCCGTAAGAGTTCTCCAAAAAAATAACTGTGAATAACTCTTAGAAAATGCTGACATAAAACAGGGAATTTCACCAACCAATATTGAAAATATTAATAAGAGTTTTCTGTTGTATTTATCTGAGAGATATCCCCAAATTAAGCTTATTACTGCTCCTAAAATTGTAAAAGTAGAGGCGACAAGACCTATTTGTGAATCGTTAATATTAAATTCTTTTTCTATTTGTCCAATATTAGGAGACATAACCATTTGATCTGCATTAAGAAAAATAAGAAGAATAGTGATAAAAATTAGAATTAACCATCGATTTTTATACATTATCCCCCTCCTATTTGTAAATTTTATAACTATTTTGAAAGTTCATTAATGAGATCGGTTTCATCTGCAAAAACTATATAAGCTTTCTTTTTTTCATTATATATGTGAGGTAAATTTAAATCTAAATTATTTTCTGTATGTAAAATTATGCTATTGTCTTCAATGGAAATTTTGGTGATTTTTTTGTTTGAAGCCAAGATTCTTAATTTTGTGTATTTTAGCAAATTTATAACACTTTCAGGAATGTCTCCAAATCTATCAGTCAATTCGTATTCTAAATCTTCTATTTCTTTAATATTTGTTATTGAAGCAATTCTTCTATATAATCTAATTCTTTCTATGGGATCGTATACATAGTCTTCTGGTATCACTATTGACCCTTTCATACCAAAAATCTCAGTTTCTATTTTTGAGATTATCTTTCCTTGGCTTTCGTTTAATATTTCATCTAAAATTTCAAAATAATAATACAATCCTATATCATTAATAAATCCATGTTGCTCTAAGCCTAATATATTCCCAATTCCTCGAATTTCCATATCTCTTAATGCGATTTGAAATCCACTTCCTGGGCCTATGAGTTCCTTAATAGCTTTTAGCCTTTGCTCTGCAATTTTGTTGAGTTTAATGGGATATAAGAAATAGGCAAAGGCTCTTTTATTACTTCTTCCTACTCTTCCCCTAAGTTGATAAAGTTGAGATAAACCGTATCTGTGAGCATCATCTACAATTAAGGTGTTAGCATTAGGTATATCTATTCCATTTTCTATAATTGTAGTAGCAACTAATACATCTATTTTGCCATGATAAAAATCGTGAATAGTTCTTTCCATGACTCTTTTTGACATTTGTCCATGAGCAATACCTATTGTAACTTCAGGAACAATTTCACCTAATTTTTTTGATATTTCTTCAATATCATTCACTCTATTATGAACGTAGAGTACTTGACCTCCACGGTTTATCTCTCTTAAAATTGCTTGTCTAACAAGCTTAGAGTCAAATTTGCTAACAATAACTTGAATTTGTTTTCTTCCAAAAGGTGGGGTTTTAATTACAGACATATCTTTTAGACCACTTAATGCCATGTGAAGAGTCCTAGGAATAGGAGTAGCACTCATTGATAAGATATTAATATTCACTCTAATTTTTTTGAGAGATTCCTTTTGTTCTACTCCAAATTTTTGTTCTTCATCAATAATTAAAAGTCCTAAGTCGGAAAATTTTAATGATTTAAAAATACCATGAGTTCCAATTACAATATCAGTGATACCTTTTTTTACATTTGAAATAACAGATTGTTTTTGCTTTGGAGTAAGTGAACTATCATACAGTTCAACATTTATTCCAAATTTTTCGAATCTTTCTTTAAAATTTTCATAATGCTGTCTAGCAAGAACTGTAGTTGGAACTAATACTGCTACTTGTTTTCCAGAAACAGCGGTTTTGAAAGCTGCTCTCATTGCAACTTCGGTTTTACCGTATCCAGCATCTCCAGCTACTAATCTATCCATATTTTTTTCTGATTCTAGATCTAAGAGAACATCTTCAATTGCTTTTAATTGATCTTCTGTTTCTATATGTGGAAAAGTATTGGCAAAATTTTTTTCAAGTTCGGGATCACCATCGATAGACAATCCTTTAGTGTTTTTCCTTATGGCATTTAATCTAAGAAGTTCTTTTACTACTCTTTCAATTTCTTTTTTTGCTTTTTTTACTCGTTTTTTCCATGTACTCTTTCTTAATTTGTCTAATTTTACAGTTTCCTTTGTGCCAACATATTTTTGAACTAAGTCCAATCTGTCAATAGGTACATAAAGTTTTGAATCTTGATATTCTAAAATTAAATATTCTCTATCTAGATTTTCTTTAGATATTTTTCTTATACCTGAAAATTTTGCTATACCATAGTGTTTATGTACAACAATATCACTAATTTGAAATTCTTCTTCAGATATTACTGGAATTGCTTGAAGTTCTTCTTGTTCTTTTTTTTGCTTCTTGCTTTTTTCAAATTTTTTTAGTTCTGCTTTTCCAGAGATATTTTTTAAAATTATCTGATAATCAACGCCAGATAATGAAACGTACTTATGCCTAAGTTGAGGATCAATAATCAATTCTCTAATTTCCCGTTCTTTTCTTACATAATTTTTTATAACTTCATTTTTATCTGTTAGTAGTAATTTAACGTTATAATCCAGTATCGTACCTTTATACTTTTCACCCAGCATTGTTTCATGTTCAATAATTCCAACGTATTCTTTAGCAGGTAAAATCAAAGCAAAATCAAGTTTTTTGATGGATTTTTGTGTTGAAGGTTCAAATTGCCTTATATCTTCAATTTTTGTGCCAAACAATTCAATTCTAGTAGGGATTTCAGATGGGCCAATAAAATCTATTATTTCTCCTCTTATTGCAAATTGTCCACCTTCTCTTACATTAAAAACCCTTTCATAACCAAGTTCAATAAATAAAGTTTCTGGCGATTTAAATTCATCACCTACTTTGAATTCGAATATGAATTTTTTAAATTCTTCTGGAGATATAATGTATCTTGTTAAAGCATGGAGAGTAGCAATTCCTTTTAATTTATTATTTAAAGCCAAGTAAAGAGCATAAATTCTATGTGATCTTACATACCAAGAATTTGAAATGTTTTCAAAAGGAAAAATATCATGTGATGGAATATGAAAATATTCAGTATTTTCGCAATCCTTTTCTTTGGGAACAATTATAATTGTATTTTCCATATTTCTCACTCTATAATCACTGGTTTTCTAAAATCCATACCAGCTTTTCTTTGATTTTTATTTGGGTAAAAAAATGTATAAATGTTGCTTGCATTGATGTCCATTTCAAACTGTTGCAAATATAATTTAGGAATTACATTCCATTTTCTTTCAGTATCTTTTAGAATTTTTTCGAGCACCTTTTTATAATTTGAAGCAGTACTAATTAATGGACGATCTACGTATTTTTTGATAATAGATAATAATTCTTGACCTTTTTTTGTAAATCCTAAAATTCTGAAATACTGAGGACCGTACTCGTTGGAAGCTTCAATGATATCTTTATTGAAGTTAAAAATTGAGTAAAAAATTAATCTTCTTATTCTTGAATATGTAAATCTTTTTGCTTTAACTAATTCAAGAAATTCATTGATATCTCCTGCTTTGTTGGCAGCTTCGATAAATCTTACGTCTAGTCCTTCTTTAAATCCATAAATTTTTTCTAAATCATTTCTTTTTAGTTTCCTTAAGTATGGCAAAACAAAAGGTTCAAATGCTTCAAGAAATATAGGTCCTCTTCCTTCTTCAATTTCCTTGGATAAAATTTCAAAACTGTTTTTTGGTAAAGATTGAGAAAAATTAATATTATTTTTGATTGCATTTCTAATTGCAGTAGCAGAAGAAATAGTGCTTTTAAGATTTGGATCGTTATAATTGCTTCCAATTCTTTTTATTGTATGAAATCTAATTTTGCTATTTATTTTTAGTAAAGAGAAAATATATTCAATTCCCAAAATATCATTTGACTTTTCAATTTTTTGTAAAGTATCTTTATCTAGTTTTAAAAAGTTTTGTAGGGCAAATTTTCTAGCATTTGGATATGAATATCCCTTTTTTAATTCTTTTTTAAAATAATGGTCGAAATCTTTAGGTTGGGTATAGAGTATTTCCGCTATTTTTTTTAAAAACTTAATGTCATTACTTTCGCTCCCAAAAACTAAATCAGTAATGATTTTTAAATTATTTAATATAGAAATTGCACCAAATGCAAAACCACCTGCATCTTGCAAAGCAAAAACAGTTGGTAATTCAAAGACGATATCTATACCATTTTTTAATGCCATTAAAGTTCTTGCAAATTTATTGACAATAGCGGGTTCGCCGCGTTGACAAAAATTTCCACTCATTACAGCAACAGTAAAATCAGGGTTTACAATCTTTTTTGCTTCTTTTAAATGATATAAATGTCCATTGTGCATTGGGTTATATTCAACTATTAAACCCAAAACTTTCATTATTCTTCACCTTTCAATTCAATCCAAAATATTGAAAAAGAAAGTACAAGAGAAAGGAAATTCAAAAGAAAAATTAAGGCAGATATATACATTGCTTCAATTCTATTTCCACTAATTCCAAAAAATTCTAATCCAACCCATGTTGGACCTAAAGTTGCTAATTTGTATAATTGAAATGCAAATGAAAGCAAAGAAAACAGTGCTGATAATAAAATCCAAATTTTTGATTTTCCAGAATTTATTTTTGAAATTGAATAAATACCCATAAAAAAGCCGGAAAAAGTAAAGAATAGAGCAATAAATAAAAGGGAAAATGAAAGATTAATAGTTAAAGAAAACAAATCTTGTAATAAAGGAGCTACATAGGAAAAAGAAAAATAAAATGAAGCAAAAAAGAGACCTATCAGGAATAATAACGTTCCAAAAATGTATGATAAATACAATTGAAAATTTTTCATTTTTTCACCCCGTTTTTCCAAATTATTTCTTAAATATATTTTAACATAAAAGGGGCCTTAAAGGCCCCTTAAATAAATTTACTGGTGGGTGCGGCAGGGATTGAACCTGCGGCCTCTTCCGTGTGAAGGAAGCGCTCTCCCACTGAGCTACGCACCCATTCAAATTAGATATTAGCATAAAAAAGTTTTAAAATCAAGTTATTTTTCAGTATTTAGTGTATAATATAATTTAAGGGGGGATTTTGTGAAAAAGATACTAAATTTGACTTTTATTTTTGTCATCGCAGTTTTTATATTCTTCTTAATTTCACCGTTTATTTTTAAATATCAAAAATTTTCTAAACAAACACTTCAGAAGGAATATGATTATATAAAAAATAAGATTGAAACATTTCATATTGGAAGATTTTTGGAAAATTCTTTTGAATTAAGTGAAGTTAATATTTCAAAAATGATGAATAGATATGAATTTTTTCAATTTTTAGGAGAACATTTTAATGTACTACCCGAAGTTCATTTTAGTATTCCTTATCAAAACAAGACATCTAAATTACTTCCTTTAAAAATATGTTATTTAGATGAAACATTTAAAGTTGTAATTAGTGGTTGTGAAATTCCTAAAAATGCAATAATTCTAAAAATTAATGATGAAGATATAGAAAATGTGTATTTAAAATATAAAAATTGCGTTAATGGAGTCAATGATTATGTTAAGAAACATAATTTTACTTTGACAATTTTTCCACTTTTGCCTGATTTTGAAAGAGAAAATAAGTTTAAAATTGAATATCAATATGAGGGTTATACTTATAAAAAAATTATTGAAGCTATAACTTTTGAGGAGTATTGTGAAAGAATTAAATTAGAACCTTTTGAATATGAAAAATTAAATTCAGAAATTGGTCTTTTAAAGGTAAATCATTTTGATGTAGAAGGAAAGGATTTTTATAAAATGTTAACCTTGCTTGAATCTATTTCAAATGAAAGCATAACGACATTATTAATAGATATGAGAAGTAGTTATGGTGATATAAATGATTTAAGTGGAGTTTATATGTTATTATCTTTTATAACTGATGAAAATCATTACATATCAGATGAAGTATTCTATTCATTTGGAAATAAAGTTTTAAAATATGAAAAATATGGATATATTCATCCAAATGAAAGAAATTTTTCAAATAAAAATTTGATCTTTATTTCAGATAGATACATAATTCATCCTTTGCCAATGTTTGTGATATCTTTTGTTAAAAAATGGGAGGTTGGAAAAATAATAGGAGATTTCCCGTCTTATCCAGCAAATTTTTATGGCTCAATGAAAGAATTTTCAACACATTGGACAAATATTAGAGTTTTTATTCCCACCAGGTTCTATAAAAATTATTCAAATGATTATATTGCGCCTGATATATTTTTTTCAGGAGATTATGTAAAATATGTAGTTAATTATTTTTAAGTTTTGTAACAGTCATATAATTTCTTTTTGGTATTGTTAATATACTTGATTTAATTGTAAAAATTATGGTATAATATCGGTGTGCTACTATATTACTCCAGAAAAGGGGGGATTTTTGTGAAGAAGTTGTTAGTGTTTTTGGCAGTTTTACTAGCAGTGGTTTTATATGCAGCAGATCCAAACGTATTAGTTGATGCTACCATCGGTGAACCAGATACTCTTGATCCACATCTTGCGTATGACACAGCTAGTGGAGAAGTTATTTATCAAGTATACGAGAACCTTATTCAATACAAAGGTTCCAGTGTTAGTGAATTTGAACCTAGACTTGCTACAGAAGTTCCATCTGTTGAAAACGGCTTAGTTAAAGATGGTGGAACAACATATATTTTCCCAATTAGAAAAGGGGTAAAGTTCCACAATGGTAATGACTTAACTCCAGAAGATGTTGAATACAGTTTTGAAAGAGGGTTACTTTACAATCCAGCTGGTGGACCTGTTTGGATGCTTTGGTATGCAATATTTGGCATCTGGGATGTAACTCAAATGGCAGAAGAAGTTTCAGGAAAGTCCTGGGATGAATTGTTTGATGAAAATGGAAATCCAGTACCAGGAGCAGAGGAAGTATTCAAACAAGTATATGATGTAGTTGACAAAGCAATTGAAGTTGATGGAGATAATGTAGTATTTCATCTTAAACGACCATATGCTCCATTCTTGAATGTTATTGCCCAAGGTTCGAGTTGGGGAGCAATACTTGACAAAGAATGGTGTATAGAAGTAGGACTTTGGGATGGACAACCAACCACATGGTGGAAATGGCATGATCAAGGAAAAGAAGAATCACCACTTTTCCAAACAGCAATGGGAACAGGGCCATACAAATTTGTAGAATGGGACAGAGCACAACAAAAAGTAATACTTGAAGCAAATGAAAATTATTGGAGAGAACCAGCAAAGATAAAGAAAGTAATTATTTGGGGAGTAGATGAATTTTCTACCAGAAAAGCAATGCTTGAAAAAGGAGACGCAGATATTGCATATATTCCAACCCAATATCTTGATCAAGTAAGAGGAAATCCAGATATAGAAATAATTGAGGGATTACCAACGTTATCAGTTACAGTACTTGGATTCAACTGGTCGATTAAAGAAGACAGTAAATACATAGGCAGTGGTAAACTTGATGGAAATGGAATTCCACCAGATTTCTTCTCAGATGTACATGCAAGAAGAGCAATTGCACACGTAATAAATTATGATGCACTAATAAATGACGTATTAAAAGGCTTCGGTAAAAGAGTACCAACAGCATTACCAGATTCATTGTTAGGTTATGATCCAACATTACCACTTTATGATTTCAACCTCTTTAAAGCAAGACAGGAGTTAATGCAAGCATGGAATGGTGAAGTATGGGAAAAAGGAGTTAAATTCTCTGTTGCATACAACCTTGGAAACGAAGCAAGACAAAGAACAGCTGAAATGGTCAAAGCATATCTTGAAATGCTTAATCCAAAATTTAAAATTGAAGTTGTAGGATTACAATGGCCAACATTCCTTGATGCTACTAAACGTGGTGAGCTTCCAATATTTATTCTTGGATGGCTTGCTGACTTCCCAGACCCAGACAACTTTATATTCACATACTATGACTCTAAAGGTGATTACAGCACAAGACAGGGTAAAAAATTCCAAGAATTTGTTAGCACTCCAATGGATGAACTTGGTGGAAAGAGTTTGGATGAAATAATTGAAGCTGCAGCTGCAGAAACTGATCCAGTTGTTCGTGAAGAGCTTTACAAGAAAGCACAGGAATTTGTGGTAAAATATGCAATTAGTGTACCACTTTATCAACCAGTAGGTGTACGTGTACACAGAGCATGGCTCAAAGGATGGTATCCAAATCCAATGAGACCAGGTGATGACTATTACGCATATTACTTTGAAGGTAAAGAATAATTGATATTAATCCTGTTTGTTTAGCGGCCCTTAAAGGGCCGCTTTATTTATGTTATACTTATTTAAATGAAAGGAGGTTTTTTTGTGCCTTATGATGGTTTTGTAATGAACAAGTTTATCAATCAAGCTCAATTTATAGTTGGAAGTTTTTTAAAAAATATTTATTACAAAAAAAATACTATGTATTTCAGCTTTTCAAATGTTGATCTTAAAATATCATTAAATCCAAATTTTTCATATATGACTTTTGAAAGAAGAATGCTTTCACAAGATATGAAAAAACATTATTTTGTAGATTTTTTAAGAAGTAGAATAAAAAATTCTAAAATATTATCTTTTGAACAATTTGGTTTTGAAAGAACCGCTAAATTAGTTTTAGAAAAAAATGATGAAATTGGAGTGACACATAAATATGAAATTTATACTGATATAATGGGAAAGCATTCCAATATAATAATAGTAGAGAATAATAAAATTTTAGATGCTTATAGAAGAATTACTACAAGATACAGAAATATAATTCCAGGTGAAAAATTTAAATTATTTGAAGGTTCAAAAATAAATCCTAAAACAGATTTAGATAAATTGTTTTCCTTTGCAAAGGCTTTCGATGGTAAAAAATCAGAGTTTATTTTTAAAAACATACAAGGTTTTTCTAAAATTACAGCAAATGAGGTTCTATATAGAGCAAATTTGGAGGATAAGAAATTCTCCTGTGATGATTTAGAAATTATAGTAAAAACTGTTGAAGAATTGATGAGAGAATTTGAAGAGAATAAATTATATATTTATTTTGAAAATAATCAACCTTTTGAAATTAGTGCATTTAAGTTGAATCATTTAGGAATGGAATATAAGATTTTGGATGATATTTCAAAAGCAATATCATTCTTTTTTGAATGGATTGAGCAAAAAAGTTATCTATTTCAAGTTAAAAAAAATTTGGAAAATATAGTAATCAAAAAAATAGAAAAACTAGAAAATATTCTTACAAAAATTGAAAAAGAAATAAGAAAAAACTCAGATTATGAAAAATATAAAAAATGGGGAGAGCTTTTAAAAGCATATTTTTATCGAATTAATGATTTTCAAAAAGAAGTTGAACTTGAAGATTGGAATACTGGGGAAAAGATAAATATTCCACTGGAGAAAGATAAAAACCCAATTGAAAATGCTAATAATTATTTTAGAATTTATAATAGGAAAAAAACCAAATTAAAAGGTTTATTAGAAAGAAAAGAATATCTTGAAAAAGAATTAGACTATTTGTATCAACTTTGGTATTCAATTAATGAAATAGAGAATACCAAAGATGTAGAAGAGATAAAAAAAGAATTAATTGAATATGGGTTAATAAAGGAAAAAAAGGGAAAACGAAAAAAGAAAATAGAAAAGTCTTTACCAAGGAAAACAATATATAATGGATTTACAATATATATTGGAAAGAACAATAGACAAAATGACGAGCTTGTAAAGAAATCTTCAAAAGAAGATATATGGCTCCATTCACATGGAATGCCAGGGGCTCACGTTGTAATAAAAAGTGAAGGGAAAGACATTGATATGGAAACTTTAAAATTTGCTGCTCAGTTAGCAGCAGGGTATAGTAAAGGTAAAAATTCTACGAATGTTCCTGTTGATTACACAAAAATTAAACATGTAAGAAAAACAAAAGATTTAAAACCAGGTATGGTTTTATATGATAATTATAAGACTATTTATGTAAATCCTAGGAGGCTAGAAGATGTTCAAAGTTGTTTCTGAATACAAGCCTTCAGGAGACCAGCCTAAAGCTATTGAAAAATTGGTGGAAGGAATAAGAAAAAATTATAGAGTACAAACTCTGCTAGGGGTCACTGGAAGTG
>Ga0190360_1000048_pt1 | contig 58976 bp, 54 predicted proteins | sample 48721834_MG_FD_161271 | JGI IMG/M metagenome (GOLD analysis project Ga0190360, IMG submission 161271) | Hydrothermal vent microbial mat bacterial communities from Southern Trench, Guaymas Basin, Mexico - 4872-18-3-4_MG | ecosystem: Environmental > Aquatic > Marine > Hydrothermal vents >...
TTGTCAGGACCCAAAAACATTAACCGCAGCACTACACACTGGACCCGTCTTCGGACGAACACCGCATGGTTAAGCCATTTTTGCCCCTCGACAGCGGGATTCAGAGCGAGGAAGTGTCAAAGTCGGGTTCATACTGGTCTTTGAATTCCTGCTTCGCTAACCACTTGATTTCATTTGGTTTTTGGAGTTTTCCACAATCTATGCGACTATATGCTTAAGAAGGGAGATAAAAGGGGAGGGTGCCTTATACCACCTCTACCCGTGGGGGGATTCCGTAGCCGGCACGCCTGAGAAGCTCCAGGGTTTTGAGGTCCGCTTACCTGTAGTCCAGGTGTTTCTTCCACCTGCGGTGCCACCACCACCATTGTTCGGGGAAGCGGCGGATGTAGGCCTCGATGATCCCGTTCAAGGCCTCGAGGTCCTGCATCAGGTCGCCCTTCGGGCGATAGGGCCTCTCCACCATGACGACGTGTCTCCCCGGGGCCTCCGATACGATGAAGACGGGCACCACCGCTGCCCCCGTCCGTTCCGCCAGCACCACAGGTCCCCTGTAGGTGGGAACTGGATGGCCGAAAAAGGGGACCATGGCCTCATCGTAAGGGGGGTTTTGATCGAGCTGCAAGTAGAGCAACCCCCCCTCGCGGAGGTGGCGCAGCCCTTCCTTCGCCGCCCTGCGGCGTTGGCCCCCATCTATAAAGACCAGGCCCAGCTCCTGCATCTTCCTGGAGAAGAAGCGGGCCATGGGCCTGTTCCTCGGCATCTTGGCCACCACCCCCACCCTCAGGCCCTCCAGAGAAAGCCTCATGCAGAGCAAGGGGAAGTTGCCCAGGTGGCAGCTGACCGCCACTATCCCCTTGCCCCCCTCTCTGGCCTCCCGCAAGCCCTGGAGACCCTCTATCCTCACCCTCTGCCTCAGCTCGTCCTCAGCCATGTGGAGGAAACGCACCGACTCGAGGAGGTTCCTGATGGAGGTCTCCATGGCCCTCCTGAGGACGGCCTCTGAGGCCTCCGGGCCAAGGGCGAGGTGTAGGTTGGCCTTGGCGATGCGTTTCCTCCTCGAAGGCAGGAGCCACCAGAGCCAGGCCAAGGCCTTGCTGATGGCGGAGATGGCCGAGAAGGGTATAAGGGCAAAGGGGTACAGGGAGATGAAGAGGAGGGGGGTCAAGGGCTCCAGCAGCCTCTCCAGTCTCCTCCTGGCCCCCTTGCTAAGCCGAAACATCCTCGAAGGACCTGACCTCCACGGACCCCAAGCCCTTGAAGGCCTCCTCGAAGGCCTCCACCCTCCCGATCACCACTGCTCGGAAGGCGTCCAGACTCAGGAACTCCCTGGCCACGGCTATGACCTCCTCGGCCTTCACCTCCCCTACCCTCTCCGGGAAGGAGGAAAGCTCCTCGAGGGGCAGGCCGTAGAGTTCGAGCTCCAGTACCTCCTTGGCTAACTGGGTCGGGGTCTCGAGGCGCAGGGGAAAGTTGCCGCGATAGTAGCTCTTCGCCTCCTGGAGCTCCTCCTCCCCCGGGCCCTCTCGCGAGAACTCCTCCACCGTCCTCAAGACCTCCTCCAAGGCTGAGGCCGTGGACTCGGTGGGGGTGAAGGTCGAGATGATCAAAGGACCGGGTATCCCCAAGGGGTGGAAGGTGCTCCTTATGCCGTAGGTATAGCCCCTCTCAGACCTCACCCTCTGCATCAGGCGGGAGGAAAAACCCCCGCCTCCGAGGATGTAGTTCATCACCTTGAAGGCCAAGTACCGCCCGTCCTTGCGGCTCAGCCCACAGAAGGCAATCCTGATCTGGCTCTGGGTTAGGTCGGGGCGGTCCACCAGGATGATCTTGCGCCCCTGAGAGGCGGAGGGCATTCCCTTGGGCGGAGACGGAGCGGAGGAGCTCTGCCAGCCTTCGAGGACCCCTTTGCCCCTGTCGAGCAGGGCCTCGGGGTCTTCGTTCCCCAGGAGCAGGAGCACGGTGTCCTTGGGGGTGTAGTTGTCCGAGTAAAAGCCCTGGACCTTCTCCCTGTTGAGTCCATTCACCGAGGACAAGGTCCCGTAGGTGGGGTGGGCATAGGGGGTCCCCTCCATGGCCTCCTTCCAGATCAGCTCGTCGGCCACCCTCTCGGCCTCGTCCCTCGACTTGACTAACCTGGCCACTCTGCGTTCAACGGCCCTCTGCACCTCTTCGGGGGGAAAGCTGGGCTCGAGGTAGATCTCTCGGGCCAACTCCACCAATTCCTCGAGGTCCTCTGAGAGCCCCGACAGTTGCAAGAAGGAGCCATCCCATCCCGAGGATGCGGAAAAGGAGGCCCCGAGGCGCTCCACCGCCAGCACGAGCTCCTCCGGCCCCTTCTCCCTGGTGCCGAAGGTGAGGGCCTCGGCCGTAAGGTCCGCAAGGCCCTCCTCTCCCTCGGGGTCGCCCTCCGCCCCCCTCCTCAACATCAAGACCACGTAGAGGAGGGGGAGCTTGCGGTAACTCAGGGCGAGGACCTTGGCCCCGGAGGGCAGCTCCGCCTGAACCAGGTCTTGTGGCTTGAAGGGAAGGTTCATTCGAGCAACCCCAGCCGCTCGTTCTCCTCGGGACTGACGGGCCTCAGGGTCACCACCGTGCGGTTGTCCTCGTGGAGGTACCGCCTCGCGACCTCCTGGACCCTCTCGGGGGTGATCCCTTCGTAGCCCTTGAGGACATCATGGGCCTTTTCGAAGCCGCCGGCCTTGATCTCGTAGATCCCCCCCAGCAAACCCCTGAAGAAGAGGGTCTGAAGCCTCATGAGGAAGGAGGAGCGGAGCCCCTTCTTGGCCTTGGAGACCTCTCCCTCTTCAAACCTCCCCTCCCTCAAGGTCTCGACCTCCTCCCACATCCCCTCCTCCAGCTCCCCGATTGACCCCCTCGGGGCCACCACGGCGTAGAGGACCATCAAGGCCGGGTCCTTGGGCCAGAAGGGGGGAGGGTCGAGCATCACGTTCGCCTCCGCGGCCCTCCCCGTCTTGACGAACCTCCGCCACAGGCGAGAGGACCTGCCCGAGGACAGGATGTGGGCCAAGGCGAGGAGGGGGAAGACGTCGGGGTCCTCAAGGCCTGGGACGTGGAAGGCGGCGAAGAAGGCCTCAAGTTGGGCCACCTTCTTGAAGATAGCCCGCCGCTCCCCCCGTTGGGGCGGATCGGGCTCTACGGCCTCCTCAGGAAGCGCCTGAGGGGGGAGGTCACCGTAATGCCTCTGGATGAGGTCGAGGACCCTGGAGGGGTCCACGTCCCCGGCCACCACGATCACGGCGTTGTTCGGGGCATAGCGGAGGCGAAAGTAATCGAGGCACTCCCCCAAGGTCAGGCGCCTGATGTCGTGGTCCCAGCCGATGATGGGCCAGCGATAGGGGTGCCTCAGGTAGGCCAGGGCGAAGAGCTCCTCGATCACGGCGCCGAAGGGGCTCGTGGCGATCCGCATCTTCCGCTCACTTCGGACCACCTCCCGCTCGGTGGCCAGGCTCTCAGCGGTTATCTGGAGCTCTTTGAGCCTATGGGCCTCCAGCTCCACCACCAGCTCGAGCTCCTCGGCCGGGACGTTCTCGAAGTAGGTGGTGTGGTCCTGGGTGGTGAAGGCGTTGACCACGCCGCCGCGGGCCTGGATGATCTTGGAGAACTCCTCGGGCCCCAAGCGCTTGGTGCCTCGAAACATCATGTGCTCGAAGAGGTGGGAGATGCCCGTGATGCCCGGCCGCTCATGCCGGGACCCGGCGGCGAAGTGGACCTGGAAGGAGAGGATGGGCAAGGTGTGGTCCTCGAGGACCAACATCCGGAGGCCGTTGTCCAGCCTGTGGCGTCTGAAGTCCAAGAGCTCCTTCATCGGTGGGGAAAAATAGCACCCGAAGGGAGGGGTGTCAACGAAGCCTCAGCCCACGACGGGCTGCTTGGCCATCACGATCCTGAGGACGGTGCGATCGGCTTCCGTCATGCCCTCTCGGCTCAAGAGGCCGAGGTTTTTCACCGTCTGCTCTACCCTTTCTCCGACGAGTCCGTCCCTCGGGCTGACGCTGATGCCCTTCAAGGCCAGCAGGGCCGCCTGCACGGCCGTACCAGCGGCTGTTCCCACCTTGAGGGCACATGCCTCCTTCGCGCCGTCGCAGATCACCCCGGCGAGGTCCTCGATCAGGTTGCTTATGGCCCCTGCTATCTGTCGTAGGTCACCCCCCATGAGATAGGTCACCCCCGCGGCCGCCCCCGAGCCCGCGGCCACCGAGCAGCCACATACCGCCGAGAGCCTGCCTATGTGGGCCTTGACGTAGGCCGTCACGAGGTGGCTCAGGCAGACGGCCTCGAGCACCTTCCTGTGATCGCACTGGACGAAGTCCTTGACCGCCCATATGGGCAGCACCGCCGTGAGGCCGTGGTTGCCGCTTCCGGCCGAGGCCATGGCGGGCAACTTGACCCCCGCCATCCGGGCATCGGCTGCGGCCGAGGTGATGATCTTGGCCTGAAGGACCATATCCCTCTTGATGAGCCTCTCGCGGACCAACATCTCCAGGGCCTTGCCCACCCCGAGGCCCGGCCCGTGCCTGAGCCCGTATTCGGCCAGACGGAGGTTGTAGATCACGCCCAGTTCGAGGAATTCCAGGTCCTCTCCATCGAGATCCCCTGTCATGCCCACCAACTCTTCCAGAGAGAGCCCCTTGAGCCACCCCTCGAGGGAGCCCAGGGATTCCCCCTCCCCTTCCTCCAGTTCTGACAGGAGGGGGCTCTCCTTGATCTCCCTGTCGTCAAGGGCGAGGCGGACTATCCGGTCGTGGAGCCCTTTGATCACCGATGTGGCCCGATGGCCCTCAGCCCTCAGCACGGTCTTGACGTGAAGCCCAGGCTCGGAGAAGAGGTGGATCTTGACGGCGCCCCGCCCGAGCAACTCCTTCGCCCTCTCCAGCGCTTCTTCGTCCACAGGCCTGAGGACCTCGAGCCCGAGGCCGGGATCGCCGCCTACGGCCCCGAGGGCCGCGGCCAGGTCGAGGCCCGAGAGCCCCCTGGTCCCCGGGATGGAGACCGCCAGGCCGTTCTTGAAGGTGTTGGGATCGACCCATACCTCGATGGAGTCGATCTGACCCCCTGCAAGCAGCGAGGCCGCGGCGGCAGCACCCAGGGCTACGGCCACCGGCTCCGTACAGCCGAGGGCAGGTCTCACCTCCGCCTTCAGCACGTCCTTGACCGTGTAGTCCATCCCTTAGAGCAACTTCTCCTTCAACCTGTCGATGAAGAAGTTGACGTGATCCTCCAGGACCTTGGCCGCCATCTCCTCATTCCCCTGCTTCAGGGCGTTGTAGATCTTGCGCAACTGAGCGACCACCTCCTCAGGGGGGATGACCACGCTCAAGTTCGAGGCCCACAGCCTGGCACAGCGGCTGTGCAGGTTCTCCAGAAACTCCTTGAGGATCGAGTTCTGAGTGGCCTCATAGATGACCTCGTGGAAACGGGCATCGAGCTCGATCAACCTGCGGTTCTCGGCCCCCTCGGGGTAAGCCTCGACCTCCTCCGTGATCCTGCGCAGCTCCTCGAGCCTGTCCTTGGAGATGCGCCTGGCCGCCAAGGCCCCGGCCAAGGCCTCCAGCTTCTTCTTCACCTCGAAGGCGCACCGTATCTCGTTTATGTCTATGGCCGTCACGTGGGTGCCGAAACGGGGGATCGACTTGACCAGGCCCATGTCCTCAAGCCTCCGTATGGCCTCACGCAAGGGGGTACGACTGACCTTGAACTCCTCGCAGAGCTCCTTTTCGGACAGCAAGGTACCCGGGAGGTACTCCAGGTAGACGATTCGGTCCCTCAAGGCCACGAAGATCTGGTCGGCCTTCTTGGGGATGGTTCCCATAACGTCTCCTCGGCTTGGCCTTCAGTCGCGCTGGGGGAGGGTGCAACTCGCACCGGCACCCGCAGCCCCCGGCTGAGGTTGCCCCTCAACGAGCCCCAGGGAGGGATCGAAGGCCCTCTGCCCACACGAGGGACAAGGGGCCCCCTCCTTGGCCTCGCTCAAGGGTAAAAAGGCCTTGAAGTACTTGCGGCACCTCTGACAGTAAAGCTTGAACAGCGGCATAGGACCCTCCCTCGGAAGGGATTACTTCACACCGACGATCAAAAGCTCCGCCATCTTGAAGACCTCCGTACCTTCCCCTATGGCGCCCCCCATCACCTCCCTGCCGTCCTTGGTCACCGAGCCGTGCAGATGGACCCTTATCTCGGAACCGACCCTCTTCACGTCCCCCGAGATACCATTGATCTCAAAGGGCCCCTCCAGGCTGATCCTCTCCACCTCCGGGGGGATCTCGGCCGTCTTCGGGTATGCCAAGACCACCCTGCTACAGGACCCTATACACGTGAGGACGAAGGCGTGACTCAGGCCCTCTGCTTGCAGGAAATCGCGCAGCCCTTGAAAGAGATCGGCCCCTGCCTCCATGCGGAGGTGATAGAGGGAAAATTGGCCTATCTTCTGTACCTCCATGGCGCCTCCTTACCTCAGTCCGTACCTCCCCTTGAGGTCGAACCTGTCGATCAGCTCCTCCATGGCCCTCAACAAATCAGAGGGCACATCCGGCAAGGGAGGCCTACAGTGGCCCGCAGGGAGGCCCATAAGCCTCACCATGGCCTTGATGGCCACAGGATTAATGGCAGAGTAGGCGGCCTCCATGATGGGGAGCAGCTCGAAGTAGAGCTTGCGGCACCTCTCCACATCCTCCCAGCTCCGCCAGGGCCTGGACAACTCAGCCATCTCCCGAGGGACCACGTTACCCGTGACGTTGGCGGTGCCGTGACCCCCGAGGGCCAGGGTGGGGAGGATGAGGGAGTAGGCCGGAGAGTCGCAACAAAGCAACCTCAGGCGCCCCTTGGTCCCCTCCATCACGTAGGCCAACTGTCCCACGTTCGGCTGGGCCTCCTTATCGGCCACGAGGTTGGGGCATTCATCGGCCAACCTCACTATGGTGGCCGGATCGATGTTGACCACCACCCGGGAGGGGTTGTTGTAAAGGGCCACGGATATCTCCACGGAGCGGCAGACCGCCTTCAGGTACTCGTAGACGGCCTCCTGAGGCGGGTTGATGTAGGGTGGGGGCACCACCACTACGCCTGCGGCCCCGTGATCCTGGGCGTAGCGGGCCAGTTCTATGGTCAACTCGGTGGACCCCAGGGTGACCCCGAAGAAGACCGGGATCTTCCCCTCGCAGTAGGCCGCCATTTCCCTGATGATGGCCTTCCTCTCCTCGAGGGTCAGGGCCATGGGCTCGCCCGTTGAGCCCACGATCAGCAGAAGCGAGGTCCCGTTGGCCACCTGGAAGTCCACCAAGGCCTTGAACCCGTCGAAATCCACCTCCCCTTTGGGTCCGAAGGGCGTTATCAAGGCCACCCAAGATCCCTCAGGCTGGATCAGTCCCTTCGTCATGACGACAACCTCCCCGTAGTCTCTGTCCCCAAGGCCTCGTCAGCGGGCCTGAGCCCTTCCCGTGGTCTCCGGAGGTAGGCCACGGCCGAAAAGACCAAGAAGAGACAAAGCCCGATCAAGTTGGTGCTCAGCCCCGGCAGGATCAACAGGACAGCAGAGAGGAAGAGGCCGAGGCGGAGCAAGACCCCCAGGGCACCGAACAACCACCCCTGGAAGGAGGCAGCCAGGGCCACAACGCCGATCACTGCGCTGGAGAACTCGACGAGGATCCTCCCCCAAGAGCCCCGCATGAGGAGGGCCGGCTCGTAGATGAAGACGTAGGGGATGAGGAAGGCCACGAAGCAGAGCTTCACCGCCGTAAAGCCGATCTTTATCATGTCCTCCTTGGCGATCTCGGCCGCTGCATAGGCTGCCACGGCCACAGGCGGCGTGACCATGGAGAGAACCCCGAAGTAGAAGACGAAGAAGTGCGAGGACAGGGCGTCAAAGCCCAACTGCCTCAAGGAGGGCACCCCCAGGGTGGCCACGATTATGTAAGCGACGGTGGTGGGTGTGCCCATCCCCATGATGATGGAGGCCACCATGATGAGGCCAAGGGCCACAAGGGTTATCCCCCCCGAGGCCGAGAGGATGATGGAGCTGATGTTTAGGCCTATCCCCGTGAGAGTCACCACACCGATGATGATCCCGGCGGCGGCACAGGCCGAGGCGATGAGCACGTTGCGCTGACCGCTCACCACCAGGGCCTTGAGGATCCTCCTGGGCCCCATGCGATGTTTCGGAGAGAACATGGAGACCAGAACCGATGAGGCCGTGGCTATCAGGGCCGCCCGGAAGGCCGTATATCCCATGAGCATCACCGCCAGCAGCACCAGGATCGGCAGGAGCAGAAAGCTGCGCTTGAGCACCTCCTTTAGAGAGGGTTGGTCGGCGGCCTCGATCCCTTTGAGACCCGTGCGCGCCGCCTCGAAGTCCACCATCAGCAGGATAGAGAGGAAGTAGAGGATGGCGGGCAGCAGGGCGGCTTTGCACACCTTGAGATAGGGGATGCCCAGGATGTCGGCCATGAGGAAAGCCGCGGCCCCCATGACCGGCGGCATGAGCTGCCCCCCGGTGCTTGAAGCCGCCTCCACCGCCCCGGCGAAGGCGGGCCGGTACCCCAGGCGCTTCATCAGGGGGATGGTGAAGGTGCCGGTGGCGTACACGTTGGCAGCTGCTGAACCCGAAATGCTGCCGAAGAAGGCGCTGGCCAAAACCCCTATCTTTGCCGGGCCGCCTCTGAAACGACCGGCCAGGGCCCGACCGAGGTCCATCAACACATCCCCGGCCCCTGACATCTCCAGGAAGGTGCCGAAGATGATGAAGACCACGATGTAGGTGGAGGCCACCCCGGTGGGGATGGAGTAGATGCCGTCGAGGCCGAAGTTGAGGTAGTCGATCATGTCCCTTATGCTGAAGCCCCTGTGGGCCAGGGCATGGGGCATAAAGGGACCAAAGAAGGCATAAAGGAGGGCCAAGACCACCACCGCCGAGAGGACCCACCCCACGGTCCTGCGGGTGATCTCAAGCACCAGCAGCACACTCACCCCTCCCACCAACAACTGCCAGGGGGTCAGGGGGTCCACCATGGAGAGCCGCTGCGACGTCATCTCATACAAGGAGGCCACGGTCCCGAAGCAGACCAAGGCCGCCAATCCCAAAAGCATATCGGCCCAGCTGGGCCGGCCTTGGTGCCTCTTCCCCTTGGAGTCGTAGATGAGAAACCCGAGCGACAGCGCAAAGGTGAGGTAGAGGGGACGGTGCAGATAGGAGATGGGTATGCCGAAGGCCGTGGTCCAGAGGTGATAGCAGGAGAAGGCCACAAACCCGAGCGATATCAGTTTCTCCAGAGGGGAAGGGGCACGCTCAGCCATGGCGAACTACTCCATGTAGCCCTTCTCCCTGTAGTACTTCTCAGCACCGGGATGAAGGGGGCCACCGACGTTCCTCCAGGCGTTGGGGGGGGCGAAGACGCTGTAGGTCTTGTGGATGTTACGGATGCGATCGGGGTTCTCCAAGAGCACCTTGGTGAACTTGTAGATCACCTCTTCGGGCAGCTTCTTCTGGCAGATCACTATGACGGATTCGGCCATGTGGGGGGTGTCCTCCTTGACGAAGTAGTACTTACCCTTGGGCAGGGTGATCTTCACGTAGTTGTACTTCTCCTTGAGCCTGTCAAGGACCGAGGGCTTGATAGGGAGCATCTTTATCTTCACCACGGTGGTCAACTCCACGATGGCCGAGACCATGGGCCCTATCCAGGCGTCGGCGTGGCCGTCCTTGATGAGGTTGGAGGCCTCGGCATAGGAGACAAAGGAAACCCTGCCCCCCCACTTCTTGATGTCCTCAAAGGTGATGCCGTACTCCTTGAGCATCCGCTCGGCAGCCAGCGAAGGGGAACTGCCCCTCTTGGAGGTCAATACCCTTATGGGTATCTTTTTCTCCTTGATCTCCTCGATGGAGGAGATGGGGTTAGAGGCCCTCACCAGGAAGTAGCTCATGGGGATGTTGGCCAGGAAGGCTATGGCCCTCAGGTTTTCGCGGGGCCTCCCCACATAGATCCCACCGGCCCTCAGGGCATCCGCGTAGAGGCTGGCCATGGTGAGACCCACGTCGGCCTTGCCGGCGTTGACCTTCTCGATGTTGGATAGCGACCCCCCCGTGGTCACCGTGACGATCGCACCCGGGAAGACGCTCTTGGCCATCTCGCCCATCGCACCACCGATGGAGTACCAGTCTCCCCCCATGGGCCCTGCGGTGATGGTGAAGGACTTCACCTGGGCAGCCGCAGGGCAGAGGGAAAGGGCCAAGACCGCAGCGGCTAAGAACCCGGTCAAAATCCCCTTCTTAGACATGACGACCTCCTTTCCTCATTTTGTCTTTCAATTTTTCGGCTGCACAACGTGCGCCGTGCTGCCCCCCAAGTTTAACCCCCATCCCCGACGGAACAACGGAAAAGTATCCCTGCAACGAAAAAATATGCCTTAAAAATTCTTTAGGTATGATTACATAGCAGACAACACGTCTCCTGTCAAGGGCAGGGCTCGAGGAGGGGATGCCTCTTGTGCTAACATAATAATGAAGATGCTTGCGGGGGAGAAGCTGGCGATAGTCTGCGAAAGGCTGCTTGAGCGCTACGGGGTGCCGGACCGTCCTACCGGCAGCCCCCTCGAGGTCCTGGTGAGGACCGTGCTGTCCCAGAACACCAACGATCGCAACCGCGACCGGGCCTATGAGGCCTTGAGGAGGCGTTTCCCGAGGTGGGAAATGTTGCTCGATGCCCCTGAAGAGGAGATAGCACGGTGTCTCAGGCCTGGGGGGCTCAACCACCAGAAGGCGCGGCGGCTGAAGGAGATCGTGAAGAGGGTCTGGAGGCGGTGGGGTCAGGGGGAGATGGAGGGGATCTGCAAGCTCGGAAGGAGGGAGGCCCTCTCCTTCCTGTTGGACCTGCCCGGGGTGGGGCCCAAGACGGCCTACTGTGTGTTGGCCTTCGGCTGCGACGTGGACCTCTTCCCGGTGGACACCCACATCCTCCGGATCGCCAAACGGCTGGGCCTCCTCGAGGAGAGGGTCACGGCCGAAGAGGCCCATAGGATCTTCGCCCCCCTCGTCCCTCCGGGCAGGGCGCGGGACCTGCACCTGTTGCTCATCCGTTACGGCAGGGAGGTCTGTCGAGCCCGTAGCCCCCTGTGCCATCGCTGCCTCTTCCCGGAGCTCTGCCTCTATGGTCCCAGGGATGGATGAAGTGAAGAGCCTGACGGAGGCCCTTGAGGTCGTGGAGGGGGCCCTCCGCAGGGGGGTTGATATCTCCCTCATAGGGGTCACGGAGGGTGTGCAGGGCCTCTTCTTCGCTGAGCTCCTGAAGAGGGGTCATGACCTCCTCATCGTGGTCCCGAGGGAGGAGGCAGCGGAGGACCTCCTCGTGGACATCCTCTTCTTCCATCCAGAGGGACGCCTCAAGGCCTTCGACCCGGATCGCTTTGAACTGGACCTCTTCGACGGGGTCTCGAGGCTCCTGTACGTCTTGAGTCCCCTGGCGGGGGGAGGGCTCCAAGCCGTCGTCACCACCCCGGAGGGCCTGGCCCTGAGGGTCCCCTCCCCTGAGGCCCTCCGTTCCGCCCAGCGGCGCCTGCAGGTGGGGCAGGTCCTCGATCGGGAGGGCCTCATAGAGGACCTGATCGCCTCCGGCTACGAGAGGGTGAGGACCGTTGAGGCCAGGGGGGAGATGAGCGTCAGGGGGGCCATCCTGGACCTCTTCCCCCCTGACAGGGATATGCCCATCCGGATCGAGTTCTTCGACGAAGAGGTGGAGTCGATACGGGCCTTCGATCCCCTGAGCCAGAGGTCCAGGGAAGGGCTTCAGGTGGTCCTCATCAGTCCGGCCAAACTACAAGGGGAGGTGACCCTGTTGGACTACCTGCCCTCTGCCCCCGTGGCCCTGGTAGAGGCCGAGGAGGTGGAGGAGCGCCTCGGGGAGCTCCATCGAGGCCTCAGGGACGAACACCGCCCCCTCTTTCGGTCCCCGGCTGAGGTCATGGGGGCCTTGGCGGCGAGGCCGCGGGTACTGCTGGACGGGACCCTGAAAGGGGAGGCCAAGGCCGAGGTGAAGGTCGAGGCCTTCTTACACCATGGGTTGAGGGAGGAGGTCAAGGCGAAGGGGTTCAAGGCCTTGGTCTCTCGTTTCAAGGACTGGCTCGGCAAGGGGTGGGAGGTGGAGCTTGTGGCCTCCAATCGCCATCAAGCCCAGCGCCTGGTCGAACTCCTCGAGGATTACGGCGTCAAGGCGACCTTGGGCCATGGGGAGAGGGGGCGTCACGTGATGGTCAGGGAGGGGGATCTCTCAAGGGGTTTTCTGCTGCCCCGCGAGGGTTTGGTCTTCCTCACCGAGGAGGAGATCTTCGGCCAGAAGGCCCGAGCCGGCCCCACCCCGAAGCAACCCCCGGCTTTTTACAACTTTGAGGACCTCAAACCGGGGGACTTCGTGGTCCACGTCGACTACGGCATCGGCCTCTACAAGGGCCTGGTGAAGCTCGAGGTGGAGGGCAGCAGGAACGAGTTCCTCCTGATAGAGTACGCCGACGGCGACCGCCTCTACGTACCCATCGAGAGGCTAAACCTCGTCCATCGCTATGTGGGCCCAGGCGACTCCCCCCCTCGGCTGGATCGCCTCGGAGGGACCGCCTGGAGGAAGGCGAAGAGGAGGGCTAGAAGGGCCGTTCAAGAGGTTGCCAAGGAGCTGGTGGAGCTCTATGCGGCGCGAAAGGCGCTGCCCGGCTTCTCCTTCAGCCCTCCCGATGCCATCTTCCGCGAGTTCGAGGCCACCTTCCCCTACGAGGAGACACCGGACCAGTGGGAGGCCATAGAGGAGATCCTCGAGGACATGTCCTCCCCCACCCCTATGGACCGCCTCCTCTGTGGGGACGTGGGCTTCGGCAAGACGGAGGTGGCCGTAAGGGCGACCTTCAAGGCCGTCATGGACGGGAAACAGGTGGCGGTGCTCGTGCCCACCACCGTGCTGGCAGAGCAGCACTACCGCACCTTCAGTGAACGCTTCCGAGGATATCCCATCGTGGTAGAGGTCCTGAGCCGCTTCCGCCCCCCAGCGGAGCAGAGGAGGATCGTCCAGGGGCTCAAAGAGGGAAAGGTCGATGTGGTCATAGGGACTCACAGGTTGCTGCAAAGGGATGTGGCCTTCAGGGACCTGGGCCTCCTCATCATTGACGAGGAACAGCGATTCGGGGTGGCCCACAAGGAGAGGCTGAAGGAATTGAAGAAGACCGTGGACTGTCTCACGCTGACCGCCACCCCCATCCCGCGGACGCTACAGATGTCGCTGGTGGGGCTAAGGGAGATGAGCCTCATAAATACCCCTCCTCCCAACCGTCAAGCGATAAAGACCCGAGTGATCCAGTTCGATCCCCACCTCATCAGGGAGGCCATCCTCAGGGAGGTAGGGCGAGGGGGGCAGGTCTTCTTCGTCCACAACCGTGTGGCGGACATCGACCGCGTCGCCCAAAAGCTACGGGGGATCGTCCCGGAGGTGAGGATAGAGATGGCCCATGGTCAGATGAGGGGCCGACAGCTCGAAGAGGTGATGATGCGCTTCGTCAGGGGGGAGATAGATGTCCTGGTCTGTACGAGCATAATCGAGTCCGGTCTCGACATCCCCAACGCCAACACCATCGTGATAAACCGGGCCGATGCCTTCGGGCTGGCCGACCTCTATCAGCTCCGCGGCAGGGTGGGGAGATCCGCCAGAAGGGCCTATGCCTACCTCATCGTCCCCCCTCGGGGGGAACTCACGCGGGACGCCTTGAAGAGGCTCAGGGCCCTGCAGGAGCTGACTGAGCTGGGCTCAGGGTTCCGCCTTGCCTTGAGGGACTTGGAGATAAGGGGGGCGGGGACGCTGTTGGGCCACAGGCAGTCAGGCCACATCGCCGACGTGGGCCTTGAGCTCTACAACGCCATGTTGGAGGAGGCCATCAGGGAGATAAAGGGCGAGGAGGTCTCCGAACGCATCACCCCTGAGATAAAGGTGCCCGTTGAGGCCTACATCCCCGATGACTACATCGAGGACGAATCACAGCGCCTCCTCTTCTACAAGCGCCTCTCCATGCTGGAGGACGAGGCAGCACTGGAGGAGATCAGGGGAGAGTTGCGGGACCGTTACGGTCCCCTGCCCCCTCAAGTGGAGGAACTCCTCGAGGTCATAAGGCTAAAGGTCAGGCTGCAGCGTTACTGGGTGAGGCGCTTCGAGGTCAGGGAGGGGGAGGTGCGACTGAAAATGGCCCCGGGCGTCATAGACCCCCAGCGGTTGGTGCAGATCCTGAGCAAGGAGGGAGAACGCCTTCGCCTCACCCCCACCATGGAGCTGATCTTGCGCCACGACGGCCTCCATTGGCGGCAGGCCGCAGAGGAAGCCGAGGCGCTGTTGCAAGGGGCCACAGCAGGTGAGATAATGGCGCGAGAGGAAAGGAGTGGGACATGAAAGGGAGACGATGGATCTTGGGGCTGATGTTATCCTTCTTCCTCCTCTGGTCCTGTGAGAAGGGCCCCCCTCGATCGAAGTCCGAAGAGGTCCTGGCCGAGATCGAGGACAGGGTTATCACCTTGGAGGAGTTCAAGCGGGAGATAGAGGAGTTGCCCGAGTTCCTGAAGCCCGTGCTGATAGAGCCGGAGGCGAAGAAGGAGTTCCTGCGGAACCTTGTGGACAGGGAACTGCTGCTCCTTGAGGCCTCCAAGAGGGGGATGGACAAGGAGGAAGAGGTCCTGAGGAGGATCGAACGGTGCAAAAAGGCCGTGATCCTCGAGGCCTTCCTCGATGACCTCTTCAGGGGCAAGGATGAGGTGACCGAGGAGGAGATAAGCCGCTTTTACGAAGAGAACAAGGAGAAGTTCCAGATCCCCGAACGGATAAGGGTACGGGACATCGTGGTCAAGACCCGCGAGGAGGCCGAGGAGATCAAGAGACGTATAGCCCAAGGGGAGGACTTCGCTGAGCTGGCCAGGAGGTACTCCATAAGTCCCACGGCCAAGCGGGGAGGGGACCTCGGCTATATCGAACGAGGGCAGGTAGGGAAGGAATTTGAGCGAGCGGCCTTCTCCCTGAAGGAGCTCGGCGAGGTGAGCGACATAGTGAAGACCACCTTCGGTTACCACATCATCCGCTTGGAGGACCGACAAGAAGCCCGTCAGAGGACCCTCGATGAGGTGAGGGATGAGATCCGTCAGAGGCTCCGCGAAAGGAAGAGAAGGGAGATCCTGGAGGGCCACCTCAAGGAGTTACGGCAAAAGTACCGCGTCACCATCAGGGAGGAACTCCTAGAAGGGGAGGGACAGAAGAAGTGAGGTTCCTCCTCGTCTTGCTCCTCCTCTTCGCCTTAGGGTGTGGGGGCGAGGAGGTGGCCATAAAGGTCGATGGGCTATCCCTGTCCATGGAAGAGTTCCAGAAGGAGCTCCGTTCCTTGGTCGGGGAGGAGGCCCTCCCCCCTCAGGAGCTGAGGGAACTGAAAGCGGCCTTGGTGGAGGAGCTGATCGAGAGGATGCTCATCCTCCGAGAGGCCAACAGAAGGGGGTTGGAGGTCTCGGACCAAGACGTACAGGAGTTCCTGCAGGGGGTGAAGGATGCGGGCGAGGACCTCAAGGGACACGTCAAGGAACTCCTCCTCAGGGCCAAGCTCTTCGAGAGCATGGCTGCTGAGGTCCCACCCCCTTCGGAAGAGGAGCTCAAGGCCTATTACGAGGAGCACAAGGAGGAGTTCCGCCTCCCCGAAAGGGTGAAGGTCCGTCAGATCGTCCTGGCGTCCCTGCAAGAGGCCAAGGAGGTCAGAAATCGGCTGAAGAGGGGGGCCTCCTTCCCCGAGCTGGCTCGTCGCCGCTCCATAGCCCCTGAAGCCCCCCAAGGGGGATATCTCGGCTTTGTATCGAGGGAAGAGGTGCCCGAGGAGTTCGAGGTCGTCTTCAAGTTGAAGGTGGGCAGGATCAGCCCGATCGTGAAGAGCCCTTACGGCTATCACATCTTCCTGGTGGAGGAACGGCGGGCGGGCAGGACCCTGAAGTACGAGGAGGTCAAGGGGGAAATGGAGGCGAGGTTGGAGTACGAGAGGCTCCAGCAGACGTGGAGGCGCTGGTTGGAGCGACAGCGGCAGAGCGTCCGCATAGAGGTGAACGAGAGGATCTTCCAGGAGGCAGGAGGATGAGGGCCTTGGTGTTGCTGCTGTTGTTGTCCCTGCTGTTTCCGTCCCTCGGCCGCACTGAGGTGATGGAGAGGGTGGTAGGGGTCATAGGGGGCGAGGTATTCACCCTTAGCGACCTCGAGGAGGCGGCTGGGCACTTCGGTTTGGTAAGACCCCGAGCGGGTAACCCCTTCGAGGAGCGCTTGAAGCTCGAGGCCTTCTACAGAGAGGTGTGGGAGAGGTTGGTGGAGGAGGAGGTCCTGGAGCGCGAGACCAAGCGCATCGGCATAGACGTGAAGGACAAGGAGGTGGAAGAGGTCCTCGGGCAACTCCGAAAGAGGCATCGCCTCAGCCCAGAGGAGTTCACCAAAGAGCTGGCCTCCCAGGGCTTCACCCTCGAGGGTTACAAGCATTACCTGAGGACCCAGATGAGGAAGGCCAAGGTGGTGGAGGCCTTCATAAAGCCGAAGATCTCCATGGACGAGGAAGACCTCTTGGCCTATTACGAAGAGCACAAGGAGCGCTACCTCGTCCCCCTTCGGGTGAGGGTCAGCCACATCTTCGTGGCCCTGCCGAGGGGGTCCTCCAAGGCCGAGGAGGAAAGGGCCCATAGGAAGATGGAAAGGATCGTTGAGGCCCTCCAGCAGGGACGTGCCTTCGAGGAGGCGGCCTCCCTCTATTCGGAGGACCCCTCCGCCAAATATGGAGGCGATATGGGCTACCTTTCGGCCAAGGAGATGGACCCCCAGCTCTGGGAGGTCATCAGCCAGATGGAGGTCGGGGAGATAAGTCCTGTGGTCAGGTCCTCGATGGGACTGCACATCCTCAAGCTCACGGAGCGGCAGGGAGAACGGCCCCTGCCCTTTGAGGCGGTGCGGAAGAGGGTGATGGAGGACTACTACAAGGAGGAAGTGCAGAGGCGTTACCGACAATGGCTGAAGGAGGCGAAGAAAAGGGTAGGAGTGCAGAGCAAGATATAGAGGGTCGGCCCTTGCTGCTCATCACCATGGGGGACCCTACAGGGGTGGGGCCCGAGGTGGTGCTGAAGGCCCTCGCCAGCCAGCAGGTGGGGGAGAGGACGCGGCCGGTGGTCTTGGGCGATCGCAAGGTGTTGGAGGCCTTGCAGCCCCTGCTGGGGACCACCTTCAGGGTTAAGGAGGTCGCCGTCCCCCGGGAAGGGAACTTCACCCGAGGGGTCCTCAACCTCATACCCTTGAGCGACGTAGGTCCCCTCCCCTTTGGCCGTCCTCGGCGAGAGGGAGGGGAGGCCGCCTACAGGTATATCGTCAGGGCGGCCGAGCTCCTCCTCCAGGGGGAGGCCGAGGCCATGGTCACCGCCCCCATCAGCAAGGAGGCCTTGAGGATGGCTGGCCACCCCTGGAACGGCCACACGGAGCTCCTGGCGGAACTGGCCGGGGTCAAGGAGTACGCCATGATGCTGGCCGGCCCCCGCCTCCGAGTCTCCCTGGTCACCACCCACATCCCCCTCTCTGAGGTCCCCCGTCGGGTCACCCCGGAGGGGCTCCTCTGCACCATCACCGTCACACACAGGGCCTTGCGGGAACTCTTCGGCATCGAGGAACCGAAACTGGCTGTGGCAGCCCTCAACCCCCATGCCGGTGAAGGAGGGCTCCTCGGCGCAGAGGAGGAGGAGATCATCCTCCCCGTCCTGAAGAAGGCCTCCGAGAGGGGGATAAGGGCAGAAGGCCCCTTCCCCGCCGACACCCTCTTTTACCACGCCCTCCAAGGGCGCTGGGACGCTGTGGTGGCCCTGTACCACGATCAGGGCCTCATACCGTTGAAGATGTTGCACTTCCGGGAAGGCGTGAACATCACCCTGGGCCTTCCCTTCATAAGGACATCGGTGGACCACGGGACCGCTTACGACATAGCTGGCAAGGGACTGGCGGACCCCACAAGCATGATATCGGCTATAGAGATGGCCGCCGATTTGGCAAGGAGGCGAAGATGCAGTGGTACCTCGTCATCCTGATCGGGATCGCAGTAGGAGTGGTCGGCAGCTTCTGTGGCTTAGGAGGAGGCGCCTTGATGGTGCCCCTTTTGCTCTTCTTGGGCTTTGAGGCCCAGAGGGCCGTGGGCACCACCTTCGTGGGCATCGCCATCATCGCCCTTTCGGCCCTAGCTGCCCATGCCCACCTGCAGAACGTCCAGTGGCGGTGGGGGCTTCTCCTGGGGATAGGGGGTTTCATAGGGGCCCAACTGGGGGCTCACCTCTTGGAGTTCGTCCCCACGGACGTATTCCGGAAGATCTTCGCGGTGGTGCTTGTGGCCATCGCGGTGAAGATGTTCTTTTAGGCCTCCTTCTCGATCTCCATGAAGGGCTTTCCGCGGCTGAAGATCCTGACCGCTCCGGTGGACTCCGAGACCACGATGGCCACCGCCTTGGTGACGTTGGTTATGCCCGCTGCGGCCAAGTGACGGCTACCCCACCCCTTGGGCAGTTGCAGGTCCTCGCCGGCGGCGTCCAGGTGTCTGCCCGCACAGAGGATGACCCCGTCGTCCCTGACGATGAAGGCCCCGTCGATGGCGGCGAACTCCTTGATGCTCTCCTTGAGATGGGGGTCCAGGATGTTGCGCTCCTCCTCGGGTAGCCCGCCGAAGGGGTTGATGATCATCTGCCTCGAGAACTGCAGCACCCGCTCGTGATCCCCCAGGACGAAGATGGTCCCCACGGGCCGTCCCTCCCTGCCCTCCCGGGCCAGCTCCAGGGCTATCCCGAGGACAGCCTCGAAGACCTCAGGTCTGCCTATGTCCTCCAGGAGGCTCAACTGGGCCGAGGAGAATATCTCCAGCTCCTTGCTCACGTCCACCACCACGATGCTGTCCAGGGTCTTGTAGTGGAAGGAGCCGGAGAGGCATATGAGGCGATCCCCTGGCCTTATGAAGCCTTTGGAGAGGCCGAGCAGGAGGGCGAGCTTCGTCATGGCGGCCCGGCCGAAGTCGAAAGGGGGGATCCTCACCCATCCCTTGGCCAAGGATTGAAGGGTCTCCTCCACCTCACCGTCTCGGGTGGCCACGATGAGGGACCTCTCCCCCAACCACCGCCCTATCTCATGGGGATCGGCGAGGAACTCCGTGTAGAGCAATATCCCCGAGGCCTTGAGCTCCTTGGAGAGCTCGACGGCGGTCTTGAGCATGGTCTTGGTCAGGTGCCTGCCGTCGCCCGCCTCGACCCTCTTTTGGACCTTCTCCTCCATCGCAGAAAATTTAACAATCCCTCAGGGTCTGGACAAGGAAGACGGTCAAGGGCCGAGGGCCTCCCTCAGGAAGGGGGCTGTGCGCGAACCCTCGGAACGGGCCACCTCCTCAGGGGCACCCATGGCCACCACCTCACCGCCCCCCTCCCCTCCTTCAGGCCCCAGGTCTATCACCCAGTCGGCGTTCTTGACCACCTCCAGGTTGTGCTCGATGACGATGACCGATCCCCCCTCTTCGATGAGGCGGTCCAGGACCTCGAGCAGCGTCACTATCTCCGAAAAATGCAGTCCCGTGGTGGGCTCATCCAGCACGTAGAGGACGCCCCTACCCCTCCCCTTCCCCAGCTCCCTGGCCAACTTCAACCTCTGGGCCTCCCCTCCCGAGAGGGCCTCCAAGGGGTGACCGAGCCTGAGGTAGCCCAACCCCACCTCCTTCAGCGGCCTGAGCTTGTCCCTTATGGGCGGCACGTTCTTGAAGAACTCCAGGGCCTCCTCCACCGTCATGTCGAGGACCTCGGCGATGTTGTAGCCCCGGTACTTCACCTCCAGGACGTCGGGCTGGTAACGGGTGCCACCGCAGTGCTCGCAGGTCACGTAGACCTCGGGCAAGAAGCCCAGCTCCACCCGCACCCGTCCCTGCCCCTCGCAGGCCTCGCACCTGCCCCCCTTCACGTTGAAGCTGAAGCGGGAGGGACCCCAGCCCTTCACCCGGGCCTCGTGGGTCTGGGCGAAGAGCCCCCTTATGGGGGCGAAGGCCCCGCTATAGGTGGCCGGGTTGGAGCGACTCCCCCCACCAGGGGGGTCCTGATCCACCACGACCACCCCATCGATCAGCTCGTGCCCCTCTATCCCCTCACATCCCTCCGGCCTCCCCCCCTCCTTCAGCACCTTCAACCCCTTGGCCAGCACATCCAACACCAAGGTGCTCTTCCCCGAGCCCGACACCCCGGTCACGCAACAGAGCCCTCCAAGGGGGAAGGGCACGGTTATCCCCTTCAGGTTGTGGAGCTCGGCACCCCTGACCACGATCTGGCCCCTGAAGGAGGACCTCCTGCTCCGCCTCAGCTCCACCCGCAAGCGGCCCGACAGATAGGCCCCTGTGGGGGATGCCTCCTGTCGCAGGAGCCCCGCCGGGGGGCCGGAGTAGATCACCTCCCCTCCCCTCTCCCCAGCCCCTGGGCCGAGCTCCACCACCCAGTCGGCCGCAAGGATGGTCCCTGGGTCGTGCTCCACCACTATGACCGTGTTCCCGAGGTCCCTCAGGGCCTTCAGCGTCTCCACCACCCGATGCTGATCCCGGGGGTGGAGGCCGACGCTCGGCTCGTCCAGCAGGTAGAGCACCCCGCTCAACCCCATCCCGAGCTGGGTGGCCAACCTCACCCTTTGGGCCTCTCCCGCCGAGAGGGTCCTCACAGGCCGATCCAGGCAGAGGTATCCCACACCCACCTCCCTGAGGAAGGCGAGCCTCTCGATGGCTGAACGTACCGCCTCCTGCAAGAAGGACGGCACGGGGAGGCGGGGGAGGAGGCCCTCCAGCTCCTCCGCCGGAAGGTTCTCCAGCTCTGCGATGGTGTAACCCCCCACCCTCACGCTCAGGGCCTCCTCGCGCAGCTTCCTTCCCTTGCAGGCCGGGCAGGGCCCTCCCTCAGACCTCCCCAAGCCCTTGCACTGAGGGCAGGCCCCCTCAGGGGTGTTGAAGGAGAACAGGGCGGGGGTGAGCCGCGGAAAGGCGAGATCACAGCGGGGGCAGTAGGGCCTGCTGCTCATGAGCAGCTCTTCCTCCCCCACCAGCACCTTGACCACCTCAGCGTATCGCAGGGCCAACTCCAGGGACTCCCTCAGGCGCCCCCTGGCCGCCTCCCTCAGCACGAGGCGGTCCACCAGGAGGTCGAAGCCACCCCCTCGTCCCTCCAAGGCATCGAGCTCCACCACCTTCCCTCCGCGGAAGGCCCGCGTGAACCCCTCCCTCAAGAGCCTCGAGGGGGTGTAGTCCCCCGGCCTCACGGGCACCAGGACCATCACCTTTTGGCCCGAGGGATGGGCCATCACCTCCTCGACCATCTCCTCGCGGCCCCAAGCCTTTATCTCCCTGCCACAGCGGGGACAGGAGACCCGACCGGCCCTCGCGAAGATCAGCCGGAGGTGGTCGTAGATCTCGGTGACGGTGCCCACGGTGGAGCGAGGTCCCTCGGCGGCCCTTCCCCTTCTCACGGTTATGGGCGGCTGCAAACCCTCCATGGCCTCGACCTGGGGCCTCCTCAAGGGGCCCAAGAGCTGCCTGGCGAAGGGGGAGAGGGACTCGAGGAAGCGCCTCTCAGCCTCGGCCCCTATCACGTCGAAGGCGAGGGTGGACTTCCCCGAACCCGACACCCCCACGAAGCAGATGAAGCGCCCCTGGGGGAGCTCGAGGTCGACGCCCTTCAGGTTATGCTCTCGGGCCCCCTTGAAGACTATCTTCCGCATGTCCCTGAAGGCCTATCCTTGAGTGAAGAGGACGAGGGCACCGCCCTGGACCCCCAGGTGGCGCCCTATGGTGGGACACTTGGCCCTGAGGAGGAAGAAGACCCTCGGGTCACCCCTGCCCTCCAAGGTCTCGAAGTTCCCCTGGCCCTTGGCGATGACGAGGTCCGCCTCCGTGAAATCCCCCACGAAGGCCTCCGAGCACAGATCGAGGATCACGCCTGGGGTGTCATCTCCGGTGCTGACGAGCCTGCAGAGCCGATCCATCCCTACCTCCAGGGCGTCCTCCATGGTAGCGTCGTTGATGATGGGGCCGCCCCTTACAGCGTAGCTCACCTGCAGATGCGGGTACAGCCTCAGCAGCTCCTCGACGAGGATCCGGTCCATGACGATCTCGCCGGCGTTGTCCCCTATCAACAGCAGCCGTCTGGCCCGGGGCAGGAGGTCCCTCAAGGCCCCGTAGTGGTCGAGGGCGAATTCCCCTTCGAAGAGGGAAGGAATGACCTCAGAGGGGTCCACCTCGCCCATGGCGATGGAATCGATGACGTTGCCCCCTGCGGCCAGGAGCAGGGCCTCCCTAAGGGGATCAGGGGCCCCCCGGACCCGCTCCTTGAGCTGCGGGTAGAGCTCAAGGGCCAGGCGGTTGTGCCTCCTCTTGTCCTCCCTGTAGGGGTCCTCTACCCCGGTCCTCTCCCTCACCCTGCGGCCGATCTCCCTGGCCACCAGGGGCGGTGGGTGATCCAAGCCGTGCGCCAGGACGATCCCCAGGGCCTCCAGCACCAACTCCCCCACAAGCTCCTCGCTTTCGATCGCCTTCTTTGCGGTCGTGAGGGCGAAGGAGACCTGGCAGGGGATGCACTCCGGATAGGTCCTCATATCTGCTCGCGGAAGACGGCCCCGGTGGAGGCGGAGGTGACCATCTGGGCGTAGCGCGCCATGTAGCCCCGCCGGATCTTCGGCTCCGGAGGGCTCCACACCTTGCGGCGCTCCCTCAGCTCCTCTTCGGACACCAAGAGCTCAAGCCTCCGTGAAGGGATGTCTATCCTGATGGTGTCGCCGTCCCTCACCAGGGCGATGGGCCCTCCTTCGGCGGCCTCTGGGGAGATGTGCCCTATGGCAGCACCACGGGTACCGCCTGAGAAGCGGCCGTCGGTCAGCAACGAGACCTCCTTGTCCATCCCCACCCCCACGATGGCCGAGGTGGGGGCGAGCATCTCCCTCATGCCCGGACCGCCCCTGGGCCCCTCGTAGCGGATGACGATCACCTCCCCAGGGGAGATCCGCCTGGAGAGGATGGCATCCAGGGCCTCCTCCTCGGAGTCGAAGACCCGAGCGGGCCCCTCATGCCGAAGCATCTCCGGGGCCACCGCCGAGGCCTTGACCACCGCCCCTTGGGGGGCGAGGTTCCCGAACAGCGCCACAAGCCCCCCCGTCCGATGGTAGGGCTCCTCCAGGGGCCTTATCACCTCCCGATCCAGGACCTGGGCCCCTTCGATCACCTCCCCGAGCCTCTTCCCCGTCACGGTCAGGGCCTCGGTGTGGAGCAATCCCCCTTTGGCGAGCTCCCCCATCAGGCCCCGGATGCCCCCTGCACGGTGCAGGTCCTGAAGGTGATGGGGACCCGCCGGGGAGAGGTTGCAGAGGTGAGGGGTGCGATCGCTTATGCGGTTGAAGTCCTCAAGGCGCAGCTCGACGCCGGCCTCGTGGGCTATGGCGGGCAGATGAAGGGCCGTGTTGGAGGAGCCCCCAAAAGCCATGTCCACTGCGATGGCGTTCTCGAAGGCCTCCCTGGTGAGGATATCCGAAGGCTTCAGCCCCTCCCTCACCAACTCCACCACCCGCATCCCCGCCTCCTTGGCCAGCCGCAGCCTCGCGGCATCCACAGCGGGGATGGTGCCGTTGCCCGGCAGGGCTATCCCGAGGGCCTCAGAGAGGCAGTTCATGGAGTTGGCGGTGAACATCCCGGAACAGGAGCCCGGCCCGGGGCAGGCACAACCCTCGAGCTCCCTCAACTCCTCCTCGGACATCTCGCCCGATGCCACCCGGCCGATGGCCTCGAAGACCGTTATCAGGTCCACCTCCTGACCGTGGAAGTCACCGGTGAGCATCGGCCCACCGCTGACCAGCAGGGAAGGGATGTCCAACCTGGCCATGGCCATCATCATGCCGGGGATGATCTTGTCACAGTTGGGGATCAGCACCAGGCCGTCGAAGGGACAGGCCATGGCCATCACCTCGACGCTGTCGGCGATCAGCTCCCTGGAGCCGAGGGAGTACTTCATCCCCTGGTGACCCATGGCGATGCCGTCGCAGATCCCTATGGTGAAGAACTCCATGGGGGTCCCGCCGGCCATCCTGATGCCCTCCTTCACGGCCTGGGCGATGCGGTGCAGATGTACGTGGCCGGGAATGAGTTCATTGGCGGAGTTGGCCACCCCGATGATGGGCCTGGAGAGTTCCTCATCGGTGTAGCCCATGGCCTTGAAGAGGGACCGATGGGGAGCCCTCTCCTTGCCCTTCTTCATGACGTCCGAACGCATCACCTATACCCCCTTTCCTCCTCCTTGAGGAGTTTGTAATCGATGCTGTCGAGCAGCGCCTCCCAACTGGCCTCTATGATGTTCTCGGATACCCCGACCGTCCCCCAGCTCTCCCTGCCGTCCCAGGACTCTATCAACACCCGGGTGGTGGCACCGGTGCCCTCGCGCGTCGACAGGACCCTCACCTTGTAGTCTATCAACTCCACTTCCTTCAGCTCAGGGTAGAACTTCTCAAGGGCCTTCCTCAGGGCGTTGTCCAGGGCGTTGACGGGGCCGTTGCCCAAGGCCGCTGTGTGCTCCACCCGATCCCCTACCCTCACCATGATGGTGGCCTCCGACAGCGGCTGGCCGTCGCCACCCCTCTTGGAGACGATGACGCGGAAGCCCAGCAGGTCGAAGAACCTCTTGTGCATCCCGAGCTCCTTCTTTATCAGGAGCTCGAAGGAGGCCTCAGCCCCCTCGAACTGATAGCCCCGGTACTCCAAGGCCTTCAGCCGCTCGAGGATCTTCTTAGTCACGGGGTCGCCCTTCTTCAGCTCGATGCCGAACTCCTGGGCCTTGGCCAGCACGTTGCTCTCCCCCGAGAGGTCCGAGACGAGCACCCGACGCTTGTTCCCCACCAGGGCCGGGTTGATGTGTTCATAGGTCTCGGGGGACTTCAACACAGCGCTCACGTGGACCCCCCCCTTGTGGGCGAAGGCGCTGTCCCCCACATAGGGTTGACGCTTGTTGTGGGGGAGGTTGGCCAACTCGCTGACGAACCTGGAGGTCTCCCGAAGCCTCCGTAGGCCGCCCTCGGGGAGGCACCTGATGCCCATCTTCAGCTCCAGGTTGGGGATGATGGCGCATAGGTCGGCGTTGCCACAGCGCTCCCCGTAGCCGTTGATGGTCCCCTGGACGTGGCTCACCCCCTCCTTGACCGCCAGGACCGAGTTGGCCACGGCCATGCCGGCGTCGTTGTGGCAGTGGATCCCCAAGGGGACCTTCAACTCCCCCCTCACCCGGCGGACTATCTCCACCAGCTCGTGGGGGAGCGTCCCTCCGTTGGTGTCACACAGCACGATGCAGTCGGCCCCGGCCTCCTCAGCGGCCTTGACGGTGGCCAAGGCGTAGGAGGGGTTGGATTTGTAGCCGTCGAAGAAGTGCTCGGCGTCGTAGAGCACCTCTCGACCGTGCCCCTTGAGATAGGCCACCGACTCCCTTATCAGCTGCAGGTTCTCCTCGAGGGTAACCTCCATGGCCACCAAGGGATGCATGTCCCAGGACTTACCGAAGACCGTCACCACCTCGGTGCCCGCCTCGAGCAACTGCTGGAGGTTCTCGTCCTGAGAGGGGGCCACCCCCTTGCGACAGGTACTGCCGAAGGCCACCACCCGTGCCCTCTTGAGGCCGAGCTTCTTCACCTCCCTGAAGTAGTTGAGGTCCTTGGGGTTGGAAGCCGGCCACCCCCCTTCCACGTAGTGGGCCCCCAGCTCGTCCAGCTTCTCCGTAATCCTCAGCTTGTCCTCCAGGGAGAAGGCCACATCCTCTGACTGGGCTCCATCCCGGAGGGTGGTATCGTAGATCTTCACCTCCATCGTCCTCTCTCCTTATTCATTCCTTGGGTAGGGAGGGGCAGCCTGTGGGGCTCAACCCTCCTCCTTCTGCAGCTCGAAGGAGTCGTGCAAGGCCCTCACCGCTAACTCTGTGTACTTGGGCTCGATGATGCAGGAGATCTTTATCTCCGAGGTGGAGATCATCTTGATGTTTATCCCCTCGTTGGCCAGTGTCTGGAACATCTTGGAGGCGACCCCTGTATGGCTCCTCATGCCGATGCCCACGATGGAGACCTTCGCCACCTCCTCCTCGGAGAGCACCTCCTGGGCCCCCAGCTCCTGGGCTATCTCCTTGGCTATCTCCAGGGCCTTGGGGAAGTCGGCCTTGGAAACGGTGAAGGCCAAATTCGCGTATTGCCCTTCAGCACTGGAGGTCTGGATGATCATGTCGATGGGTATGGCGGCGTGGCTTAAGGCCTGGAACAGCTTAGCGGCCACCCCCGGGCGGTCTGGAACCCCTATCAACTCTATCCTCGACTGGTTGCGATCGTAAGTGACCCCTGACACCAGCGCCTTTTCCATCTCCTCGTCCTCCTCGCAGACTATCGTCCCTTCCTCCTCGTTGAAGGAGGACCGGACGTGGATGGGCACCTTGTACTTGGCCGCGAACTCCACGGCGCGGATCTGCAGGACCTTGGCCCCGAGGCTGGCCATCTCCAGCATCTCCTCGTAGCTTATGCGACGGAGCTTTCGGGCCCTCTCGCAGACGTTGGGATCGGTGGTGTACACCCCATCCACGTCGGTGTAGATCTCGCAGAGGTCGGCCCCCAGGGCCGCAGCCAAGGCCACCGCGGTGGTATCCGAGCCCCCTCTGCCCAGGGTGGTGATGTCCCCCCATTCGTCCTCCCCTTGGAAGCCGGCCACCACGGGTATGATCCCCTCCTTGAGGTCCGCGAGCAACTTGAAGGAGTCCACGCTCCGGATCCTCGCGCGGCCGTGCACGCTGTCGGTGGCTATCTTCACCTGATGGCCGAGGTAGCTCTTCGCCCTGCAACCCATGTCCTCGAGCACGATGGCCAAAAGGGCGGAGGTGACCTGCTCCCCAGTGGCCAGGATCACGTCCACCTCCCTCTCCGAGGGCCTCGGGGCCGCTTCATGGGCCAGCCCCAAGAGCCGGTCCGTCTCCCCGGCCATGGCCGAGACCACCACGACCACATCGTGGCCCTGCTGTCTGGTCCTCATCACCCTGCGGGCCACGTTGCGGATCCTCTCGAGGTTTGCCACCGAGGTCCCGCCGTACTTCTGCACGATGAGGGCCATCCTCTGCACCTCCTACGGAATGGGCAATTCTATCCCTTTCTCAAGAGCCCTTCAACCACCCGCCGTCCCACCTCGCCTTCGCCCCTGAAGGAGATCTCCCGCTCGCGCTCCCCCACCAGCGAGAAGTGGACCCACAGCGTATCGGAGGGGAAGGCCTGGGGTATCCTATCGGCCCATTCAACGGCCACCACGGCCTCCTGGCCGAGGTACTCCCAAAAGCCGATGAGCTCGAGGTCCTCAAGGTCCCTCAACCTGTAGAAGTCCATGTGGTAAAGGGTGATCCGCCCGGGATACTCGTTGACCAAGGTGAAGGAGGGACTGGCCACCAAGGCCTCCTCCACCTCCAGGCCCCTGGCCATGCCCCTGACGAAGCAGGTCTTTCCGGAGCCGAGTTCCCCGCAGAGGGCCAATACGTCCCCGGGGGCGAGGAGCTCGGCCACCCCCTGCCCCAACCCCTCAGTCTCCTCCGGCCCATCGCTGAAGAAGATGGCCTCCACCCTGAAGCTCCTTTATGGCCTTGGGAAGGCAACGCAGCAGATCGGTGGCCACCAAGGCCACCTCTCCCACCTCCTCGGCTGCGAGGTCGCCGCTCAAGCCGTGCAGGTACACGGCCAGCTTGGCGGCCTCCAGGGGCTCCATCCCCTGGGCCAGCAGGGCCCCGATCATGCCGGTGAGCACATCGCCCGTGCCCCCAGAGGCCATCCCAGGGTTGCCCGTGGGGTTGATGAAGGTGAGGCCCTCGGGGGAGGCGATGACGGTCCGGGCCCCCTTCAGCACCAGGACGCAGCCGTATCCCTCGGCGAAGCGGCGCGCCACACCGATCCTGTCCCCCTGGACCTCCCGAGGGGTCACCCCCAGCAACCTCGCCATCTCCCCGGGGTGGGGCGTGAGGACCAGGGGCGCCCTCCTCTCCTTGAGGACGTCCAGGGACCCCACCAGGCAGTTGATGCCGTCTGCATCCACCACCACGGGCACCGCCGCAGCCCTCAGGAGCTCGAGCACCACCTCCTTGGTCCCCTCCCTGGTGCCGACACCGGGGCCGAGGGCCAGGGCGTCCTTCCCCTCCAGGAGCCCCATGAGCCGCGGAAGGGAGCGGGGCGAAAAGGTCCCCTCGTCCTCGGGCACGGGCTCCGTCATGGCCTCGGTCAACTTCACCTCCATGATGGGGTTGAGGCTCGCAGGGCACGCCAGGGTGGCCAAGCCCACCCCCATGCGCAGGGCGGCCTCAGAGGCCATAGCCGCAGCCCCGGTCTTGCCCGGGGAACCCGCCACCAGCAGCAGGTGGCCATAGGTCCCTTTGTGGGTGTCCCTCGGCCTCCTCGAGAGGGACCGTAGGTCGAGCTCCTCAGGCTCGAGGAGATAGGTCCTTATGCCGGCCTCCTCGACCGCCTCCGGGGGGATGCTGATGTCTATCACCTCGAGCCTTCCGACGTAATCGACCCCCGGATGGACCACCTGTCCCACCTTGGCCAAGCCGAAGGTGGCGGTGAGGTCGGCCCTGACGGCCACCCCAAGGACTCGACCCGTCGAGGCGTCGATCCCCGAAGGGACGTCCACCGCCACGACGGGCTTCGAAAGGGCGTTCACCTCCTCTATGGCCCTGCGCAGTAGCCCCCTGACCTCGGAGTTGAGCCCTGTCCCCAGCAGCGCATCCACTATGAGGCCGGCGCGGGCCATCTCCCCTTTGGCGGCGTCGAGGTCGGCCTCGGCCTTGACCTCCATCAGCTCCCCGCCGATCTTGACCCAGACCTCGAGGTTCACACGGGCATCCCCGGAGACCCTCTCCCTCTGGGCGAAGAGCAGGACCTTGACGGGCCATCCCCAGTTCTTCAGGTACCTGGCCACCACGAAGCCATCCCCTCCGTTGTTCCCCCTGCCCGCCAGGACCACCACCTCCTTCGGGGAGGGACCGAAGTGCTCAAGGATGAGCTCGGCCGTCTTCCTGCCGGCGTTCTCCATCAGGACCACGCCGGGGATCCCCACGTCTTCGATGGTCCTGCGATCCAGGGCCTGCATCTCCCGAGCCGTGACCACCTTCATCTCAGACCTCCAGAACCACCACCGCTATGGCCACCCCCCCGTCATGGGACAGGGAGAGGTGGACCCCCTTGACCCCCCTCTCCCTACATAGCCCTGCGGCCGAGCCGTGAAGCTCAAGCCGCGGCCTCCCGGAAGGTTCCCTTATGACCTCTATCTCCCTGAAGGGGACCTGAAAGAGACCGCTGCCCAGGGCCTTGAGGAAGGCCTCCTTGGCGGCGAAGCGAGCGGCTAAGCTTGCCGAAGGATGGGGGGACCTCGCGGCCTCCTCCCTCTCCCTCGAGGTGAAGAGGCGCCCCTTGAGCCTCTCACCCCACCTCTTGAGGGCCGCCTCCACCCTTCCAACTACCACCAGATCAACCCCTACTCCCGCCACCATGCGGGACTGCAGTATAGGAGGCTTTCGGCCAAAATTCAACGCCGACGCGGATAAAATTGCTTGACCAGGCGAAGAAAGTGTAGTATTTCACAAAGTCGAGATGGCTTGGCTCCAGACCGAAGTCCTCATCATCGGCGGAGGGGTATTGGGAGCAGCGGTGGCCAGGGAGCTCAGCCGCTACCGGGTGGAGGCCGCCCTCCTGGAGAGGGAGCCGGATCTCGGCTGGGGCAGCACCAAGGCCAACATGAGCATCGTCTGCCAGGGGGCGGATGCCCTGGAGTTTCGGCCCGAGTACAAGAGGAGCCGCCTGGTCTGGGAGAGCATCCCCATGATGGAGCCCCTCTGTCGGGAGCTGGGGGTCCCCTTCAAGAGGATCGGTGAGCTCACCCTCATACGCAACAACGAGGAACGGGCCAAATATCAGAAGCTCAAGACCCGGGCCGAAAAGGTGGGCTTTACGGGCCTGAGGTTCGTGGACCGGGACGAGCTCTTCGCCATGGAGCCCCACGTCAGCAGGGAGGCAGTGGGGGCGCTTTACAACCCCGATATCGCTGTGGTCGACCCCGTGCGGCTCACCATCGCCTTGACCGAGAGCGCCCGCCGCAACGGCGTGGAGGTCCACCTGGAGACGGAGGTGCTGGGGATCGAACGCTCGGGCGAGGAGTTCCTGGTGGAGACCAACAGGGGGGAGGTCCGCTGCCGCTTCATCGTCAACGCCGCAGGGGTCTACGTGGACAGGGTGGCCAGGTTCCTCAACGCCGACGAGTTCGTCCTCTACCCCGTCAAGGGCTTCATAGGCATCCTCGACAAGGACCTGGGGCACCTCGTGTCCCATGAGATCCACATGAGGCCTGAGGCCCCTGGGGAGATGAATATCGTGGTCCCCAGCGTTTACGGCAACCTCTTCTTCGGGGTGGTGTTGAGGTTGGGCCGAAAGGGGGACAACTCCACCACGAAGGAGATGGCCGATACAGCCCTCAGGAACTTGCGGAAGGTCCTGCCCGGGGTCAGCGAGGGGGATGTCATCCACACCTTCGCCGGCTTCATGATGTTCCGCAACTGGGAGCTGGGCTGGCACGAGTGCGTGGTGGAGGCCTCGAGGAAGGTCCCCCGCTTCGTGAACGTCTCCATCGGCTACCCAGGGGTGAGCGCCGCCCCGGCTACGGCCAAGGAGGTGCTGAGGCTCCTCGAGGGGGAGGGACTCCGGCTGCAGGAAGACCCATCCTTTGAACCGGGACTGGAGGCGCCCCCCTCCTTCGTCGACCTCCCTCCGGAGGAACAGCAGTCCCTCATCGAGAGGGACCCCCGATACGGCCATGTGGTCTGCCGCTGCGAGACGGTGACCGAGGGGGAGATCGTAGAGGCGATAAGGAGGGGAGCCAACACCCTGGACGGCGTCAAGTTCAGGACCAGGGCCGGCATGGGGCGCTGCCAGGGGGGCTACTGCACCCCACGGGTGATAAAGATCCTGGCCAGGGAACTGGGGATCCCGGAGACCGAGGTGACCAAGAAGGGGAAAGGCTCGGAACTGCTGCCCCTGCGCAGCAAGGAGCTCTTGGGATGAGGCTGCAAGGGGTGGACGTCGCGGTCATCGGAGCGGGCCCCGCGGGGATGGCCGCCGCCATAAGGGCCAAGGAGGCCGGGGCCCAGAGGGTCCTGCTCGTAGAACGACAGGAGGAGCTCGGAGGGCTGCTCCATCAGTGCATCCACAACGGCTTCGGGCTCCTGTACTTCGGCGAGGACCTCACCGGCCCTGAGTACGCCAAGCGCTTCATCGATAGGGTCTACGACCTGGGGGTGGAGACCCTCCTCGAGACCACGGTCCTGGAGATCAGCCCGGAGAGGGAGATAAAGGTGATCAACAAGGGGGGGCTGCAGAGCTTCCGCCCCAAGGCCGTGGTGCTCGCCATGGGGTGTCGGGAGCGAACCAGGGACCAGTTGGGCATCCCTGGGGGGAGGCCTGCGGGGATATTCACCGCCGGGACAGCTCAGCGGCTGGTGAACGTGGAGGGGCTACTGCCGGGCCGCAGGGTGGTGATCCTGGGCTCGGGGGACGTGGGCATGATCATGGCCAGGCGCCTGAGCCTGGAGGGGGCAAGGGTGGAGGCCGTGGTGGAGATCCTACCCTACGTAGGGGGGCTGATAAGGAACGAGGTGCAGTGCCTGCACGACTTCGACATCCCCCTGCTCCTCGAGCACACCGTCACCGAGGTCCACGGGGAACGGCGCCTCGAGGGGGTGACCGTGGCCAAGGTGGACTCCCATCGGCGGCCCATCCCGGGGACCGAGGTCCAGATGGAATGCGACACCTTGCTGCTCTCGGTGGGGCTGATCCCGGAGAACGAGCTCTCCCGAAGGGCAGGGGTGGAGCTGGACCCCCTGACGGGGGGACCGATAGTGGATCAGTGGAGGGAGACGACAGTGCCGGGGGTCTTCGCCGGGGGGAACGTACTGCATGTGCACGACCTGGTGGACAACTGCTCATGGGAGGCGGAGCTGGCCGCCGAAGGGGCGGTGAGGTTCGCCAAGGGGGAAAGGACCGAAGGGCGGGAGATATGCCTCCGGCCGGGGCGCAACGTCCGCTACGTGGTCCCCCAGAGGATAAGGGGGGAGGGACCGGTGACCCTCTTCTTGCGCGTCCGGGAGATGGAAGAAGGGGTGAGGGTCCGGGTGGGGGACCTCTGGCAGAAGAGGTTCAGGGTGGTGAAGCCCAGCGAGCAGATCAAGGTGGAGCTATCCCACAAGGACCTTCGCCGGCTCCCCGACGGGGTGGCGGAGATCAGGGTCGAGTGCGAGGTGGCGGGATGAAGGAGGCACAGATCATCTGCGTCGGTTGTCCCCTCGGGTGTCGGGCCACCTTGAAGGTCTCAAGGGAAGGCGAGGTCCTGGAGGTCACGGGTTGTCGCTGCAAGGAGGGTCGCAGGTACGTGGTGGAGGAGTTTCGCAACCCCGTGAGGGTCCTGACCGCCACGGTCCTGACCGAAGGGAGCCGGGTGCCCCTCCTCCCCGTGAGGACCTCCAGCCCCATCCCCAAGGAGAAGCTGAGGGAGGCGATGAAGGTCCTGGCCAAGGTCAGGGCGAAGCCTCCCTTGAGGGCCGGAGAGGTGGTCCTCGAGGACCTCTCGGGCACAGGGGTCGATCTGGTGGCCACCCGGGACCTGCCCTCTTGAGGAGGAAGATGAAGGAATTGACCTTGGACATGGCCCTGAGGATGCTCGAAGCCGCCGAGCGGTGGGCCCGGGAGGTAGCGGGTTATCCCTGTTCCATCGCGGTGGTGGACCGGAGCGGCGCCCTGGTGGCCGTGCACAGGATGGACGGGGCAGCCATGGCCACCACCGATATCGCCATCGAGAAGGCCTTCACCGCCGTCGCTTGGGGGATGTCAACCTTCCTGGGTTCCCGGTGGCTCGATCCCCGCAACGTCGGCCAACGCATCGGGGATCACGCCTTCGGGATGATCGGGAGAGGAAAGGGCCGGCTGTGCTTGATCCCTGGAGGCATACCGGTGACCGACGAGGAAGGGAAGGTCATCGGCGGGATCGGCTGCAGCGGCATCCCTGCGGGGCTGGAGGGGATCAGCGACACCGCGGTGAGCCAAGCGGGGATCGTGGCCCTGTACGAGGAATCGCGATGAGGATGTCCTTGGAGCTGGCCAAGAGGATGCTCCATCGAGCAACCTCCGAGGCCAAAAGGCTCGGGAAACCCTTCTCGGTGGCCATCGTGGACGACAGGGGATGGCTCGTGGCCCTTCACCGTATGGACCGGGCCCCAGCGCCAACCGCCGAGATAGCCCGGGACAAGGCCTGGACCGCCGCTGCCTTCAAGGTCCCCACCACCGAGGTGGGCCGTTTCGGCGACCCCCGGCAGCCCGGTTTCGGCCTCCACCCCCACGACTGGAACGACCGCTTGAGTACCCTGCCGGGAGGGCTTCCCATCGAGGTCGAAGGGGAGGTGATCGGTGCTGTCGGTGTCTCCGGGGGCACGGCCGAGGAGGACCTGGCCATCTGTCGGGCCGTGCTGCAGGAGATAGGCTCCAGGTCCTGAGTCGATAGAAGGCCCTCTCCTTGAAAGTCCGTCCCAGGGCGTGATATCTTCAGGCAAAAAATCAAAAAAGGAGGCCGAGATGAAGTTGCTGCGGGTCTTAATGGTCTTGTTATTATGTCTCTCCCTCGGCGGATGCGCCTACCTGGTGGCAGCCGGTGCAGGAGCCGGCGCTGGCGTGGCCACCTATGCCTACGTCAAGGGCGAGCTGAAGGTGGAGTACCCCTACGATTATCACGCCGTGTGGAACGCCACCTTGAGGGGGCTCAGGGACCTGAGGATCATGGTGGAGCAAAAGACCCGAGATGAGCTGAGCGGCACCATAAAGGCCAAGCGTCACACCGGGACATCGGTGAGGATAAAGGTCATCAACAAGGGGTCGAAGCTCACGGTGGTGAAGATCCGCGTCGGGACCTTCGGAAACAAGGAGGTCTCCATCCGCATCAAGGAAGCCATAGATCGGCAGTTGGGGATAAAATGAAGGCAGCCATCCTGATGGGTTCCAAGGCCGACCTCGAACACTCCGCGAAGATCGCCGAAGCCCTCCGAGGGCTGGGGGTGGAGGCCATCTTGAGGGTCTCCTCCGCCCACAAGACCCCTGAAAGGCTCCTCGAGATCATCCGCGAGCTGGAGGAGGAGGTAGGGGTCTTCATCACCGTGGCCGGTAGGAGCAACGCCTTGAGCGGCCTTGTGGACGCCCATACCCACCGCCCCGTCATCGCCTGTCCTCCTCCGAGCAACCGTTTCGCCGGGGCCGACCTCTTCTCCAGCCTCCGTATGCCCTCGGGGGTCTGTCCCCTGGTGGTCCTCGAACCAGAGGCGGCAGCCCTGGCCGCGGCCAAGATCTTAGCCTTGGGGGATGAGGGGCTGAAGGAGAGGGTGCGGCATCAGCAGCGCCAAAAGAGAGAAGAGGTGGAGCGGGCCGACGAAGAAGTGAGGGGATGGAGGTCAGACTGACCTTCCTCTGCGAGAACTACGTCCTACAGGGCAAGGGCCTGATCGGGGAGCACGGCTTGAGCCTCTTGGTGGAGCGGGAGGGAAGGTATATCCTCTTTGACACGGGCCAGGGACTGGGGCTCGTCCCCAACGCCAGGACCCTGGGGGTGAATCTCTCGCGGGTTGAGGGGGTGGTCCTGAGCCACGGCCACTACGACCATACGGGAGGGCTGGCCGAGCTCTTGCGTCAAACCAAAGCGCTTAAGGTGACCGCCCACCCCGACCTCTTCTCCCCCAAATACTCACGACGGCATGGAGGGCTGCGATACATCGGGGTCCCCTACCCCAAGGACGCCCTCGAGGGCTGGGGGGCGGAGTTGGACCTCAGGAGGGAGCCCATGGAGGTCCTGCCCGGGGTCTTCACCACGGGGGAGGTGAAGGAAAGGGGCAGGGGCGACGAGGACCTGCTGGTCAAGACCGAGGGAGGCCTTGAAGTCGACCCCCTCCTGGACGACCTCTCGCTCTTCGCCGAGACCAAGGAGGGGATCGTCCTGATGGTGGGCTGTGCCCACGCAGGTTTGGTGGAGATCCTGCGCCACGTGGAGGACCTCTCCGGAAGGAGGACCTTCGCTGCTGTGGTAGGGGGCATGCACCTGGGGTTTCTGCCACCGGAGCGGAGGGAGGAGGTGATAGAGGAACTGCGAGGCTTCGACATAAGGGCCTTTGGGGTGGCCCATTGTACGGGCCTTGAGGCAGGCCTCCTCATGAGGGAACGCCTGAGGGCTGAGGTCCATCTCTGCCACGTGGGCTTCTCCCTGGAGGTGTAGGGGTGACCTTTCAGAGGGCATTGCTGGTGGCGGGCAAGGGCGGCGTGGGGAAGACCACCTTGGCGATACTGCTCGCCCTCCATTGGGTGAGGGTGGGAAAGGGGGTGGGTCTGCTCGACGCCAACCTCTCCTCGCCGGATGTGCCGGTGCTGCTCGGCCTTGAGCCCCAAGGTATAGAGGGGCTTATGGAAGGGATAGAACCGGCCGAACCCATGGAGGGGCTGAAGGTCGTCTCCATGGGGCTTTTTCTGCACCGCCCCTCCACCCCTGTGACCTGGCGGGGCCCCATCAGGCACGGGGTGCTCAGGCAATTCCTGCAGAAGACCCGGTGGGGGAAGCTCGACCTCTTGGTGGTGGATCTGCCCCCGGGGATAGGGGAGGAACTCCTGAGCCTGGTCCACCTCCTGCGGGACAAGGCCAGGGGGCTTCTGGTGGCCACCGATGAGAGGCTCTCGCAGTTGGAGCTGAAGAGGCTCTGCTCCTTCTTCGAGCAGGCACGGGTCCCCGTGGTCGGATGGGTACAGAACAGGTCCTCGGGCGAAGGGGAGATAGAACTCCCCGCCGCCAAGATCGCCTCCCTGCCCTCGGACCCCCAGCTCCGGGAGTGGAGGGAAGGCCCTCTGAAGGCCCCTCTATTGAGGGCCATCGAGGAGATCGCCAGTCACTGCGAGGAGGCGATGGCCAAGACCGCACCCCCTGTGACCGTGACGGCCCGCCTCCTCTACAACCTGAGGAGGGGGTGATGGAGGTCCTTGAGGCCATAAAGGGACGCAGGGAAAAAGATAATTTAGGAGGTGAGAGATGACGGAGGTGATGGAGGTCCTTGAGGCCATAAAGGGACGCAGGAGCGTGAGGCGCTTCAAGGGAGAGGCGGTGCCGAAGGAGGTGATCCTCGAGCTCCTCGAGGCGGTACGCTGGGCCCCCTCATGGGCCAACACCCAGTGCTGGGAGGTGATCGCCGTAGCAGAACCGGGGAAGAAGGCGGCTCTGGCCGAGACCCTCACCCCCGGCAACCCTGCCAAGGAGGCCATGACCAGGGCCCCTTGGGTGGTGGTCTTCCTGGGGCAGAAGGGCAAGGCCGGCTTCTACGGGGGAAGGCCCGTGACATCCAAGGGCGATTGGTTGATGTTCGACGTAGCCCTGGCGGTCCAGAACCTCTGTCTTGCCGCCCACGCTCGAGGACTGGGGACGGTGATCGTGGGGGCCTTTGAGGCCGAAAGGGTGGCGGAGGTCCTGGGGGTACCCGATGACCGAGAAGTCGTGGTCATGCTACCCTTGGGGGTTCCTGCGGGGCAACCGTCGGCACCGAGGAGGAAAAGGACCGAGGATTTCACCCACTGGGGCTGTTGGGGGAAGGGATGAGGAAGATCTACTGTCCCCTGTGCGGAGCCAAACTCGAGCCCATCCAGAGGGGTGGGAGGGAACGAGGGCTCTGCCCCCGTTGTCGCATCCTCTATTACGACAACCCGTTGCCCGCCACCGCTGCGGTGGTGATGGACCGAGAGGGGAGGTTGCTGCTGGTGAAGAGGGCCAAGGAGCCGGCCGCCGGCCGCTGGAGCCTCCCAGGCGGGTTCATCGAGGGGGAGGAGAGCCCAGTGGAGGGGGTGAAGAGGGAACTGCAGGAGGAGACGGGGCTGCTGGGAGAGGTGAAGGGCTTGATAGGCGTGTTTCACGACCAAAGCCCCCTTTACGGCCCCCTAGTCATCATCGGCTACGGCCTCGAACTGGTGGGTGGAGAGCTTCGGCCCGGGGACGATGCCGAAGAGGCGGCCTTCTTCTCCCCCGAGGATATGCCCGAGATCGCCTTCAAGAGCCACAAGGAGCTGGCCGAGGAGGCCAGGAGGAGGTGGGGATGAGATACGTCTACGGACCAGTGCTCTCTCGCCGATTGGGGCTTTCCCTGGGGGTGGACCTGGTGCCGAGGAAGGTCTGCACCTACGACTGTATCTACTGTCAGATTGGACGCACTACCCTGAAGACCTTGGAGCGAAAGGAGTACGTGCCGGCCTCCTCCATCTTGCGGGAAGTGGAAGAGGCCCTGAGGTCCTGCCCTACCCCTCCCGACTACGTGACCCTTTCGGGCTCCGGGGAACCGACCCTCAACGAGCGCTTGGGGGAGATCTTGAAGGGGATCAAGGGGATGAGCCCATCGCCCCTGGCCGTCATCACCAACGGCTCCCTCCTCTACAAGGAGGAAGTGGCCGAGGCCCTCCTTGAGGCCGATGTGGTCCTGCCGTCCCTGGATGCCGTCACCCCTGCGGTCTTCGAGACCATCAACCGTCCCCATCCCGATCTGCGTCTGGAGGAGATCGTGGAGGGGCTCAAGGCCTTCAGGCGGGCCTTCAAGGGGAGGCTGTGGCTCGAGGTGCTGCTGTGTCGGGGCATCAACGACGGGAGGGTCGAACTTCAGGCCCTGAAGGAGGTCATAGCCGAGATCGGCCCCGACGCCGTCCACCTCAACACTGTGGTGAGGCCTGGCGTGGAGGAGTACGCCTATCCCCTGCCCTACGAGAGGCTCTCGACCATAGCGAAGGAACTCGGAGAGGGGGTGGAAGTGATCATCAGGCCCCCTCAGAGGGCCGCCCCTTCACGCCAGGAGAACTTGGAGGAACAGGTCCTGCGGACCCTCAAGGTCCGCCCCCTCACCCTTGAAGACCTGTCCCGCAGCTTGGGTCTACACGAGATGGAGGCCCTTAAGCTGTTGGATCAGCTCGCCGACGAAGGGAAGATAACCTCCCGGATCTTCGACCACCGGATCTATTACGAGGCGAAGGGTCTCAAGCCTTGACGAACTCGTAGAGCAATCGGTCCTCGCTCAGCTTCACCACCCTGGGGGCCATCTCCATCCCGACCTCGAGCTCCTCTTCTGGGATCTCCTTGCTCACCCATCCGAAGACCTTGTAGTCGCCGAAGTCCCAGAGCCCCAAGGTGTAGGGCAGCTCCCCTTCGAAGCCCACCGGGGCATAGGAGAGCTTGGTGAAGGAGAGGAGCTTCCCCTTCCCCTTCACGTCGAACCACTCCATGTCGCTGGAGAGGCAGCTATAGCAGTCAGCCCGCGGGGGGAAGAAGACCTTCCCGCAGACCTTGCACCTGGTCCCCATGAGTTTGCCCTGCTCCAGGTAGTCGACGAAGTCGTTGACCTTCGTGAGGGCCGTGAAGCTCACCACTCCGAAGCGGCTGAAACGGGTGTCCTCTACCTTCTCCTTGCCCATGGTTACCTCCCCATGATGATGACGTTCCCGTAGAGGCCTACACCACCGATGTTGTGTACCAGCCCGATCTCGGGGTCCTTCACCTGCATGGGGCCCGCCTCGCCCCTCAACTGGAGCACGATGGTCCTCACCTGGGAGCCCCCTGTGGCCCCGATGGGATGCCCCTTGGACAGCAGGCCTCCGTCCACGTTCACGGGGATGCTTCCCTCCTTGTAGGTTTCCTTTGCGCGGATCAACTCCTTCCCCTCCCCCGGCTTGGCGAAGCCCAGGTTCTCGTAGGCCATGATCTCGGCGATGGTGAAGCAGTCGTGCACCTCTGCCACATCGATGTCCTTGGGGCCTACGCCTGCCATCTTGTAGGCCTTGGAGGCGGCCTCTATGGCGACCCTCAACCCCTTGGCGAGGTCAGGTCTGCCGGTCATGTTGACCGCCTCAGAGGCCGATCCTACCCCCATGATCCAGACCGGCTTCTCGCAGACGGCCTTGGCCCGTTCCTCGGAGGCCAGGATGATGCAAGAGGACCCATCGGCGTTGGCACAACAATCCCCCACCCTGAGGGGGGAGGTCACGGGACCGGCCAGGCGGCTTTCGGGGTTTGCGAAGTCCTCCATGGTGACGGGCTTGCGGTAGACGGCCTTGTCGTTGATCTGACCGTAGGTGGCGGCCTTCACCCTCACCGCAGCCAGGTCCTCCAGCGTCACGCCGTGCGCGGCCATGTAGGCCCTGGCGTACATGGCGTAATAGGCGGGCATCATGGTGCCAAAGGGCGACTCCCACTGGATGTCGGCCCCACGGCCCATCCTCTCCTGGACCTCCATGGAGGAGATCTCGGACATCTTCTGAAAGCCGATGACCGCCACCGTGTCGTAGAGCCCCGCCTTGATCATGGAGTAGGCCATGATCACCCCGGTGGTGGAGGAGGAACAGACGGTCTCCACATAGCAGGTGGGCTGGGGGATGAGGCCCAAGTACTCGGCTATCACCCCCGCTGGGGACCTCTGCCGGTCGTACTCCGGGGCGGAGGCCACGATGGAGGCATCGATGTCCTTGACCTCGAGCTTGGCGTCTTCCATCGCCTCCCGAAAGGCCTCAAAGGCCAACTCCCTGATGGAACCTGGATAACCCCTCACAAAGGCACTCTGCCCCACCCCGATGATGGCAACCCTTCCCATCGTTCACCCCCTCACGGTATTAGAGAGCTTGTACATTAAATCACAAATTCGACCCTTGTCAAGGGAGTTGATGCACCGCATCCGGATCAGCCCCTGCCGTATACCTCGGTGAGGTCCCGGAGCGTGCTCCGAAGGTCCGCGGACATCTGCCCCTCCCTTATGCGCCATCGCCAGTTGCCCTCCTTGTGGGCGGGTCTGTTCATCCTCGCCTCCTCCCCGAGGCCTAAGAGGTCCTGCATCGGGATGATCACCCCATCGGCCACCGACATCATGAGGAGCCTGATCAGCTCCCAGGGAAGCTCCTCCGGGGGGACCTCCCTGCCGAGATACCGAAAGACCCGTCCCCTCTCCTCAGGGGAGGCCTCCCCCTCGAACCACCCCCTGACGGTGTTGTTGTCGTGGGTACCGGTGTAAGCCACGCAGTTGCGGGGGAAGTTATGGGGCAGGTAGGGACTTCGGGGGAAGTCCTCGCCGAAGGCGAACTGCAGGATCTTCATCCCCGGGAAGCCAAACCGGGCCATCACCTCCCTCACATCCGGGGTGATGACCCCCAGGTCCTCGGCGATGATGGGGAGGACCGGGAAGCGCCTCTGCAGTTCCTCGAAGAAGTCCTCCGCCGGGGCCTCCACCCACCTACCTCTGCGGGCGTCCCTATCCCCGGCCGGGATCTCCCAGTAGGCCAAAAACCCCCGGAAGTGGTCCACCCTGATCAGGTCGAAGAGCCCGAGGTTGTGCCTCATCCGTTCTACCCACCAGTCGTATCGCCTCCGCTGCAGTTCCTCCCAGCGGTAAAGAGGATTTCCCCATCGCTGCCCGGTGCGACTGAAGTAGTCGGGGGGGACCCCTGCCACCACCTGAGGCCTCCCCTTCCCGTCCAGCTTGAAGATCTCCGGATGGGCCCATACGTCGGCGCTGTCCTGCGTCACGTAGATGGGGAGATCGCCGATGACCTGGACCCCCTTGGACTCGCAGTAGGCCTTCAAGGCCCTCCACTGCTTGAAGAAGAGGTACTGGAGGAAGGCCTCCCGCTCCACCTCCTCGGAGAGCTGCTGCTGTGCCTCCTCAAGGGCATCCCGCTCCCGACAGCGGAGGGCCGCGGGCCACCGGTTCCAGGGAAGCCCCCCAAAGCGGGCCTTCAGGGCCTTGAAGAGGCAGTAGTCCTGGAGCCAATAGCTGTTGGACTCCACAAAGGCCTTGTAGTCCCAAGGAAGCCTGCCGCCCTTGAAGGCCTGCCAGGCCCTATCGAGCAGTGGGGCCTTTGAGGCGAGGACCCTTGGGTAGTCCACCCCCTCGGCGGGAAAGGTGTGCATCTCCCGAAGGTCCGCTTTGCTCAGGAGCCCCTCCTCCTTCAGGAGCTCGAGGCTGATGAAGAGGGGGTTGCCGGCGAAGGCCGAGGAGCTGAGGTATGGGGAGTTGCCATGGGCGGGATCGGTAGGGCCCAGCGGCAGGATCTGCCAGAAGCCCTGTTTAGCCTCGGCCAGAAAGTCCACGAACCGGTAGGCCCCTGGGCCCAAATCCCCCACCCCATGGGGGGACGGCAAGGAACTTATGTGCAGCAGCACACCGCTTCCCCTCCTCATGGCTCGACCCTGATGGAGAGGACCTCGGCCAAGGCCAGGGCCCGCGGGAGGACCTCCTGGGCCCTGGTGTCCCCCCCTTCTGCCATCGAGCGGATCATCTCGAGGACCTTCCAGAAGGTCCCCTGGACCCTGAGGAGGTCCACCTCAAGGGGGAGGACCCTGGCGGCCTCAAGACCCGCCTCGAGGAGCTCCATCGCTTCCGGGTCGAGGGGGTCCTGCAGGAGCCTCTTGGCCGCCCCCTGCAACCTTGACCGGAGGCCGTGCTGAATCAGCTCGACCTCGAGGCTCACCCCGGTGGCCTCGACCTCCTGAAGGAGGCCCTTCAGCTCCTCCAGGGAGGGTTTGCCTTCGGCGAGGACCTCCATGATCCTGCCGTTGATGGCGATCTCGGCCGAGACTCGAAAGACCTTCGGCAAAGGTGCAGCCAGCTCTTTGAGGAAACGGATCATGGGGGCGTTCTCCTCGTACAGCTCCCTACAGAGGGCCTCGGCGCGCTCCAAGGCCGGGGCCTGGATCAGAGCGAGGATCCTGCGCTGCTGGTCCTTAAAGAGCGCCCTCAGGGGGTAGAGCTCGGGGAACCCCCTCTGCAGAAGGCCCATCGCCTCGGTGAGGTCTCCCCTGTCGAAGGCGCCGAGGAGCCCCTGGCCGATGGCAGGGATCTCCTCCCCCTTTACCCCACACAGCAGGTTGTGGTCGCCCAAGTGCAGCACTGCAAAGGAGAGCTCTTTGGACTCCTCGGTGATCTCATCCCTCACCAGGGCTCTCCCCAAGGCGAGCTTGGCCCTGCCAGCCTCCTGAAGCCTCCATCGTCGCCGTTGGATGCGGAAACAGCCCACGGCCTCCCCTTGACCGTCCTCAAAGAGCGAGCCCATGGCCCAGTGGGCACATACCCTCGGCAGATCCACCTTGGCGGGTATCACCGAACGCTCGTAGATACGGCGACCATCGCCCACCTCGGCGATGTTGCTCTTCACGGCCTCAAGCCTCCGGAGGAACTCCCCCTCGAACCGATCCCTGAGGATCTCTTCGGCCAACTGCACCGCCCGCGCGGCATGCCTCAGGACCTGAAGGGCCTCGATCCCTGAAGGGTCGTCGAAGAACCAAGCGCAGCTGGTGTACATGAGCAGCAGATGGCGCTGCATCTCAAGGAGCTTCAAGGCGGTGATCCGCTCCTCGGTCCCGAGGACCCCGCGGCTATGCCGATCGAGGAATGAGTCGCGGCGGGATGGGTCGAGGATCACCTCCACATAGTCGTCCCGCGCTGCCCACGGGTCCTTGAAGAGGAGCCCCCCCCTGGCCTCGTAGGCCTGGGCGAGGGTATCCCGGAGCCAGTCAAGGGCCCCCCTCAGGGGTCCCCGCCAGCCCTGGTTCCACCCGGGGTGGGTACCAGTGCTGCAGCCGCAGTCGCTCCTCCATCGTCCGAGCCCGTGGGGACAGCTCCACGAGGTCCCCTCGGCGATCTCGACCTCGTACTCAGGGGGGTATCCATCGAGGAACTCCCCGTAGTTGGTGAGCCTCGCCTCCATCCCCTGCAGGGCGTAGGCCAGGGCCATCTCCCCGAAGGTCTTGTGATGGCCGAAGGTCTCCCCGTCGATGGCTATGGAGACGAGGCGACCTGCTCCCCCAGGGGGGATGGCCTCCAGGAGCCGGCGGACCAACCTCCCTCCATCCCGCAGGAGGTCACCGAAGGCCACGGCGTGGGAGAGTGGGGCCTGGAAGAAGAAGGTCGCCATCTCCCTACCCGAGGGGAGCCGCACCAGGTAGGCCCTGGAGACGTCTACCCTGCCGCCCTCCACCTCCTGCCACTCCCCACCCTTCAGGGGACGCACCCGCAAGGCCTGATGGGGGGCCAGGACGGTGAAGCGCAGGCCGAACTCGGCCATCACCTCTAAGGTCTCCGTATCCACAGCGCACTCAGGGAGCCACATCCCCTCCGGGCGGCGACCGAAGCGGTACTCAAAGTCCTTGATCCCCCAAAGGATCTGGGTGTACTTGTCCCGACGGGGAGCCAGGGGAAGGATGAGATGGGTGTAGGGGTGGGCGAGGGCCGATCCGTGGCCAGAGAAGCGCTCGGCGGCCAGGCGGTCGCCCTCGATGATGGCCTCGTAGACCTCAGGAGCGTTTCCCTCAAGCCAGCGGAAGAGGGTGGGTCCGAAGTCGAAGCTGATCCTCGAGTAGTTATTGATTACCTTGACCACCCTGCCCTGCTCGTCCAGGACCCTAGCAGCGGCGTTGGCGGCGTAGCACTCCTCGGTGATCCTCTCGTTCCAGTCGTGCCAGGGATGGGCGGAATCCTCCTGCTCTACCAACTCGAGCCAGGGGTTCTCCCGAGGGGGCTGGTAGAAATGGCCGTGGATGCAGACGTAACCCTCCATGGAGGGTGACCTTAACACAGCCCTTGAGACCTTTCAAACTCCTGACTTAAGGGGGCTCTCTCCCCGATGGAGATCCTTGCTTTACGGGGGGCCTCTGCGCCGTCTCGATGACACGGCCCAGAGGGTGTGATACCCTTTCCGTGGAGCTCATGGCCGATTCTGGACCCCCCAGGATGGCGATCTCAGCCAGGGTCTACGGCCCAGGGGCAGCCTTGCTTCTGCTCCTTTCCCACTGGCTCCTCTTTTCTGGCTGGGAGTTGGCCGGGCGCTGGTTCTACCTGATGGCCTGGTGGCCCTACATCTTCTTGGTCGACTGGCTCGTGAGGCTGAAGAAGGGAGACTCCCTCGTCACGGGGCGTCCCCGAGAGTTCCTCCTGTTGATCCCATGCTCCGCCTCCCTGTGGCTCATCTTCGAGGGCTTCAACCTGCGGCTTGGGAACTGGCACTACGTGGACCTGGTGCCGGATTTGGCCCGTAGGTGGCCGGGTTACTTCTTCGCCTTTGGCACAGTGCTGCCCGGCCTCTTCATCACCTATCAGCTCCTTGAGGCTTGCGGTCTCCTCAAGGGGTGCCGCATAAGGCCTCTGAAGGAACCGCGTCTGCTCTATCCCCTCCTGGTCCTCCTCGGCGGGCTCGGCCTCGTGCTGCCCCTGGCTCAGCCTCGCTATTTCTTCCCGCTGGTGTGGCTGGCCTTCACGTTTCTGCTCGAGCCTGTGAATTACGCCCTCGGGGCCCCCTCCCTCCTCGGGGACTGGCAGAGGGGAGACCCCCGCAGGCTCTATCTGCTGCTCCTCGCGGGGCTCATCTGCGGCTTCCTCTGGGAGTTCTGGAACTTCTGGGCGGTGAGCAAATGGGTCTACACCGTCCCCCTGGTGGGAGGGTTGAAGGTCTTCGAGATGCCCCTTTTGGGCTTCCTGGGCTTTCCCCCCTTTGCGGTCGAGTGCTATGTGATGGTGAACTTCCTCTCGCTGTTCAGGGGTGGAAGGAGCTGGGAGCACCCAGGGGGCGGTTCAGCCATCGCCCTGAGGCTACCGCCATGGCTCGGACTAATCTTGTGCGGAGCCTTCTGCCTCCTGATGTTCCACCTGATAGACACCCACACGGTGCTGAACTTCCTGCCCTGACGGCGCGGTGGGGACCGAGTTGAAATCACCCCCTCGAAGCCTGCCTTGACTAGGTTGAATCAGAAGTCCAGAATATTTACACAAAAAGTAGACAATGAAGTGTGTATGGAGAGAAGAAAGAAAACAGCTATTGCGTTGCAGCGGCAGAGTCGGGAGTGGTGGACATTGACATTTGAGAGTACTTGGTCAAAGCCGTTCAGGATTAGAAAAGGGCTGTATTTGGGACCATTATAAAGGACCCGGAGGCATTGAGGCGTGAAACTTGAGGAACTACTCAGGGAAAAGCGAGACGAGATTCTCCGCATATGCGCCAAGCATGGGGCGCGCAATGTGCGGGTGTTTGGTTCCGTCGTCCGAGGGGAAGCTGGAGAAGATAGTGACGTCGACTTTCTGGTCGAGTTTGAGCCAGGCCGAAGCCTGCTGGATCAGGCGGGCCTTGTCCTCGACCTGGAGGAATTGCTTGGACGAAAGGTAGACGTGGTGACGGAGCGCGGCCTCTACTGGCTTTTGCGTCGTCGTATCCTCAAGGAGGCGCGACCTCTATGAAGAGGGACCCACGAGTCTATTTGGCGCACATATTTGAGTGCCTCCAAAAGATCGAGCGGTTTACCGCTGGAGGGAGGGATGTCTTTTTCAAGGACGAGATGGTCCAGGACGCGGTGCTGCGCAATTTTGAGGTCATCGGCGAGGCCGCCAAGCGGGTAGATGACGAGTATCGTGCGGCGCACCCAGAGATCCCTTGGCGTTCTCTGGCGGGTTTGAGGGACGTGCTCATCCACCAGTACGAAGGCGTAGATCTGGAGCGCGTTTGGGCAATTGTGGAAAGAGAGCTGCCTAGTCTAAAAGCCGCCATCGCAGCCCTTTTGCCGCCTTTGGATCAATTGGAAAGGGAACTGGCGGAAGAATAAGGAACCTCCAGAGGACAATCACATTGTCCTGAGTATCCCAAAAACGGCTGAATCTAACTCGCCGCTGAGGCCAAAGAGAGCCTTAGATGGATTACACCTCCGGCTTGAGGAACACCACAGCCAGAGACGGCAGGGTCAGACAAAGGGAGAAGGGACGGCCGTGGGAGGGCACCTTTTCGGCCCCCACCCCGCCGAGGTTCCCCAAGCCGCTTCCACCGTAAAGCGCGGCATCGCTGTTCAGGAGCTCCCGCCATAGCCCACCCTTCGGGACCCCCACCCGGTAGTTGAACCGCGGCACAGGGGTGAAGTTGAGCACCACGAGGACTTCCTCCCCCTCGGCCCTCCTCAGGAAGGCCAGAACGCTCTGCTCGTAGTCGCTCGCGTCCACCCACTCAAAGCCCTCCGGCGAAAAGTCCAGACGGTGCAGCGCCGGCTCCTCCTGCAGGAGGCGGTTCAGGTCCCTCACCCAGAGGGAGACCCCTCGATGAAGGGGATCGGACAGCAGGTGCCAAGGGAACTCCTCCTCGTGGTTCCATTCGAAGGGCTGGCCGAACTCGCCGCCCATGAAGAGGAGCTTCTTGCCGGGCTGGGCGTACATGTAGCCGAAGAGCAGCCTCAGGTTGGCGAACCTCTGCCACCTGTCACCGGGCATCTTCTCCAGGAGCGACCCCTTTCCGTGGACCACCTCGTCGTGGGACAGCGGCAGGACGAAGTTCTCGGTGAAGGCGTAAAGCATCCTGAAGGTGAGGCTGCCATGGTGGTATTTCCGAAATACGGGGTCCTCGGAGAAGTACCTCAGGGTGTCGTGCATCCAGCCCATGTCCCACTTCATCCCGAAGCCCAATCCCCCCGCATAGGTGGGCTTGGTGACCATGGGCCAGGCGGTCGACTCCTCTGCTATGGTCTGCACATCCGGATGACGCCCGTAGACCTCCTCGTTGAGCCTGCGGAGGAAGGCGATGGCCTCGAGGTTCTCCCTCCCACCGTACTCGTTGGGGAGCCACTCGCCGTCGCGGCGGGAGAAGTCGAGGTAGAGCATCGATGCCACCGCGTCCACCCTGAGGCCGTCCACGTGATAGCGCTCCAGCCAGAAGAGGGCGCTCGATAAAAGGAAGCTCCTCACCTCGTGGCGCCCGTAGTTGAAGATGAAGCTGTCCCAGTCCGGATGGAGCCCCCGCCGTGGGTCGGCATGTTCGTAGAGATGTGTGCCGTCGAAGAAGCCCAATCCGTGCTCGTCCCGCGGGAAGTGCGACGGAACCCAGTCCAGGATCACCCCTATGCCCTCCTGATGGAGGTGATCCACCATGTACATGAAGTCCTGAGGGGTCCCGTAGCGACTCGTAGGGGCGAAGTAGCCGGTGACCTGGTAGCCCCAGGAGCCGTAGAAGGGGTGCTCCATCACGGGCAGCAGCTCCACGTGGGTGAAGCCCATCTCCTTCAGGTACTGGGCGAGGAGCGGGGCCAGCTCCCGGTAGTTGAGGAAATCTCCGTCCTTCCTCCGCCAGGAGCCGAGGTGGACCTCGTAGATGGCGATGGGGGCCTCGAGGGCGTTCCTCGACCTCCGTCCCCTCATCCACTCCTCGTCCCTCCACCGGTAGCTCAGGTCCCAGACCACGGAGGCGGTCCTCGGCGGGGTCTCGTTGAAGAAGGCGAAGGGGTCGGCCTTGTCGACGCGATAGCCAGCGTGGTGGGAGAGGATGTGGTACTTGTAGCGGGTCCCCACCTCCACCCCTGGAATGAAGCCCTCCCAGACGCCGGAGCTGCCGCGGGGCCTTAAGGGATGGCTCCCCTTGTCCCAGCCGTTGAAGTCCCCTAAGACCCAGACCCCTGAGGCCGAGGGGGCCCAGACCGCGAAGTAGACGCCCTTGAGGCCCTCGACCTCCAGGGGATGGGCCCCGAGCTTCTCGTACAGCCGCAGGTGGCTCCCCTCGTTGAAGAGGTAGAGGTCCTCGTCGGTGAGGAGACTCACCTCATGGATGACCCTTGCCTCTCGCCCACCTTTCATAGCCCGGAAGAGATTTTAACCCAGGGGCCTCAAACCGTCATCTTCCCCCAGATACGCCCCGACGACACGCTCAAGCTGTCTTTGCAAGAACCCCATGGCCTGCCCCCACTGGGAAGGATCGGTCTCGAGGCTGCAGAGCAACCGGTCCCAGGGATCGTCGAAGGGGTGATCCAGACAATACTCCCCCCGGCTGAACCAGTACTTTCCCAGGCGGGGACGGCGATCCCGAAAGGGCCAGTGCTCCTTCAGGGAGAAGAACTCGGCCAGGGCCCGCTTGAAGGCTCCGCGCCGTAGGTCCTCCGGTGAGGGCATGCAGCCCACCCTGTCTGCCACGAGCTTGAGCGACTCCCGCACGAGATCCAGGTCGGTGATCACCAAGCCGTAGAGGTACCAGTCGTCAAGCACAGCGGCCACCAGGCGCCGTTCCCCCTCCGTGAGGTACTGGTGGCTGGGACAGAGGTGCTCGGCACAGAGGTCCCTTCCGTAAGGGGAGAGCTCCCGCAGGTCCTCCCCGTGAAGGGTGGGGTGGAGCAGGCACCCCACCCTGCGCCTTTCATCGTCCACGAAACCGAGGAACTCACAGCGGGCGATCTCGTTACATAGGGGAGGGGAGTGATGGAGGCCCCTGGCCTCCTCCTTGTAGGCCGCAAGGCCCTCAGGCGTTAACGGATAGCGCTGAAACAGCAGCGTGCGCGCCTCGAGCAGACCTTCGAGGGCTTCACGGCTGTGGTCCAGGTAGTTGTAAAGCCCGCAGCAGGCCCCGCAGGACTTGCGCTCGTCCGGATGACAGAGCCAACTGTAGTTAACCCCCTGAAAGGACGCAGGGGTCGGTTTGCGTCCCTGAAAACCAGGACATGAGCTCATCTCAGGACCCTCGAGGGCTGAAGGGAACCCTTCAAGCCTCAGCGAAGACCCCCTGATATCTCCCTCAACCCCTCCTTCACCGCCGAGAGCGTCCTCTCCATCTCCTCGGGGCCGTGGGCCGTGGAGAGGAAGGCGGCTTCGAACTGGGAAGGGGGGAGGTATACGCCCCCTCGAAGCATCGCCCAGAAGAAGCGGCGGTGGAGTTCGAGGTCGCTCCCCATGGCAGAGGCATAGTCCCTTATGGGGCCTTCCGCGAAGAAGACGGTGAACATGGAGCCTATCTGGTTCACCGTAACTTCGACACCCACCTCCTCTGCCACCTTGCGGATCTCCGAGCAGAGGTAGCTCGTCCTTTCCTCGAGCTCCTCGTAAGGGGCCTCCTCTCTCAAGATTCTCAACGTCTCAAGGCCCGCGGCGCAGGCCAAGGGGTTCCCCGAGAGGGTTCCCGCCTGATAGACGGGGCCTGAGGGGGCCAAGAGCTCCATGATCTCGCGTCTTCCGCCGAAGGCCCCCACGGGGAGCCCCCCGCCGATGATCTTGCCCAGGCAGGTGAGGTCGGGCATCACTCCGTAGAGCCCCTGGGCCCCTGACCAACCCACCCTGAAGCCGGTTATCACCTCGTCGAAGATGAGGAGGGCATCCTCTTGATCGCAGATCTCCCGCAGCCCTTGGAGGAAGCCGTCTTCAGGGAGGACCACGCCCATGTTGCCGGCCACGGGCTCCACGATAACACAGGCCACCTCCCCCCGATGTTCCGCCATCACCCTCTGCACGGCCTCAAGGTCGTTAAAGGGAGCAAGCAGGGTGAGCTCCGCGTAGGAAGCCGGCACCCCAGAGCTCGACGGCACCCCCAGGGTGGTGGCCCCGGAGCCGGCCTTGACCAGCAGTCCATCGGCGTGGCCATGATAGCAGCCCTCGAACTTCAGGACCTTGTCCCTGCCTGTGAAGGCCCTGGCGAGCCTTATGGCCGACATCACCGCCTCGGTGCCGGAATTGACCATCCTGACCATCTCCACCGATGGGAGGGCCTCCACTATCGTCCTGGCCAGCTCCACCTCAAGGGCCGTAGGGGCACCGTAGCTGGTCCCCCTCTCCGTCCGCTCCCTTACGGCCTGGACCACCCGCGGATGGGCGTGCCCCAGGATCATGGGGCCCCAGGAGGCCACATAGTCTATGTACTCCCTTCCATCCACGTCCCAGACCCGGGCCCCCTGGGCCCGGGCGATGAAACTGGGTATCCCCCCCACGGCCTTAAAGGCCCTGACCGGGCTGTTGACCCCTCCGGGGATAAAACGCTTCGCCTCCTCGAAGAGCTCCTCCGAGCGCCCCATACCGCCCTCCTCAACGGTCCTTTCGGGCTATCTTAGGGGAGGCTCCCGGCTGCGTCAATCGGTAAACCCTCTAAAAAATAGGGTTGACAAATGAGGGCCCCAAGTGTTAAGGGAAGAGGCCATGGGGCTTCAGGCATTGATCCAGGAGATCCTCGAGGGGAAGGAGCTCGGCCAGCAAGAGGCCCTCGGCCTCTTCGAGGAGGACTTCATCGACCTCCTCAGGGGGGCCACGCGGGTCAGGAGGCACTTCTTCGGCCGAGGGGTGAAGCTCTGTGCCATCGTGAACGCCAAGTCGGGCCGGTGCCCCGAGGACTGCGCCTTCTGCGCCCAGTCGGCCCATCACCGCGCCGAGATAGAAATCTACCCCCTGATGGCCCCTGAGGAGATCCTCCAGAGGGCCAAGGAGGCCGAGGGGATGGGGGCCAGGCGTTTCTCCATCGTCATAAGCGGCCGTACCCCTTCAGACCGCGAACTCGGCCGGATAGCGGAGGCCATCTCGATGATCCGGCAGGAGACCTCCCTGATCTCCTGTGCCTCCCTGGGCATCCTCACTCCGGAGAAGGCCCAACGCCTCAAGGAGGCCGGCCTCAACTGTTACCATCACAACCTGGAGACCGCCCGGTCCTTCTTCGCCGAGGTCTGCACCACCCACCCCTACGAGGAGGACGTCCAGACCCTCCGAGCGGCCAAGGAGGTGGGCCTTGAGGTCTGCTCCGGAGGCATCTTCGGCCTGGGGGAGTCGAGGCAGCAGCGGGTGGAGCTGGCCCTCACCCTGAGGGAGCTTGGGGTGAACTCCGTGGCCCTCAACTTCCTCCACCCCATCCCCGGCACCAGGCTCGGGGACCAGAGGCCCTTGCCCCCCGTGGAGCTTTTGCGCTCGGTGGCGGTCTTCCGGTTCCTGCTGCCGGATCGGGACATCCGGATCTGCGGCGGCAGGGCCTTCGGCCTGAGGGACCTCCACCCCTTGGTGCTGATGGCCGGGGCCAACGGCCTGATGATCGGAAACTACCTCACCACCCCTGGTAGGGACTGCAGGGACGATCTGCAGATGATAGAGGACCTCGAGCTCGAAGTGGCCGATGGGTAACCTGGACTTCCTCGAAAGGGAACTCGAGGCCCTTGAAGGGGTTGGCCGCCTCCGGATCCTCAGGTGGTTGGAGTCCCCTGTGGGGGGGAGGGTGAAGATCGGGGGCAAGGAGGTGGTACTGCTCTGCTCCAACGACTATCTGGGCCTATCTCAGGCCCTGAGCCTGAGGGACGCAGCCCTGGAGGCCATGGAGCATTGGGGGGCGGGGGCCCCTGCGTCCCGCTCCATATCCGGAAGCCTCCTCATCCATCGGCAACTGGAGGAGGAGCTGGCCCGGCTGAAGGGGACCGAGGCAGCCTTGCTGTTCAGCACGGGCTACATGGCCAACGTCGGGCTGCTCACCACCCTGGTAGGGGAGGGAGATCTCATCCTGAGCGATCAGTTCAACCACGCCTCGATAGTGGACGGCTGCCGCCTCTCGAGGGCGGAGGTATGGGTTTACCGCCACCGGGACATGGACCACCTGGAGGAGCTGTTGAAGAAATCTCAGCACCGCAGACGCTTCATCGTCACCGATGGGGTCTTCAGCATGGAGGGGGACATCGCCCCCCTGCCCCAGTTGCGGGAACTGGCCGATCGATACGGCGCCGTCCTGATGGTGGACGACGCCCACGCCACGGGCGTCCTCGGCTCAGAGGGCAGGGGGACGGCCGAACACTTCGGCCTCTTGGGCAGGGTGGAGGTCCAGATGGGGACCCTCGGGAAGGCCTTGGGGCTGACGGGGGCCTTTGCGGCGGGCCAAAGGGCGCTTAAGGACTACCTCGTAAACCGCTGCCGCACCTTCATGTACACCACGGCCCCCCCTCCCCCCTTGGTGGGGATGGCCCTTGAGGCCCTGAGGTTGATGAGGACCGAAGGGTGGCGGAGGGAACGGCTCTGGCAGAACGCACACCTCCTGCGGAAGGGGCTTCAGGCATTGGGCTTTGACACCCTGGGGAGCGAGACCCCCATCATCCCCGTGCTGGTGGGGGAGGATCGCCTCGTGATGGAGTTCTCCCGGCGGCTGCTCGAGCGAGGGGTGTACGTCCAGGGGATCCGTCCCCCCACAGTCCCCGAGGGATCGGCCCGCCTGCGCCTCTCGGTCAGCGCTGTGCACAGCCGCGACGAGCTGGAACTGGCCCTGAAGGCCATGGGTCAGGTCGGGCGAGAACTGGGCTTGATCTGAAGGAGGAAGCCATGGAATGGAGGGAACGGCTCAAAGAGTGGGATAAGGCCCACCTCTGGCACCCCTTCACCCAGATGAAGGACTGGCTGGCCTCGGAGCCCTTGATCATCGAGCGGGGCGAGGGGATATACCTCATCGACGTCTACGGCCGCCGCTACATCGACGGCGTCTCCTCCCTCTGGGTCAACGTGCACGGCCATCGTCACCCGCGGATAGACGCCGCCCTGAAGGAGCAAATCGGGAAGATCGCCCACTCGACCCTCCTCGGGCTCTCTAACCCCCCTGCCATAGAGCTGGCGAAGAGACTGGTGGAGATAACGCCCGAGGGTCTGAATAAGGTCTTCTACTCGGACAACGGTGCCACCGCGGTAGAGGTGGCCCTCAAAATGGCCTTCCAGTACTGGCAGCACGAGGGGGAGCGCGAAAGGACCCGCTTCATATGCCTCGAGAACGCCTACCACGGCGACACCCTGGGAGCGGTGAGCGTGGGGGGGATAGGGCTCTTTCACGAGCTGTACAAGCCGCTGCTGTTCCCCACCTATAAGGTCAAGGCCCCCTACTGTTACCGCTGTCCTGAGCGGAAGCGCTACCCGGAATGCCAATTGGCCTGTCTGGAGGACCTGGAGGAGACCCTGAAGAGGCACCACGAGGAGTGCGCCGCCCTTATCATCGAACCCATAGTCCAAGGGGCAGCAGGGATGATCGTCCAACCTCCGGGCTTCCTCAGCAGGGTCCGGGAGCTCTGCACCCAATACGGGGTGCTGATGATCGCCGATGAGGTGGCCACCGGCTTCGGCCGCACGGGCAGGATGTTCGCCTGCGAGCACGAGCGGGTGAGCCCGGACCTCATGGCTGTGGCCAAGGGCATAACGGGGGGCTACCTGCCCCTGGCCGCCACCCTCACCACCGACGAGATCTACGAGGCCTTCCTCGGGGAGTACCACGAATTCAAGACCTTCTTTCACGGCCACACCTATACGGGCAACCCCCTGGCCTGTGCTGCAGCGCTGGCCAACCTCGAGGTCTTCGAACAGGAGGACACTCTGAAGAAGATGGCCCCCAAGGTGGAGTTCCTCTCGAGGGAGCTCGAGCGCTTCTGGGAGCTGGAGGCCGTCGGGGACATCCGACAGAAGGGCTTCATGGTGGGGATAGAGCTGGTGGCAGATCGGGAGGACAAGGAACCCTTCCCCCCCGAGGAGAAGGTGGGGCAGAGGGTGATCCTGGAGGCGCGCAAAAGGGGGGTGGTGATAAGGCCCTTGGAGGACGTGATCGTACTGATGCCCCCCTTGTCCATAACGGAGTGGGAATTGGGCCAACTGCTGGAGGTGGTCTATCAGTCCATCGAGGCGGTCACCCAGTCCCGCTGACCCAGCTTAGGCCCGCAGGCTGCTCAGGAGAGGAGCCTCCGGTAGAGCTCCACATATCGTCGAGCGGACCTCTCCCAGGAGAAATCGACCCTCATGGCCCGCTGCATCAGCCCAAGCCAGAGATCCCTCTGGTGGAAACACCCCATGGCCCTCTTCATGGCCCTCCAGAGGTAGGGGGGACGGAAGAGCTGGAACTTAAAGCCGGTGCCGCGGTCAGACCGCGGCCCGATAGCCTCCACCGTGTCGGCCAGTCCCCCGGTGTTGCGGACTACGGGCAGGGTGCCGTAGCGGAGGCTGTACATCTGGTTGAGACCGCAGGGCTCGTACAGCGAGGGCATGAGGTAGATGTCACAGCCGGCCTCGACCTTGTGGGCGAGCTCCTCGTCGAAGGCGATCTCAGCCCTCATCTGCCGGGGGAAGCGCGCCGCCAACTCCCTCAAGCCCTCCTCGTATCGCTCCTCCCCCGTGCCCAAGACCACCAGCCCACCGCCCTGCTCGATCAGTCGCGGTATGACCGGCAGCAGTATGTCCAGTCCCTTCTGGCTGGCAAGCCTGCTCACCATGCCGAAGAGGGGAACCCCCATCATCTCCAGGGGTAAGCCGAGGGTCCTGAGCAGGTCCTCTTTACACACCCCTTTGCCAGAAAGGTCCTCTGGGCCGTAATGGGCGGCGATGAAGGGGTCCCTCCTCGGGTCCCAGATGCTGTAGTCCACCCCGTTCAAGATCCCTACGAGCTTTCGGCCGTGGGCCCTTATCACCTCCTGGAGTCCAAAGCCCAGCTCCGAGGTCTGGACCTCCCGGGCGTAGGTGGGGCTGACGGTGGTCAGCAGGTCGGAAAAGACGATGCCCCCCTTCAGGAAGTTGACCTTCCCCCGATGCTCCAGCTCCCGGCTGAACCCTCGGGGCAGATCAAGCAGGGGCAGCACCTCCGGGGGGAAGTCCCCCTGATAGCCGAAGTTGTGCACCGTCAACATCACCTTCGGGCGAGGTTGCCCCCGGGCCTTGAGATACACAGGCAACAGGGCCACGTGCCAGTCGTGGCAGTGGATCACATCCCAAGGCCAACCGAGGGAGTCCCCGAAGGACAGAAGGGCCTTGGTGAAGAAGAGGAAGCGCTCGGCGTTGTCGGAATAGGCCCCCTTGGGGGTGCCGTAAAGGTGCGAGCGGTCGAAGAACTCATCCCTGCGGACGAAATAGACAGGGATCCCCTCTAAGTCTCCACGGTAGAGGTCGGCGGTGAGCCCCTTGGTGCCGAACTCTACGGGGAGGGCCTCACGGAAGGGCCGTGGCGAGAAGCCCCTTTTGAGGACCATGCGGTAAAGGGGCATGGCGATCTCCACCTCCACCCCCAGATCCCTCAGGGCGAGGGGCAAGGCCCTGCAGACGTCCCCGAGGCCGCCCGTACTGGCGAAGGGGACCACCTCCGCAGATAGAAACAAGACCCTCATATCGCCCCCATTCTAACCCCCATCGTCCTCTCAGCTCAATGCATTGCAACTTGCTCCAGCGTGAAAAGGGATTTTCGTTTTTCTTCAGCATCGCACAAGATGAGGAATCGAAAACGCCACATTCGCTGCCTCGATGAAACAATGTGAATGTGAAGGCAGGTCTTTGCGGAGCCGTCCTTATTTTTGTAGGTCTTGGTCCTGACAAGCATAGCACCTGCATAATCTTTCCCACCTGTCGGGACCCAAAAACATCAAACGCAGCACTACACACTTAATAAGGTCAAGCAGCGCCTCGTTCCCAACCTGGAGGTTAAAGGCGCTGATAGGAAACCGGGGCTATTGGCGGTACCTCAGGCTTGAAGGGACAGAGGCCAGGGTAAACCAAGACCGGCTCAGGGAGGCCAGATACAATAATACATCCTGAGGACCAACACCGATCTTTTCCCTGAGGAAGTGGCTCTGGCCTAGAGGGGCCTCTAGGGCAATGTAAATTCAGATCCTGCGTTGTTCAGGAAAAATTTGTCTCCAAATGTCTGTGCAAGACGCACCGAAGCCCGAAAACCTGTGCAATGAGATACCCCAATCCTATGAACACCTATTCTTTTTAGCTCCGCAACAGTTTTATCTATTCGCTCTTCAGAGGCAGGCGCAAGATGGGTACCTCCGACCACGGTATAAACACGCTCCTCTCCAGTAAGCCTTTGGGCATGGCGGATGGTATTTATGATGCCGCGATGGCCACAACCTAAAATGATTACCAGCCCTTGTTCGGTCTTCACTACCAAAGCAAGATCATCAGCCAGAGGGTCAGGTTTAAGAACGTCTCCTTCTTTAACAAGCAAGTTTGGCTCAATTGTCTCATAATCTGTTGTCATAGCTATTTCCCCGGTGGTCATTATGTTATCCGAAATTTGGACTGGCTCCTTGCTCAGTTTGAACGAGGCACCGAGGGACTCTAGCTCCTCTCTAGCGAAGGGGACACCAATGTATGCCTCCTTTTCTTCGTAGGGACGCTTGGTGTACTTGGCCTCCCATATAGCAGGATGGGCGATGACCTCCCTTTCGCCTGTTCTTCTTAGAACCTCGCGCAGCCCTCCAGTATGATCGGCATGTCCATGGCTCAGCACAATTTTATCTACAACGGATAGGTCAACGCCGAATTTATCAGCATTGCGCACTACTGCAAAGCTCCCACCGGTATCAAACAAAACGTTTAAGTTATCAGCTTGTAACAGAATACTTAAGCCCCACTCAGCCATAAACCCCGGCTTTGCAGCAGTATTCTCACATAAGGTGATTAATCTCATTTCTACCTTCCGGTTGACAAAGGTTCAGTATCTACCCCTGAATTAGAGCCGCAAGCTTGATTAGCTATAGAAAAACTTAGTCTTTATCCTCCTGCCCACGGCGGAACTACATAAGGGGAAACACCAAACGCCGGGCCCATCAAAACTAGAGATCCAAATATTACGATGAGCAGGCCTACTATGGAGGTGATTATTCCTATTATTACCATGTCCAGCATTCTAATATAACCCGAGCCAAAGCAAATAGCATTTGGTGTTGTTGATACTGGCAGTGCGTAAGCACATTGAGCAGCAAGGCATCCTAAGATCATTAAGAACCTAGGGTCAAAAGCTGTAGCAGTTGCCATAGTAGCAAGTATAGGCATAAAAACGGTGGTGGTAGCTGTGTTTGTAGCCACAGTAGAAACTGCCGTTATAGGGATGCCTACACCTAGCATAAGTCCTAGCAAAGGCCATTCTGCCAATTGGGCTAACTGCGCACCTACCCATGCGGCAGCCCCCGTTGACTTAATAGCAGCAGCAAGGGAAAAACCTCCTCCAAACAATAACACTATTCCCCACGGAATCTTGACAGCCCAATCCCATGTCAAAGCAAACTCGTTCTTTTCTAGGCTGATTGGGACAATAAAAAGCACTATCGCCATGATAACTGCGATAGTTGAGTCATGTATCCAAGGAAATATTGTCGACAACCCATAAATGGTAACAGCACCAATATGTTTTTCAGCCCTGAAGATCCACATAAGTGCTAAAAGGAGCAGGATGATCCCAACCGCCTTTTCACCTTTAGACCATGGCCCTAATTTTCTCCGCTCTTCCTTAATTAACCTTGACCCTCCAGGTATCTCCTTAATCTCCGGCCGCCGTAAAACGAAAACCAATAAAGCCCAAAAAACTATAGTGCTGATCCAACAGAGGGGAATACCTAATACCAGCCAGCGGGCAAAGTCAACCGGAGGTGCGCCAGGGAATATGCTTTCTAGCATCCCAGCATATATTATATTAGGAGGTGTTCCTATTAATGTACCCATGCCCCCGGTGTTGCAAGCCCATGCTATGCCTAGCATCAAACAGCTACCAAATGCATAGGCGCCCGGCGTAAAGTCAACATCTGAAAGTTCACCCTGAGCTTGCAGTCGCTTCCCAACTTCCACAGTGTGCAGAATAATCGCTAACGCCATGGGCATCATCATCATAGCGGTAGCTGTGTTAGATATCCACATTGAAAGGAAAGCAGAGGCTACCATAAAACCCAAAACTATTCTTCTAGGACTGGCTCCAATAAAGTCGACAATTGCCAGTGCGATTCTCCTATGTAAGTTCCACTTTAACATCGCCTCTGCGATAAAAAAGGCAGCGATAAACAAGATGATAATCTTGTGAGCATAGGGGGCACTTGCCTTTGCAGCATTGCAAACACCAGCTACAGGAAACACGGCAACAGGTAGCAAAGCTGTGATCCCCCATGGTACAGATTCACAAATCCACCAAATAATCATTATTAGCATGACTGCCAGACAGTTTTTCATAGCTCTGGCTTTCTTTAGTGTGGTGGAATGAACTTTGGGAGCTTTCGCCTTGGACCATGCTAAGAATTTCGCAATATCAGGGATCTCCTTCACCTTACCCTTTTCAACCACCAACACATTTTCCGTAGCTCCTGCTTCTAATAACTTCGGACTGGCAGATTTTAAGGCCATTTTCCCAGCTACGTTATACATGCTAGACGGGGCAGGTAAAGCCAAACCTACTATCAATGCTACAATGCCGAGAACAAGCCCAATTCTGTTTCTCAGAGTATAAGGCTTTGTTTCCTCCTTATTTGGAGGTGAGCCACTAGCCGGTGGAGAGTTAGTTGACTTACTTGCTTCTTCGGGGCAATCCTGCTCTTTTGACGTTGAAGGATCAGCTGGTGGAGAAATGCTTGACCTGTCCGCTCCTTCGGCGCAATAATAGGCCCCTGTGCAAGAAGCCTGTTTTTTATGCAATCCGAAGCCAGATTTCAAAAGGCGCTTTATTTGGTAGTGTGACCTCCATTGCCAATCCCAAAACCTCCCCATACTGGTTAACATAGCCATGCCCCCACTCCTTTCTTAAAATTTAACCAAAGTTGCCACTTTATGCATTTCAGTTATACTAAGCTCCTAGGGAAAAAATTTCCAAGGATGTCAGAAAAATGCGAAAATGAGAACAAGGCGAAGCCTTGATCGCTTTCTGCATTGCCATTACGGTAGAAGGTTTTATGCGGAAGATAGGGCTGGTTATTTTCAGCTATGATTGGCATAGCCTAGGTGCCGTCCTTCGATAGGTGGCAACATTTAACCATGACCCTCCCCAAGGTTTTTTTATATGATATTGGTCCCCGCGCTGTCAAGGGGTTGTATTGGTCCATAACCTTTGGCACTCGGGATGATTTTCAAGGAGGCATCTCACCGGAGGCTTCAAACCCAGGCTGTGGTGCGGCAGTACTGTGTTGTAAACCATCAGCCATCCCGCCAGCCTCCAATTGAATTCCTCCAGATCCGTAAATAACAGATCCTCCTGATAATCCACAGCTCCTGCAGCGTCCTGTTGAATCGCTCATTATGCGCGCTCATCTGGGTTATACCTAAATTGAGCGATTCATTTTTG
>Ga0190360_1000049_pt1 | contig 58218 bp, 58 predicted proteins | sample 48721834_MG_FD_161271 | JGI IMG/M metagenome (GOLD analysis project Ga0190360, IMG submission 161271) | Hydrothermal vent microbial mat bacterial communities from Southern Trench, Guaymas Basin, Mexico - 4872-18-3-4_MG | ecosystem: Environmental > Aquatic > Marine > Hydrothermal vents >...
CCGGTCCTCGCTGACCGTTTCCGCCAGCGCCGATGGACCGCGGTACAGGTCTATGGATGTGGATGGATTCAGCCCCCAGCCGGCCAGGAGCAGGTCGGCGAGCAGGATCCCACCGGCCAGCAGGTGTGCCCGCTCTCCGCGCTTGGGTCCAAAGAGCGTCAGCAGGCCGGCCAGCATAAGCCAGAGGCTCATGATCCCGAAGGCACGGATGAATGTGAGTTCGATCTCGCCGAGAAGCCGTCCCCCCAGGACGCCTGCCAGGCCGATGGCACCGGCACCCGCCGTGCCCAGCCTCGTCCAGTAAAGCCCCCTCCCCTTGGGCGTTGACCAGCCCTCCGCGCCGATCGCTGCCAGCAGCGCCAATCCGAAGGTGGTCAACAGGTTCCAGCGCGCTGGAGCCTGAAACAGATCGAAGGTTGGCACATGCCGAAACAGGAAGGGAAATAGCGGAGTGTTCTTCCCCAACGCCAGCAGGATCGATACGAGCACCACCCCGCCAAGGAACTTCCCAAGCGATGCATGCGGGGTCCTTTTCCGAAAGCTCCGCCAGAGCCCACTGAAGGCCCAAAGTACTGGCAGGATGCCGATATAGATGGCATCCTCCCAATAATTGCCGTAGCCCCAGTAGGTGCCTCTGGCAGGGTTGCCGAAGAGATCTGGGGCGAAGAGGCCCAAGAGCCGCCAGGGCCAGAAGGAATAGTTCATGGCAAAGGCAGGATCCAAGGACTCCGCACGGTAGCTTTCCAGCATATACTCGGCAGTGGGCAGGATTTGCGCTGCTGCAAGCCCGAGCGCAAGCAGCCCGGAGAGTGCCAGCGGCCAGGCCACAGTCCGCAAACCCCGCAATCCAGCCCACCCATGGGCCCTCCAGGCGGCCCAGACGAGGATCAGCAGCAGGGAGTACCATGCCGTCTGAGCATGGCCCGCCAGCCACTGCATCGCCAGGATCAGGCTCATGGCCATGGTCCAGCGCCAGACACCTCCACGCGCCCTTTCCGCGAAGAGACTCCCTACAAGCTGCTCCACTCCCAGGATCGCCCACGGGAGCCAGGCGGCCGCGTGGTTGATGCTAATGAACCATGCCCTGGCAACCATGTAGCCGGAAAGACTGTAGGCCAGCCCTGCAACAAGCTGCGCAAGTCTCCCCATCCCCAGCCTCCGCACAAGCAAGGCCGTCCCCAGGCCAGCCCAAACTAAGTGGAGAGCCACCAAGAAGCCCTCGCCGTAGGCCGGACCAAGCAGTGCGATCAGCCAGTTGGGCGGGTAGAGCAGAGCCGATTGGTGATTGGCGAGCAGGGGCGCGCCCATGCCGAGGAGAGGATTCCACAAGGGAAACGCCCCCTCACGGAGGACATCCAGCGCGAAGCGGTGCCAGGGAACGAACTGCAATAGCGGCGTTCCCCAGAACAAGACCCTCCCCTGTATCAGCATCGGCCCGAATAGAAGCAAGGGGCCCGCAACAAGGATGGCCCAGACGGCCTTATCCCTTCTCATGGGGAGAACACCTCGTAGATTTCGTATCCGGCCTCGTCATAGACAAGGTGTAACGGCGCTAGGGAGGCAGGATCCCAGACTCCCAAAGACCGCTCTTCCGGCCCGAAGAAGACATATGTGATGTTAAACTCTCGCAGCAAGGACAGCCGCTCGGAATTGGAGGGAGCCGGCCCAAAGAATGCTTCCACTCGAGGCTCCACGGTCTCTAACCCAGCGCTTTCGGGACCATGGCCGATGAGCACTCTGACCGGAGCCCAAGCCGGCAGAGCATTCCCTGTTTGGTAGCCTGCTAGCACCACCGCACCCCGCTCTGCCCTTGCCTCCAGCCATTCGAAGGCCTTGACCTTGGCTTGCGGCTCGAACACCGGCTGGCGCGGTTGGCCAGCGGCCATGGCGCCGCCTGCAAGAATGGCAGCCGCCGCCACTGATGACAAACCAAGCATAAGGCCGGCAGCAAGCCGCTTGAGGGCTCCGCTCGCCCACCCGCCGGATAATCCGGCCGCTGCGAGAAGGGAAAGCGCCGTCCAACTCCCTTCCGGGAACCGGCGCTGCAACGTATGGGGCAAGTAGACCAGCACAGGTATGGCCAGCGCCCACCCCCAGGGCAAGGCCCAGCGCGCCCAATCCCCTCGCACGGCACGCCGTAAGCCCAAGACCGCCCATGGCAGGACAAGGCTGTACGCCAGCAGGTAGTGAACAGGTGGTGGAGAGGGAATGCGATTTTGGACGGTCCAGGCTTGCAGGAAGGGATCGGTCACCATCCAGGCCGCATACACGACGGCAAGCAGCCCTCCAGGCAGGAGAGTGCGGACAGCCACCGGAAGCCAGCGATGCCGCCATGCCTGAATACCTGCCCGCCCTTTCACGACCAGCCACAGGCAATGATGGGCGCCGATCGCCACAAATCCTGCTACCAGCGCCAGCGGCTGGGCAAGGCCCGCCGCCAGCAACGCCAACCCCCCAAGCCATCCCTTTCGGGATCCGGAGGCCCCCACCAAGTAGGCCCGCAACGCCAACAGGAGAAGCCCGCGTCCCAGGGCGATATGCGGGAGCCCCAAATAGGCCAGGAAGCCAAAGGTCTCGGGAGAAATGAACTCCAAAGGTGGTTGGGAGCCGTCGAAGGTCCGCCCGATCAGAAGCAGCATCCATCCCAGGCCGCCGCCCAGTGTGGCCAGCGCCGTCGCCCAAAGCCGCCAGGCCGCTTCCTCAAGAAAGGTGGCCATGAAGCGATAGGTCGCGAAGAGAGCGAACAGGGTTGCGGCGACACGAAAGAGGTGGAAAAGGCTGACCAATTGAAGATGGGCGGCGGGGGGAGAAGCCAGTTTGCCCAGGATCAGATAGGGCAGGAATGCAAGCGTCCCCCTCTGAGCCATGACCGTGTAGGGCGTGCGGAAGAGCCAATCCCCCTCCATCCCCAGTCTCATTTTTGCGATGTAGGAGTTTCCATCCTCGACCCCGAAAACGAAGCCGCTGAATACCCAGTCATCGCCCTGCACCTCAAACCCGATGACGTAGGGCAGCGAGGTGATCAAGAGAAAGACACCAGCATAGGCCCAGAAGGCACGTCGCTCCCTTGGGGTCATCGCTTTACCCATAGCAATGTGCAGGCCAGCAGGGTCAGCAAGGAAATCGCCAGACCCAGGTAAACCCGCAGTGGCCGATACCGCAGCCGGACGAGATGCTCCCCAGCTTCTAGAGGGAGGCTTCGGAGCAAACCCTCTGCTTCATCGAGTGGCACCTCCTCGCCATCTACCGTAGCGAGCCAGCCGGGATAGCTGATTTCCGCGAAGACCAATTCCCCTGGACCGCTGGCCTTCACGCGGATTTCATTCGGAGACCGAGAGAGAACCTCCGCCGGCTGCCAGTTCCCATCTCCTTCTGGAGCGACCGGCTCAACCCAGGCCGGTGGCCGCCAGGCTTGCGTTTCATACAGGAAGAGATCCCCCTCCGTCCCTACAAGGTGCAGGCCTTCCGCCCCTACAGGGTATGCAGACACCACGTACCGAACTCCAAGCCGCTCAAGTCGCTCCGTCCGCGGCTCGAAATCCCCTTGTTTCAAGGGCTCCCCATCCGTGAGCGGCGGCAGGACGACGCTATATCCAGAGGCGTGATAACCCACGGCCTCTGCCATGTATCCCCAGTAGGAGGCCAGAATCAGGGGGTGAACACCGTCGGCTCGCTCCAGCCCCGCCCGGACGCCTTCGACTGGAGGCAGGTTGAGCGAGGGTGAGAACACCCGGTACCCTCCGCCCTGCTCTGCGATGCGGTTGATTAAGGCTGCAGCTTCCTCCTCGAGCCGGCTGGTGCGCACATCCAGCATCGCCGCATTCACCAACGCCAGCTCAACCGCCAGGACCGCCAGCCAAAGGATTTGAAGACGCTTCGCAGCCCATCGACCACCCCAGACCAGCCACACCCCAGCGACCAGGACGATCGTGATCAAGAGCGTCAGCGCACTTACCGCACCGGAGGGAGGGGGCGCCAGCGCCAGCACGCCAGTTTCCAGGATCACCCAGGCGCTCAAAAGCGCAGGCAGGAGCCATGACCGCGGTCGCCTCGGCCAGAGATCGGCCAGCGCCCGGGCCCCCCAGCCTGCGCTGATTGCCAGCCCCAGCCAGGAGAGAAACAGGAAGCGCGCGGGCACCCGCAACCACCCGCCCCCAGGGATCCGGGCCAATACCAGGCTTGCGCCAGGCAGCCACTCTCCCATCGATAGCAGGCCAAACAGCAGCGCGGACGCCAACCAGAAGCGGCTCTTCTGCCAACGGAGACAGAGCCCGCTCATTGCAAGCATTGCCGCGGCAAGACCAGGGTACACGAGCAATTCGGGCTCGCCCGGCGCAAAGCGGAACAGCCCCAGCAGAGCGCTTGGCGGCAAGGAGAAGACTGCGCGTTCTGCAGGCGTGAGACCGGCTCGCAGCGCCCGGCTCGCGAGCTCTTGCAGCGGTAGGGCAGGGCCCGCGGCAACGCCAGCGGCGATCACCCCGACAAGCAACCCCAAGCAAAGCACTCGCAGAGCCCACAGGCCCCCGGTGCCGCTCGCTTCCCGAAAGGAAAGCAGCGCCCCCATCATCCCCGCCGGAATCACCCAGCGGGGGTCGGCCAGAAAGATGATCCCCAGACTAAGCCCAGCAGGGATCCACAGCCGGGCATGCACTCTTCCGATGCCTCGTCCGGGCCTCACCGCATGCATCAGCGCGAGCAGGAACCAGGGCGTCCAGCTCACAGCGCTCACTAGACCCAAATGCCCTAACGCAATGTGCGCGATGAACTTTGGCGTGCCGCCGAAAACGATGCCCGCAACCAGGCCCCCCAAGAAGTCCAGGCTCAGCGCGCGGGCGAGCTTGAAAGCGCCGAGGCCTGCCCATCCCAGGTGCAGCCAGAAGAGCAGATTGAAACTCCACGCGGTGGGAAAAGCGATCGCCAGCCAGTTGGGCGGATACCAGATGCCAGAGAGCGGGTCGGCCGCAAAGGGCATGCCCGAGAGTTGGTTTGGATTCCAAAGGGGAATCTCACCCCAGGACTGGATCGCCTGATGGGCGAACAATGCGTTGGGCCAATGGGCGAGCAGTAAGTCACTGAAGCCCGCACCGGGCCAGAAGGCAATACTATTGGGATGCCTGAGCAGGGGCAGCAACCAGAGCGCTGCCAGTCCAAGAAACAATAGGACGGTCGGCCACCAGGTATCCCTGCGTTCGTTCATGGTTCTGCAAGGCGGTAGATCACAACATCCTCGAATCGGGCCGCAGGCGAGAGGGCCGCCAGCCAGGAGGGTGTTCCCAGGGCACGCTCGCGCCGTCCATAGAAGACCCAATGGACCCCGAGGGCATTCAGTTCCTCGAGGCCTTGCGCCTCATCGCCCGCCCAAGCGAAGAGCTCCTGGACGGTCTCCCGCCATGTGTCCGCATGGGGAGTCTCGAAGGGATGCCCGTAGAGCACGCGCACATCGGCAAATGCCGGCAACCGGTTGCCGGTCTCAGGGGAGGCGAGCACCACCTCCTCTCGAGGAATATTCATTTCGATCCAAGCATAGGCCTCGGTCTCGCCGGGCAAATGCACCAGCGCAGGATCCCCGCGGCGCACGCCTCCCAGTCCCGCGGCGAGGATCAACGCTTGGGATGGTATGCTGAACGCAATCAAGGTGGCCGCAGCCAGCCGGAACGACCGCCCGCCTCGCAGCCAGTGATGGAGACCCAGCGCCGAAAGTCCAGCCAGGGGAACATAGAGCATGAAGGAGAGCCTTCGCTGGAAAGGGAGCGGAGTGTAGAGTAGGAACAAACCGCCAATCGCCCAGGCGATGAGCAGACGACCTTGTGAGCGCCCATGCACTTCAGGCCGCAGCGCGCCTGCCAAGGCCAGGGGAAGCAAGAGACCAAAGCCAAAGACATATTCACTCAGCGCAGGAGACAGGGTCAGATTCTGTGCGTTCCAGGCCGATATTGCAGCGTGAACCCGGCTGATCCAAAGATCATACGCCATCCATGGGGCCGCCCCCAGGAAGGCAAGTGCAGCCAGCCAGACCTTATCCATGAGATGGCTATCCGGTATCCACCCTCTGCGCCGGCCTCCTGCGGCCCACTCCCACGCCAGCCAGCCCACAAGCAAGGCAGCCAGTACGACCATCACGAAGGGCTGAATGGCCCCGAGCAAGAAGCCCATTCCTGCCCCCAGCAGCCTTGATCTCTTTCGGCCCCTCTCCGGCCGGGCCAAGAGAGCCAGCAAGCCCAGAAAGGCCGCCGCCGTGAGCGGGAAGTGCGCGTTGGCGTAGGCGCTCAGAAATGGCATCGACTCGGCGATCCATAGGTCGCTCGCCGTCTGACCCCAAGCGAGAGCAGCGATCCACCCTTGCCCTGCCCCGAAAAGCACCAGCAGATAGGCCAGCCAGCGGGCGCGGCCAGGTTCCACCGTTCGCTGGAGAAAGATGAAGGCCACTGCGAACATCGCCGCCGCCGCAACCAGCCGCGCCGCATGATAGGTCGGCAGCAGCGAGGTCCCCAGCCAGCGGCTCAGGTGCCCTAGAAAGATGGGATAGATGAAAAGCAAGACCCCATCCCCCGGATCGTTGGCATACGGAAGGCGGAACAACCAGCCCCCATCCGCACCCTGGCGCATTTTCGCCAGGTAGGAGAAGCCATCGATGGGGTTGAGCAGGAAGCCGGCGAAACGAGTTCCCTCCGGCGCCCATCGCCATGCCAGAAGGTAAGGTACGCCTGCCAACATCACCGCTGCAAGGCTGAGGATTGCCACCCGAGCCCATATCGATCGCTCGCTCATGGTTCCGAATTGTACAGGCGCCGGGATGAGATTGCCATCTGATCCTTGCCCCGGCCTTTAGAAGGCATCTATAATCGGCGCATGAGCCGCGTTTCGAATCTCTATCGTCTGCAAGAATTGGACCTGGAGCGTGAGCGGGCCCTGGCGCGAATGGAGGAGATCGACCATCTGCTTGGCGAAGATTCGGAGCTCCGGATTGCGGAGCAGAATGCGTTGGCCGCGGAGGATCATCTCAAGCAGGCGCGGTCCCTTCACGGGCAAGCGGAGCATGCATTGGCGGCACAACGCGCGAAGATCAAGGAGAACGAAGCCAAGCTCTATGGCGGCAGCATCACCAATCCAAAGGAACTCCAGGACCTCCAGCAAGAATTGGATTCCCTGAAGCGATTCCTAGAGACGCTGGAGGACCGCATGCTCGAGGCCATGATCGGGCTCGAGGAAGCCGAGGAGGCCTATCAAGCCGCCTCCCAGCATCTAGAGGACCTCCGCATCGCCCGCTCCGCCAAGCATCAAGACCTGGCTGAAGAGCGCGAACGATTGCAGGCAGCGCTGGCTCGCATCCAGGATGAGCGCGAAGCGGCGCTGGCGGGAATCGAGGAGCAAGATCTTCGCACATACGAGCAATTGCGCACACGCTTTGGCGGCATGGTCCTGGCTTTGGTAAGGGATGGAAGCTGCTCGATCTGTGGCGTGGACCTTGCACGTTCAAAACTGCAGGAAGTCCAAGGCGGCGGCGAACTGATACGCTGCTCGCAATGCGGGCGTATTCTATACGCAGGCTAGGATAGACAATTATGGTGCAATGGATACGAAATCTGTTGGCCGCGCTCTTCGGCTACTTCTTCGACCTCGGCGAATTCATCGCAGGAATCTTGCTGGGACTCCTGCTGGCCTGGGGGGCCCGCCGCCTTAGCCCAACGCTCGATCTCTTGACCGAATGGTATGGAAATCGATCCCGAGCCACAGGCAAACGCAAGGAACGTCAGACGTTTGATCGCTACCGGGTCGATCTGATCGCACAGGCCCAGAGCATGCACCTCGCGAATCCGCTCTTTGCGCTCGATGAGATCGTCGTTACGCCCCGCCTGCAGGCACCACCCCTGCCGGAGGATTCCGAGTCAGGCGAACACCCCACTGCCGATACGCTCTCCGTGATCCCAAATCTGCCTGACTGGAATTTCCTTTCCGGGATCTATGCCGCGCCGAGCATCACACTTGCAGACGCGCTGGCCGATGGCGCCAATTTGCTTATCACCGGACGCCTGGGAAGCGGCAAGTCTACGGCCTTGGCCTATCTGGCGATCCGCATTGCCATGCGCGATTCAGCCGCCGGCGCGCTGGTGGATTACACACCCGCCTTCATCCATGCCGCCGACCTTGTCCTAGATCGAGGCGCACTCAAGGAGCCACTCAAGCCTGTCGTGCAGGCTGTTCAGCAGGGGGTTTCGTCTGGCGTGGTTTCGCGCGTGCCCGGCCAGCTGCAATCGGCGTTCAAACGCGGCCAAGGTGTGCTGCTTCTCGATGGGCTGGATGAATTCACCGCCGAGGAGATCTCCGCAGTCGCCGATTGGCTGGAGGCCTTCATCCAGGCCTATCCAAAGGCCCGCATTCTGGCAGCCGGCCCGGTGAGCGGCTATGATGGCCTGACCCGGTTGGGCCTGGTGCCGATCCCCATCGCCGCCTGGACCGAACAGGACCAGCGTGTGTTCCTGCGTCGCTGGACCGCTGCCTGGCAGGAGCACATCGCCCCCACCCTCCCCAAGGGCCGGCTTGCCGAGATCGACCCTGCACTCATCAACGGGTGGCTCGCGGGCGCTCTGCGTGGCCACTCGCCTCTCGAGGTCACCCTTCGCACCTGGGGCGCCTATGTCGGCGATATTCGCGGCGGCCGCGCAAGCGACGCGTTGGAGGCCTATGTCGGCCGCTTCCTCTCACCGGATGAACGCCGGGCGGCGCAGGCCTCGGCGCTGGCGTGGATCAAGCGGCGGTCGGGGATCTTCACAGAACGCGAGCTGCATCGTGGAACACCCGCCAGCGACATGATCGCTGCCGGGCTCCTTCGGCGCCATGTTCAGAACCGGCTGACCTTCTCCCAACCCTCGATCGGCGCCTACCTAGCCGCCCTCGGCCTTTCCGAATCAGGCTGGGACGAGGCTGCAGCCCACCTGGGCTGGTTGCCCTCCGAAGCGGCCCTTCGGTACTATGCCTCTTTCGGTGACCTGCAGGAGCTGAGCCAGCGTATCGTCGCCGACCAGGCGGATCCACTGCAAACGAATCTGCTCACGCTTGGGAGCTTCCTGCGCGATTCACCACCCAAGATGCCCTGGCGGGCAGAAGTGCTGCGGCGTCTGGCAACCATCGCTACGGACCCCAAGCGCGCCTACGGGTTGCGGCTCCGTGCCGTGCACGTGCTGGCCGGCTCCCAGGATCCCTCCGTCGCGATCTTCTTCCGGCGGCTGCTGGCGGCTGAGAATCCCGGCAGTTGTGTGCTGGGCTCCTTGGGACTGGGGGGCCTGGGCGATCCAGAGTCGATCAAGCCGCTGCTTGAAGTCATCGAGAAGAGGCGGAGCCTGCACACCCGCCAGGCGGCCTGTCTGGCACTGGCCGCCATCTCAACCGAAGAGTCACTGGAGAGCCTGGGCCGGATCCTGCTCGAGGGAGATGAATCCGTTCAGATCGCAGCCGCCGAGGCGCTGGCCTGCAACCCGGATGAGGGCTACTCAATGCTCCGGGATGCCATCGAGGTGCAGAATCTACTGTCTCGCCGTGCCGCAGTCTTCGGGCTGGGCCGCATTCCCGAAGACTGGGCCACAGAGATCCTGGAGCGGGTTCAATTGGAAGATGAGCAATGGGTGGTGCGAGGCGCTGCTGCGGAAGTCCTCGAGCGGCGCCATAATTCCCCTTGGAAGGTCCGTGCCCCCGTGCAGGATATTTCCCAGCTTCCCTGGCTGCAAGATTTCGCGGCCCGCGAAGGGCTTGCCGTAGCACCTGGGCGGGCGGCTCTCGAGATGGTCCGCAGGGCACTCAACAAGGGAAAGCCCGAAGAGCAAATCGCCGCACTGGAGGTGATCGCCTGGATGGGCGGCGAGGAGCTTTCACTCGAACTGTTCCAGGCATTGCGCTCCAGTGAGCCCCATCTCAGGGATGCCGCCTTCGAGGCACTGTGGCAATTGAGGGCCTCCGGCGTGGACATCACCGCCCTAGCCCCAGCCTAGGGATCCCCTGATTCGGATAAGAAAAGGACGCCAGCGCTTCTGGCGCGCTGGCGTGGCAAAACCCCTTTGAAGGCCAAGATCATCCTTCGGGCGGCAGCCAGGGCCGGATTTTCTCCTCCACTTCCTCAGCGGTCATGCCGACCACCGACAGGATCTTGTCTAAACCCCTTTCGCCTGCCACAATCTCGATCCGGTTCTTTCGCACACCCAAAACCTTTGCCAGGAATTTGATCAGGGCCTGATTGGCCTTGCCTTCGACAGGCGGCGCCGCCACCCTGATCCGCAGCGTGCCGTCTTCGAGCACCCCTCCAAATTGGGTCTTACGCGCACGCGGCGTCACGCGTATCGTCAAGGCCGCGCCGCGCTCGCCATTGTGCAGCTTGAATTCGCGCGATCTCGGATTTTGGCTCACAGCACCAGCTCCAACAGGATGCGTCCAACCAGCTCAATCAGGATGATGAGGATGAGAGGGCTGAAATCGAGCGGGCCGGCCTGTGGCATCACCCGCCGGATTGGCTCCAGCATCGGCTGGACAATCGCATCCAGGAACCTGCGGATGGGATGGTAGTAGTCCAGGAAGTAACCCACCAGGACATCGGCGATCACCAGCAGCGTAAGCGCTCTCATCAAGAAGAGAAGGGTAGCGGCAAGCACAGTCAATGTTCCTCTCCGATCTTCGCGGCCAAGATAGGCTGCGGCATAGCTTTGCGGGGGATTGATGACCCCGGCGGCCATTGTACACCAATCCCCTCAAACACCGCCTCGCGGCCCGAAGATGGCCCGCCCAATGCGAACCATCGTCGCGCCTTCTTCGACGGCGTAGACGAAATCATCCGTCATGCCCATCGAGAGTTCCGGGAGAGCCAAATGGGTGATCTCCTGCAAGAAATTTCGCAATGCTCTTAATCTCTGGAAGGTCGTTCTCAGCACGGATTCCTCGGGCACCCAAGGCGCCATGGTCATCAAGCCTCGAACATCCAGATTCGGCATAGAGGCGATCTCGAGCAGTGTCTGCGCGAATTCGGGCCAGTCCTCCCGGCTGGCAAGCGGCCAGCCAGATTTCGCCTCCTCCCCCGAGACGTTGCATTCGAGCAGGATGGGGAGCCTCTTCCCGGCCTCACCGGCGAAGCGGTCCAGGCGCTGCACAATCTTCATGCGATCGGCGGAATGGACCCAATCGAAATTCGGCGCCACATCCTTCGCCTTCCGGCTTTGTATGTGACCTACCATATGCCAACGCAGATCTTGCAAATCGCTCAATTGGACCATCTTGGGGAGCGCTTCCGCTACCCGGTTCTCACCGACCTGCGGGCAGCCAAGTTGGTAGATGGCGCGGATAGCTTCGGCCGGCTGGGTCTTGCTGATGGGGATCAGTGTGACCTGTTCAGGCGACCGCCCTGTTCGAAGCGCAGCTTCGGCGATCTTCTCGCGCACACTCCTCAGATTCCGTTCGATCAGAGCGAGGTCTACGCCAGCTTGCATGCCCATCCTCAGACCCTCAAAGCGATCGCCGCCCCAAAGCGGCCCGTTTGGCCCGTCTCCGCTCGGTGCGAATACCAATCTTCGAGGTGGCAGGCAGTGCAGATCGCAGCGACTTCGATCGCGACAACCCCCTCTCCCTCGAGCAGGACGCGATTGGCCGCCCACAAATCAAGATGTACACGGCCATCCTGAGAGTGCATGAATGTCTGTGCGGCTTCTCCCCATTGGTCTCGAAAAGCGCCCACCACATCCTCGCCAATCTCATAGTGGTCCGGACCGATGGACGGCCCCAGGCAAGCGATGAGACGAGATGGTTGCGAGCCAAATTCCTTCACCATGGCGCGCACTGCCGCCGCGGCAGTGCGCCGGAGAGTGCCTAACCAGCCCGCATGCGCCAGCGCGATTGCGGGGATCCCCGGATCGAACAGCATCAGCGGCACGCAATCCGCAAACCGCATGAGCAATGTCACCGCTGGCTCGCGGGTCAGCAGAATATCTGCCTGTGCTAAGGGTTCATCACCTCGTGGCTCAACGGCCACAACATATCGAGCAGAATGCACCTGCCAGACTTCATAGAGTGATTCAGGAGTCCTTCCCAGTGCAGCCAGAAGCCGGCGCCGGTTTTCCATGACCCGCCCCGGCCGGTCGCCCACCGTGCCACCCACATTCAGGGTGGCCCAGGGAGCAGGGCTGACCCCTCCATGGCGCGTGAAGATGCCGTGGGTTATCTCAGGCCGGCTTAGTTGCTCGAATTGGAAGTATTGTAGGTCGTCTGCGCTGCGGAAGGGCATGGCGAGAGTCTACCATGGAGCTGCAGGGTTGCGGCAGTCGTCTCTTGGGCCTCAAGCCTCCCTGGCGGTCAGGACCCCAGCTGCGGCCAGCTTGGCGGCGACCAAAGCCTGCGTGTCACGCATGGCCTCCTCCACATGGGGGTAGGCAAGCCAAACATTCATGATCCCGAACAAGGCCCCAGTCAATGTGCGCAAGAAGGGTGTGCTCTCGCGGATTGGCAAATCCAGAATCGGGATGAAACGCAGGAACTGAGAGCCTCCGTCAAGGGCGATCGGAAGGACACCCGCCAAGGCCCAGAGCCAGATCGGGATCGGCCTCAGGCGCCGCCGGATGAGCCCAAAAAGCAGCCCAGCCAGGAGGATTCCTCCGTATATGGCGAGGTCGCGCTGGCAGAGGGCCACCTTGTACCCCACCAACGGGTTTCCAATGAAGGCTTTCGCATCGAAAAGATCATCCGGCGGCAGGCCAGTGAGCTCTTCATAGGATGGCCCCTCCAGGTCGGCCCACTCGGAGGCATAGAAAGGCCGTTCTCCGAAAAGGAACCAGCTTCGGTAGGCAAGTTGATGGCAGAGCGGCGAGTAGAGGGTATAGATGATCCTGGCTGGCCGTTCTGCGCCTGCTCGCATGAGCACCGGCGCGGCAAACGGCAAGGAGAGGTACAGGAATACGATCAGATTGAAGACCGCCAGCCAATGCCGGGCGAACCAAAGCAGCCCGCGATTGAGCATGACCGCGGCGCTCCCTCCCGAACGGCGCGCGGCCCCATCGCGCAACTGCCCATCCAGCGCAGCCTTTAATGCCACCCGTAAATTGATTTCGTCGATGGGGGCTTCCAAGGTATAAGGTCCGACTTTCACGACCGGAATGCGCGCGTGATAGCGCCGGATGAGTTCCTCATCCGCCTCGATATCCACCTGGCGCAGGCGATGAGGGATCTCCGCCTCCAAGCGCCTGAGCATATCGCGGACCTCATCACAGAGTCCGCAACCCTCACGAGTGTATAGCACCACCTCCAGCATCATTCCAGCCTCATCTGCGCCAGCGCGCGGTCTAATTGGCCTTCCGACAGAACTCCGACATGCACGAGCCGTACCACATCCGAGCGGTCCAATAAGATGCTAGTGGGTTAGCCACGGATGCGGTATTGGCGTTGAACAATCTCTCCCGGGTCGAGCAGCATGGGAAAGGTCAGCTCCAGCTCCTCGGCGAAGGCCTCAACCTGCTCGAACTCCTCGCCGGCGTTCACGGCCAGAACGGTCAGCCCTTGATCTATCAAGGCCTCGCAGATCAGCAGGCCGCCCATAAGCCCCGTGGCTGAGATCCACCGGCTGCGCATCGCTCATAGCCCGAAGTCAACAAAGAGGTCGAACCGTGCGAGCCTCTCGAGCGTCCCGGTGAAGAGCATCAAACCGACGATGACTAAGATCACGCCGGTCGCGATCGACACATAACGGACAGCTTTGCCATACTTGCGCATAATCTCGGCCATCCTGCCGACGCCCAATGCGGCCAGCAGGAAGGGAATCGCGAGCCCAATCGAATAGGCCGAGAGCAACACCACACCCTCGCCAATCCTCCCACCGCTAAGCGCCAGGGTGAGGATGGCGCCCAGAACCGGCCCCACGCATGGCGCCCAACCGGCGGAGAAGAACACACCCATGAGGGCAGAGGATAGATATCCCAGCGCAGGATCCGGCCGCTTCTGGCGGCGCGTATCGTAGTCGAGGAAGGGGATATTGATCAGACCGGTGGTATGCAACCCAAAGAGGATTACGACCACGCCGCCGATGCGGGCCAACCAATGCCGCAGGTCATAGAGCAATGCCCCCAACGCCGAGGCGGCCGCGCCCAGGATGACGAATACCACACTGAAGCCCACCACGAAGGCGACCCCATGGGAAAACGTCCGCCAGCGGTTTTCCACCACTTGCCCGGTGGGTGATACCGAGCGCCCCCCCAGATATCCGATATAGGCGGGCACGAGCGCCAGCACGCAAGGCGAGAGGAAGGAAAGCAGGCCAGCCAGCGCCGAGAGCCCGATCCCGTAGGGGCTAACCGTGATCGCGCCAATATCCATGCCGTGATGTCCTCCGTGAATGCCGCGGTCTAACACCGGATAGGGTGTTCAAGGCCGCAATCGATGGCTGGTTCAGGAGGCGCTCAGGGCAGCCGCCGGGCTTCCCGTATCTTCACCGGCCGGCTCCACCTCGGTCTGCATCTCAATACGCAAGCCGCGTAGGCGCAGGCTGTTTGTCACCACGAAGATCGAGCTGAACGCCATGGCCCCAGCGGCGAGCATAGGATTCAGCAGGCCCAACGCGGCGGCCGGGATGAGCAAGACATTGTAGATGAGCGCCCAGAACAGGTTCTGACGTATGGTGCGCAGTGTACCACGCGAGAGCGCGATCGCGCGCGGGACCCCGCGGATATCACCGCTGAGCAGGGTGATGGGCGCGGCGGCGATGGCCACATCCGTGCCGGTTCCTATGGCTATGCCCACATCCGCCTGCGCCAAGGCTGGCGCATCGTTGATCCCATCGCCAACCATGGCGACCACCTCGCCCTCCGCCTGCAGGGATTGGATCACACGGGCCTTATCGGCCGGCATGACTTCCGCATGCACGAGCGGCCGGTCATCACGATCCACCGCGGGTATGCCGACCTGGCGGGCGATGGCCTCCGCCGTCTGGCGGTTGTCACCGGTAATCATGGCCACCTTCAACCCCATCTCCTGCAGGCTCCGGACCGCCTCGCTTGAGCCCTCCTTGAGAGTATCGGCAACGCCAAAGGCGCCCGCAAGTTCCCCGTCCACGACAGCAAATACGGCCGTCTTGGCCTCAGCCTGAAGGGCTTGTACAGGGTGCTCCAAGCCGCCCAATGAAATCTCTTCCCTGGCCAGCAGCTTCGCCGAACCAATCATGACCTCATGACCCTCGACATGCGAGACAACCCCGTGCCCGGCGATGGCCTCGAAGCGGTCTGGGGCTTGGATCGGCAGCCCTCGCTCGTTGGCTGCTGCCACGATGGCCTCCCCCAAGGGATGTTCAGAATTGCGTTCGGCGCTTGCGGCGATGCGGATTAAATCCTCTTCGCTCCATCTCCCCTCCGACACAAGGACGTCCGTGACGGCCGGCTGGCCGCGGGTGAGCGTGCCGGTCTTATCCAAGACTATGGTGGTGAGCTTCCCTGCCCGTTCCAGGGCTTCGCTGGACTTGAAGAGGATCCCCATGCCGGCGCCCTTGCCAGCACCGACCATTACCGCCGTAGGCGTGGCCAGGCCCATGGCACATGGGCAGGCGATCACCAGAACCGCGACCATGTTGATCAGAGCCCGGGTAAAGGGCGTTAGGTCACCTGCGGGAGATGGCGCGAGGAAATACCAGCCGGCGAAGGTCAGCAGGGAAATCAGGATCACGAGCGGCACGAAGACGGCCGAAACACGGTCAGCCAGGCGTTGAATAGGCGCCTTGCTGCCCTGGGCTTCCTCGACCAGGCGGATGATCTGGGCCAGTGCGGTGTCCTTGCCAACTTTGAGCGCTTCGAAGCGGATGGAACCCAGCCGGTTCATGGTACCGCCGATGACCTCATCTCCCGGGCCCTTCTCGACCGGCATCGATTCGCCGGTGAGCATCGATTCGTCCACAGCCGTGCGCCCATCGACGACCACGCCGTCCACCGGGATGCGTTCGCCGGGCCGGACGCTCACCAGATCACCGACACGAACCTCCTCCACCGGCACTTCCAGCTCCTGTCCATCCCGCAGGATGCGGGCCTGGCGGGGCCGCAGCGCTATGAGTTTCTTAATCGCTTCGCTGGTCTGCCCCTTGGCGCGCGCCTCCAAGAATTTGCCGAGCACGATGAGGGTGATGATGACCGCGGCTGTCTCGTAATACACATGCCCATCCAGAAGCCCAAAGGTCACCGGCAAGGAATAGAAATACGCCGCCGAGGACCCCATGGCGATGAGCACGTCCATGTTGGCCGCCCGGTTGCGCAGCGCCTTATAGGCCCCGCGGTAGTATTGCCAGCCGACGTAGAACTGGACCGGCGTCGCTAGAGACAGTTTCAACCATGGTAACCAGGAACCGTTCGCCAGAGACTCCGGGAGCAGCCCGAAATCTCCCAGCATCGAGAGCAGGAACAGCGGCAAGGCGAAGGTCGTGCCGATGATCAGCAAGCGTCGCTGGTGGGCGATCTCGCGCTCACGCGCCACTCGCTCCACATCTTCGACCTCCCCTTCGGCTTCCACGACCTCGAAGCCGGCTGCCCGCAATGCCTTGCGCATGTCTGCCTGCGAGACGACGGTCGGCAGGTAGCGCACCCGCACCCTTTCTGTGGCAAGGTTCGCAGCCGCCTCCACCACGCCATCCAACGCCATCAGCACTTCCTCTAGCCGTCGGGCGTCGGTTCCATCCGCGATCCTCCGCAGCACAAAATCCCCCTCGCCGAGGGCGACGTCGTAGCCTGCGCGTCGGACGCGTTTGATGAGCGCTTCCTCATCCAGCTTCTGAGGATCAAACTCCACGCTGGCCCGCTCTGAGGCCAGATTGACCGTCGCGAACGAAACTCCGTCGAGCTTCTTCAGGTTGCGCTCGACGGTCGCCACGCAATTGGCGCAAGTCATACCCACGATGGGCAGGGTCACACTCTTCGTCTTGTCTGTCATCGAAGGATGATCCGCCCGCTATGCTTTGGCTGGCGGGTAGTTAATCTCGATAAGCGCTGCGACGATGGCTTCCTCGGTCGCGGGGGGCTCAAATTCCACTTCCACCCGTCGGTCCGAGAGTGAAGCCTCCACCCGCTTCACGCCTGCGAGCTCGCGGAGCTCCATCTGAATCGTGTGAACGCAGTGCCCACAGGAAATATTGGGAACTTCAAACTTCGCCAGTGCCATGATGCTCATCCTTAGAGAATCTGCTTTATCCGAATCTTAGACCTTCGTCGCTGCCTCGTAGACCTCGACGATCTCCTCGAGCACCCGCTCCCGCTCCTCGACGCTCTCCCCGCGCACGGCGGTGAGCAGGCAGGAATGAAGATGATCATCGAGAATCTTGGCGCTGACCTTGTTCAACGCCGCCTGAACGGCTTGAATTTGACGCAGCAGATCGATGCAATAGGCATCGTTCTCGACCATGCGCGAAATTCCGCGGATATGGCCCTCGATGTTCTTGAGCCTGCGCAGCGTCTCTTCCCGTTCCATGGCAGCCCCCGCTCTATACCCCCCCTGGGGGGGTAGGGTACTGAAAGTATATGCATTAGGACTAGAATTGTCAAGATCGCTTCTGTCCGTGTGAAGGGGGGGTTACGGGCCAGAAGCCCGACCGCCTCGCTCGGCTATTTGAAGTAGATCCTCGAGCGGCAACGTGGTCAGCTCTGCCGGAGGCAGCAGCCGCATCCTCTTCTTCAAGCGTTCTTGCCAGCGCCAGAGCGCCGTCAGGTCTTCTGGGAAGCGCTCCGGCCGGGCGCCGATATTCTCCCAGCGCAGCCCCTCCAGCGCGCGGGCCCAATCCTGCCAAGAAGCCATGTCGGGCGTCCGCGAGAGCGTGACCAGCGCGCTGAAAAACACCGGCACGCCTTGTGGAAAACGGTCGCGAAAGGACTGTAGGAATCTCAGGCTGTCCGCAGTATTGAAGATCAGCCAAAGCGGAAGCAGGCGTGCGGCCAGCGCCATATAGGGGTCGTACTGCGTGAAGATTTCCACCAGGACTCCCTGCGGGCGCCGGCCTGTCCTTCGGAGGAGCGCTTCATGCGCCTCGTACGCCAGCGCAGAGAAATCATGCGGGTGATCCATGCGAATGCGCTCAAAATGGAAGCCCCCGGATTCCGCGTAGGCTTGCAGCGCCTCCGCCAACCCCGGCTCAGTGCCCCATTCTGATTCGGGCCCCTCCTCCAGGTCGCCCTCCCCCGGGCGCCAACCCCCGCGATGAGGCGATCCCTCCTGGGACAGGAAGCGGTCGATGCGTTCGCTGCCCTCGATGAACTCCTCGGGGCCGAGATCCCCCCACCCCCCAATCTGACACACCATGCGCTCCCCGAGCCGGAAACGCAACCAACGGGCCTCACAATCCAGGAAGAGGATGGTGCCTCCTGGCCTGAGCCGTTCACCGATGAAGCGACGATATCCTGCCGGCATCCCGATCAGCTTCAAACGCAGGTGGCTCAGGACACCTGTCAGCCAGTGATCATGGACCGGATCGAAGTGGGAAATGGCCATGAGATCCGGGTTGCGCTCGAGGATGCCGGCAGCCACTGGCCTGGTCCTTGCCAGGTGAGCCTCGACCTCATCCTGCGGGCTGCCCCCTCGCAGGCCCAGGACGAAGGCCTGCGGCAGAAATGGCGCCCCTAGCACGGCCGCCAGGTGCGCTGCAGCCCCGCCGAGCGCGGAGCCAACCACGATACAATCGAAGGAACCGGGCAGCCCTGCATAATCCGAAAGACGCTCCTCGACGAGGTCGGCAGTCGCCAGATCCGCTGCACGGCTGGACGGCAGCGCTGAGAGCCGGGTGTTCCAGCGCACAATGCGCTGCGCCAATCCAGGCGGCAGGCGATTCAGAACCTCTAAAGCCAGCTTTTCCCAGGCCCGAAATGCGAATGCCGGCTCCCAGCGGCCCCTCAAGGCAGCCGCCACAAGCCGGGTGATCTTCGGAGATGAGCTTTCGGGGCTTTCAAGCGGACGGCGAGACGCCATGGATTCATACTCCCCGGGACCTTCCCCATTGCTTATAGAGTCTCTTTTCGATCAATCTCGAAGTGGGCCACCGCCATAGTAGTTTTTCGGCGAGAGTCAGGAGGCCTCCTCCGCCAACTGCTTCGCCTTCTGCCGGTGAAGCTTCTCGACCTGGGCTCGAACGTTCGCCAGCCGGTGACCATGCAAAGTGTAGCCCTTCAGGAGCAGGTAGGAAACCAGCGCCGCGATCGCAGGGATGAGCGAAATCATCGCCCGGATGCCCCATACGGCCATCGCCGGCTGCTCTGGATAGAGCAAACCCGGGCGCGGGCGGACATAACCGGTGAGTGTGAGCACCGCCCCGGTGACCATTCCCTGGAGGGAGAAGGCAAAACGGATCATGAAGCCGTTCATACCAAAGAACATGCCCTCGCGCCGCACGCCTGTCTTCAGCTCGTCATCATCGGTCACATCGGCGATCAGTAAATCGGGGAGCATCAAGAATCCAGCCAAGCTTAGGCCCAGCAGGGCCGTTGATGCAACACCAGCGTAGAAATCATCGGTGAAGAGCAGCAGCAGGGAGGTTATGCCGAAGCTCCAGCAGGCTGTCATCCAGGCGCGCCGCCCGCCCACGCGCTTGGCGTACGCCGACCAGATGGGCATGGCCGGCAGGGCGGCGATGAAGGCCGCTCCCAGAAAGATGGAGGTCTGAAACCCCACGTCCAGGCTCATTCCCAGAAGGCTCACAGGCTCGCGCAACCCCAAGGCATATTTTGTGTAGAAAGGAACCGTCGCCGTGAGCATGGAGTAGATGAATTCTTTGGAGAGGTTAGCCCCCAGGAAATAGCGAAAATCGCGATGGGCGAGCGTGGCTCGAAGCGCCTCGCGAAAATCAAGCGCCGGCTCATGACGAAACTCGCGTTTCTCTCGGCTTCCGAGCAGCGAGAGACCAAAGAAGAGCCCCGTAACCACTGCCAGCAGCACCGCCATCGTGCCCCTGCCCGACCAATCCTCGCCTGCAAGAATCGGCGGAAGTGCCACACCCACCATAAGCCCGAGCAGGGAGAAGACCTGCCGCCAGGCTGAGACTGTTGCCCGGTCTTTCTCCTCGGGGATCATCTCGGGAAATAGCGCCGTCCAATTCATCACCACGATGGTCCAGAGCAGATCGAACAGCAGGACCATGCCCATGAAGTAGACGAAGAGTGGAATCCCTGCCCCTTCCACCAGTGGTGAGGGAGGCACCCAAAGCAAGTAGAACGTCAGCGTGAGTGGGACGAAGAAGGCCGCGATCCACGGAATGCGGCGGCCCCAGCGAGTGCGGGTGCGATCGGACCAGTAGCCGGCGAGCGGGTCGTTGATGGCGTTCCATACGCCGTATATTGCCCAGCCAACCCCAACCAGTGCTGCTTTCAGACCCAGGATATCGATATAGAGGAATTGGATATAGGTGCCAAAGGCCTGGTAGGATAAAGCCACCGCCAGCGAACCGCTGGCATAGAGCACCTTGTGGCCATAGCGAAGCGTTCTTCTCGAGTTCACCCCCGCCTCCTTTCCCTCCGCCTGCGCTAAACTTGGCGAATGCTTCCCGGAGGGGAATGACCCTGCTCCGCGTCGGGAGATTCGCGCAGAAGCGCCACGGCGTGGGGCAGCACCGGCAAGATCACTTCCAGATTCTCGGCCGCGGCGCGCGGGGAGCCCGGCAAGTTCACGATCAAGGTCCGGGCCCGTATGCCGGCCACACCCCGCGAGAGCATGGCATGAGGCGTCTTTCTAAGGCTGGCAGCCCGCATGGCCTCTGCCAACCCCGGCGCGAGCCGGTCCAAAATCGAACGTGTGGCCTCCGGCGTCTGATCGCGAGGCGAGAAGCCGGTGCCGCCGGTTGTGAGAACCACGTCGGCCATATCCTGATCGGCCCATACTTTGAGATGGGCGGCAATCTCATCCGGCTCATCCGAAACCAACCCCACCGCCGCCACTTCCCATCCCCGCGCCCGGATCATTTCCTGCAGCCGGGGACCGGACAGGTCCTCGCGTTCTCCGCGCGCAGCGCGATCTGAGATAGTGAGCACGGCCACCCTCATCGCAACACCTTCCCCATGACATCCAGGTCCATGCGTTCGCAGCCAAGCCCTTCATAAAAGTGCACGGCTGCGTGGTTATTGCGGGTCACCAGCAAGTAATACTTATAGCAGCCGAGCGCCCGCATGCGCTCTTCGAGCGCTTCCATCAAAGCTTTGCCGATCCCCTGGCGGCGGCGATCCACGGCCACGGCCAGATGGTAGACAATCCCCCGCCGCCCATCATAGCCTCCCAGAACGGTTCCCACCAGTCGCCCATCCTCCTCGGCGACGATGAACAGCTCGGGGTCCCGCTTCAGCTTGTGGCGGATCTCCTCTGGCTCATCCGAGGGAGAGAGCTGGATTCCTGAGCCGGCCTGGGACCAGAGCTCGCGCACAGCCTCGTAATCGCGGTCGAAATCGAATGTTCGCAGTTGCATCGACACCTCAACGCAGGGCTGCGCGGCAGGTGAATGCCGCGCAGCCTCTCACTCAGATTCGATCCTCGGCGGCGGGAGGTCCCTCGGCGCGCCGCCGGGCTTTACTCGGCCTCCGCGCCCACGAGTTCCTTCCACGCGCCGTGAATTCCATCCTCGGTCACGCCGAAGAAGAGCCGGATGCCTTCCGGCGTGCGCTGCGCCAGGTCATAGCGAACGCGGTTCCCGCGGCGCAACTCGCGCAGCACGCCCAGGTCGCCCTGCCAGGCGATGGGCGCCTTCTCCATATCTTCAGGGAGTTTCTGATATTCTGCGATGGCATAGTGCCAAAGCCGCCGGGCGGAGCGTTCGGTGACATTCTTGACGACGTTGCCGTTGCGCAAATCACGCATGGTGTAGTATCGGACGCCGTTGCGGTCTTCCACGGCGGCGATTTCGACCCCTGTGCGCGGGGGTTCGATCCCGCCCGTCTCTTCGGGCTGCGCCTCCTCCAGCTTCGGCTCCGGCTCCCGCCGACCCATGCGGACCAACCGGACGATCTCATCCCGCACAGCGAGGCCAGTCTCGGCCTCGTCCCGCACGTAGATCTTGTTGTCGTCGACGGCGTAGGGCGGGTCTTCACCGCGGGGCACAAGAACACGCAAGGCGGTCTTGCCGCGCGTCTCCTGGGTGTCAACCTCGCACTCCAGCGGGGGGCTAATTCGCTTGCTCAGCTCGCGCTGAAGCTTGGCCATGGCCTCCTTGGGCTTGGACACACCCACCGGCTCTTTCTTGGGATCCGCCGATACACCGATATAGAGCGTTCCACCGTTGGTATTGGCGAAGGCGCAGACATCGGCGATGATGGCGTAGAGTCGGCCGCCTCTAACCGTCATGCTCTCATGGAAGTCCTGGTTGATGCTGGGCCCCTCTTCGCGTGCCTGCTGGATGAAATCGAACGCCTCTTTGGTTGCCGGGAAATAGGGTCGCGTGCGGGCAAAGTCATGGCTGGTGAATAGCTCGTGGAGGGCCTCGAAGGAGACTTCAGGGATCAACACTTGTGTGGGCCGATCACCCACGCCCAGATTCTTGCGGTTCCTGGGATCCCTCTTCAAACGGTGGGCGTCGGAGCCTTGAATGCAATGCATCCGCCGCGGGTATTCGGGCTTCGTTCCGCCAAAGAAGGAAGCCGTCGATCTGCGTCCCTTCTGGCCCAGGTCTGTCACTTCCAGTGCATGCAAATGGGGATCCTGGGTGTAGGCGATCTTGGTTTGCCCGCCGAATCCGAAGCCGCGCATCGCCACGCCATGCGTGGAGTTGGCATGGGCGGCGATGGCCAGGCCGCCGGCTTCGTCGATGACCTTATAGGCCGTGAGAACGTCCGAGGTAGCGCCCACGGTGGAAGAGCCGTCATCCAATTGATCAGGGGGGATCCTCAGGCTCAAGAGCAGGTGCTCAATCTCGCGAATGTCCTTCTTCTCGGAAAAGATCCCCAGGATATGGAAGCCAAGCGTCGCCGTAAACTCAAATCCGGGGAGCACAAGGATCTTATCCAGCAGCCGGCGGTATTCGTTCAGGCGCTTCTTCTCCGAGTCTGTCAGGCGATTCAATTTCTCGAGCAATTCAAGCTCTTCGATTTCCTCCTTCATCCGGCGATAGCCGGCGACGGTGTTATGATCCGTGAAGGCGATGATTTCCAGACCCCGCTCTTCACTCCGATGCAAGATATCCAAGAAGCTCACATCCGGCTCCTGGTAATCGCTGGATGCCGGCGTGTGCAAATGCAAATCCATGATGCGCCATTTTCTCGACGCCCCTTTCCCACGTCTCCTTGCCACGTCTAATCTTTCTCCTCATTCGGTTAAGGAGGCTCCGCCTCCCTGTTTGTCGAGTTGCTGCTGGAGCACCCTTAGCAGTTCCGTTGGCTCGTAGGGCTTCAGCAGGAATGCGTCGGCGCCGAGGGCGGCGCACTGATCGCTCATATCCATGCCCGAGGTCATGACCACGACAAGATCCCGGAACGCGGGATCCCGGCGCAAGTCTTTGAGAATCTCCAGGCCATCGGCGTTGGGCAGGATGCAATCCATAAGCAGCGCATCGGCACCTTCAACCCGCACCCAAGCGGGCACTGAATCCCATCGCTCTGCGCCCTTCACATCGTAGCCATCCAGCTCGAGCAGGGTCTTCAGGAGCGACACCATGGTGGGATCATCGTCGATGATGAGAATCTTGGGCATAACCGGATCGGCGGCCCTTCAACCGCCAGCCTTCTGGGTCTTTCTGGCACGCGCCCGCCGGGCGGATTTCTTGGCCGGCTTGCCATCCTTGCGGGCCTTCTTATCGGGCTCGAGCGCGGCTTCGATGACCTGCCTCACCGTGTCGGCGAAGATAAAAGTCATAGCCTCGCGCACTTCCTCGGGCACATCCTCCAGGTCAATCTCATTGCGGCGAGGCAGGATCACGGTCTTGAGACCGAAGCGATGGGCGGCGAGGACTTTCTCTTTGACCCCGCCGATGGGGAGCACTTTTCCTCGCAGGGTCAGCTCACCGGTCATGCCTACATCGGACCGCACGGGACGGCCCGTCGCCAGCGAGGCCAGCGCGACCGCCATGGTGACGCCTGCAGAGGGCCCATCCTTGGGCTGCGCGCCTGCGGGGACATGCAGATGGATGTCGTTCTTGGTCCAGAATTCAGAGTCGATGCCCAACTTGTCGCTCATGCTGCGCACGTACGAGAGCGCGGCCTGGGCCGACTCCTGCATCACCTGGCCGAGCGAGCCCGTGAGCTGGAATTGCTTGTCGCCGGGCATGGCGGTCGCCTCGATGAAGAGCACTTCGCCGCCGGTGGCTGTGTAGGCCAGGCCGGTTGCCACGCCGGGGATGGAGGTGCGTTCCTTCAATTCATCCGGGCCATAGAAGCGCGGCTTCTTGAGGTACTCCCGCAGGTTCTTCTGCGTGATTCGCACCCGCTTGACTTTGCCTTCGGCGACATGAGTGGCAACTTTTCTGCAAACCCGGCCGATCTCCCGCTCCAGATTGCGCACGCCCGCTTCGCGCGTATAGGATCGCACAATCTCCCGAAGAGCGGCCTCCGTGAATCGTATTTCGCTCGGCCTTAGTCCGTTCTCCCGGATCTGGCGCGGAATCAGGTAGCCCTGGGCGATGGCTACCTTCTCACTCTCGGTGTACCCAGCCAGTCGGATAACCTCCATCCGGTCGAGCAGAGGGGCAGGAATAGTCTCGAGCCAATTGGCCGTGGTGATGAACATCACCTGCGAGAGATCGAAGGCTACCTCCAAGTAATGATCCCGAAACTCCCGGTTCTGCTCCGGATCGAGCACCTCCAGGAGCGCCGAGGCAGGGTCGCCCCGGAAATCGCGACCCATCTTGTCGACCTCATCGAGCATGAAGACTGGATTGCGGCTCTCAATCCGCCGAAGGGCCTGCAAAATGCGACCCGGCATGGCCCCGATGTAGGTCCGGCGATGGCCGCGGATCTCGGCCTCATCATGCACCCCGCCCAAAGAGATGCGGATGAATTCGCGTCCCATGGCGCGGGCGATCGAACGGCCGAGCGAAGTCTTGCCCACGCCTGGAGGACCCACGAAGCACAGGATTACACCCTCGCGCTCTCGCCGAATGGCATCGACCACTTCGGTCTCGGCGCCGGCCCCGCGCTCGAGCCGAAGCTTGCGCACCGCCAGATACTCCAGGATGCGCTCCTTAACGTCCTCCAGCCCGTAGTGATCCTCATCCAGAACGGCATGGGCATGCTCGAGATCGAGGTTGTCCTCGGTGACCTTGGACCAGGGGAGCGAGACCAGCCAATCGAGATAGGTGCGGATGACGCCGTATTCGGCGGCCGCCGTGGGCAGCTTTGCCAATCGGTCGAGCTCCCGGCGAGCCTGTTTCTCGGCTTCCTCCGGCATATTGGCGGCCTCGATACGCTTGCGAAACTCCTCGATCTCGACCGTCTGCTCATCGCCTTCGCCCAGCTCGCGCTGGATGGCCTTCAATTGCTCGCGCAGGAAGTACTCGCGTTGGACCTTTTCGATCTCTGTGCGGGCCTCTTGTTGGATCTGCTGGCCCAGCGAGAGCACTTCCACCTCCCGGCTCAGCAGGCCATTGAGGATGCGCAGCTTTTCGATGGCCGAGTCCACCTCGAGAATGCGCTGCCCCTGATCCAGATCCATGCGCTGGTAGTTGGCGATGGTATAGGCGACATGCAAGGGATCGTCCAACAGGAGAATGCCGCCCACGATCTCGCGCGGTAGCGATGGAGCTAATTCGGCGATCTGCTGGAAGAGGTCCTTGGCGGCCCGCACCTGGGCTTCGATCTCCACGCCCTCTTCCACAGTCTCGGGCCGCAGCTCGATCCTGGCCACTAGGTAGGGTTCCAGCGCAGTGAACTCCCCCAGCCTGAAGCGCGCCAGCCCCCGGGCAATCAAGCGGATGGTCCCATCCGGCGCGCGGAAGAGCCGTTGAATGGCGGCCACCGTTCCAAACTCATAAAGATCCTCGGGGCCGGGCAAATCCAGCTCAGGGCGGCGCGATGCCACCAGCCCGATCAGGCGGTGGCTCGAGACGACATCATCCACCAAACGTATGGAGCGAGGCTGACCAATGGTCAGCGGCGTGGCTGTATGCGGATAGACCACCACGCCCCGCAGGGGCAAGATTGGCAACTCATCGGGAATCTCGAGCGTTTCATGCTCGGGGAAACCCTGCGGCTGGCCTTCTTCTCCCGTTTCGGCCTCTTCGGTTACTAGGATCTTCGGCAAGAGATCATCCATATCTATGGTCCTTCCTGGGCCGGGTCCCCACCGGTCTACGCGCCATCAAGCGTCGTTTTCCCTCCTTTCTCCGCTACTCTTGAATGGGGATTGTTTTCGGCGAGGCCTTGGGAAGGATCACACGCAAGAAACCATCATGATAGGTCGCCTCGATGTGGTCAGCATCGATGCGGAAGGGGATGCGGATTTCTGTGAGGAAGTCCCCGTAATCGATCTCCATTTGATGATAGGCTGCCCTGGGATTGGCATCTGCCCGGTGCCCGCGAACGGTGAGGATTTGACGGTCGAAGGTGATGGAAAAATCCTCTCCACGCATCCCGGCCACTTCGACAATCACCATGATGGCGCTCTCGGTCTCCAGGACATCGGTGGGCGGGCGCCAGGCGTGCGAGCGGCGCTGAAGGCTCCAGCTCAGGCTGCGATACGTTGCCGAGGCCCAAGGGTCGTCCTCACCACCGGATTCAAGACGCAACCGTTGCCATTCTGTGAGCTCTACGTCCATGGTCGTACCGCCTTACAAAGACAGGGGATCGAACATAAATCATTCTACCACAGGGGCTCATGAGGCACCCTGGGGCACCTGGCCCTCCCGACTGCTGCAGGACTTGGAACGAAAGCCATCATCCAGTACAATGCGTGCAAAGTCGCCGGCTTGATTCGCTCCCGCCGGTTACCAGAGAGGCCGAGATGGATCCGCTTTCCATTCTCCAATCGGTTGAACTCTTCGAAGGGCTGACCAGCGAAGAGCTCCGCGCCCTGGCAGAATTGTGCCATGAGCGCTCATTCGGCAATGGCGAGGTGATCACGCGACAGGGTGAACCAGGCGAAGAGCTGTATATTGTATATGAAGGTTTCGTCGAGGTTGTGCGCAACGCGGAAAGCTCCGAGCGAGCCCCTCGGACTGTCGTCCATCTGGGCTCGGGCCAAATCTTTGGTGAAATGGCGCTTCTCGATCGCGGGCCACGGTCGGCTACCGTCAAGTCAGCTTCCGACCATGCCAGGCTGCTGGTGATCCATCGCGATGATTTCGAGCGCGCCTGCGAAGGCAATCATCACCTGGGATACGTCGTGATGCGCAATATCGCCGCCGACCTTTCGTTCAAGTTGCGTCACCGCCATCTGACCGGCCGGTAGGGAGCTCAAGATGGTCACGATCTATAAGGTGAGCTACGTGGTTACGGGCGAAGACCATCCCGGCGCGATCCTAAACACAGAGAAGCGCCCCATTCCGGGCGATCTGGTGCGGCTGGGAACCCGCGAATTCCAGGTGGAAGAGGTTATCGAGCTCATCCCCCCGCGTGGCGAATTCCATTATATGCACGCCACGCTCAAGCCGGTCCCCGAGAAGGCTGACCCCTAGCAAGGTTCATAGATCAAGTGTCAGAAAGTCTTCGGCCAAGTGAACTTCGCCGGAGAACATCTGGCGGGCCTGATCGGCGGGCGAATCCGCCTGCGCCACACCTGTCGGATAGTGAATTAGGAAGAGTTGCTCGGCGCCGGCTTCGGCTGCCACCTGTCCGGCTTGCGCGGCAGTGGAGTGGCCAGGACTCTCGCCTGTGGCCTCGTGAATGATGATATGGGAGCCTTTCGCTAGCCGCACGAACCCTGCGCAGGGCTCGGTGTCGCAGGAATAGGAGACGATACGCTCCCCTCGCCCAATCTCGATCCGCAAGCCGATCGTCGGGATCACGTGGCACACGGGTGAGGAGAGTATCCGCACTTCGGGCCGCTCGAGCACCGTTACCCTCTCTCGCTCAGGCAACCGGTGGAAGGCAACCGGGAAGAAGTTGGGCCAGTCCTCCCATTGATAGAAGCCCATCGTGTGCTCAACCCGTTCCAGGCAGTGGTGCAGACCGTAGATACGCAGGGCCGCCTCACGGCCAAGCAGCCACATATTCATCAGCAAGAGTGGCAAACCGCCGACATGATCAGGGTGAAAGTGGGTGAGGATAATGTCGCTTACCTCATCCAGCTCAATCCCTGCCTCAGCAAGCCGAAGTGTCGGCGAGCCCCCACAGTCGATCAGGATCACGCCCTCCGAATCGCGAAGTGCGATCAGGCTATTCTCATGATGAGGGTCCGGAACGGCGGCTGCCGTTCCCAGGAAAATGAGTTGAGCCACACACCTACCTACGGGGCCACAAGCAGCCAAACAGCCACTCGGGGTGTCAGGAATACCTCCAGCGCAGCCGCGCAGATCAGCAACGGCAGGACCACGCCTAGCATGATCCGCGCCCATTCAGCAAAGGCCGCGATCCAGCCCTCGCCCAGCGAACCCCCTTTGGGCACGCTGATGGCCGCCATGCCCAGCCGCAGCATGGCGCCGCCAGCGATCACGGCTGCCGGGATCTCCAGGATGCCATGAGGCAGGACCAGCGCCGCCAGATAGCGCCAGGGATCCTGTCCGGCAAGCGCAAGGTTCCCTGCGAAGTAGCCCACAATCCCCAGCGGCGCCATAAGCAAGATTTCGGAAAGGATCCCAAAGGTGAAGGCGCCCAGAATGGTGGCCAGGATCAGGGCCCGCATGTTGATAAACACCACCCGCAACCATCCGGTTGCGCTGAGCATCCCAAAACGGGCCAGGACGTCGAGCCATTCTTCCTGCCGGCCCCGTAGATCGAACAGTTCCGCGGGGAGCGTGAAGGGCTCGGCATAGGCCTGGCCGGCAAGGAAACCCACCGCCAGCGCCGCCGCGGTGATGAGGATGGGGAAGCCTAGCCCCGGCAGGGAAACCCGCAGGATCCCTGCATACCAATCGCCAAGGGACTGCGCGCCGGCCACAAAACGCCGCCGAAAGCTTCGCCAAATGCCCTGCAAATCGAGCACATCCAATTCGCGCCCCAGCAATTCCTCGCGGTTGAAGAGCCGCAGCCCCATGCGGATCAGCACCAGGGCGATCAGTCCCAACGCCGCTACGATCCACCAAAGAATGTGGTAGCGGCCCCAGAACATAATCATGCTCTCGCCGATGATCAGCTCCGCAACGGGGATGATAATAAAGGAGGCCAGAAGGTTGGCCGCGCGTACCGAGGTCGTCTGAGAGGAGATGACCACCGCGCCGCTCACCATCACGACTGCTTGAATAGTTGTGATGGTGAGGATCTGCACCAGCAGGCCAATGGGCGGAGCCCAGCCAAGGCGCCAAAGCAGCCCGATCAGGTAGACCGCGATCCCCAGGTAGGCGGCACTCAGCGGCGGCAGCAGGGAGGCAATCATCTTCCCCAGGTACAGATCGGCGTCGGTGAGCGGTGTTGCAAGCAGAGGCTCAAGCGAGAGCCGCTCGCGCTCTCCCGCGAAACTCTCCAGCGCGATCACCAGTGAGATCGAGATGGGGAAGAAACCCACGACCATGAGCAGGAAGGGGATCAGGCGTTCGCCAATTATCGGGGCACCGTAGCGCTCGACAAAGCCGACTGCTTGCTGAGCAGTGAGATTCATCAGCAATGGAAAGAAGAGCGTGAGCAGGATAATCGGCGCGAGTATGCGCCAGTCCCGGAGTTGGTCACGGATCTCACGCCGCGCCACGATCAGCGCGCCATGAGACCCCAGGCGCCGTACCCCAACTCCAAGCGCCGTCATGCACTCGCCTCCTGCCCCACAGCTTGCAAGTAAGCATCTTCCAGGCTGCGCTGGACTTCGGAGAGGGTCACGACCTGCACTCCGGAGTGGATGAAAGCCTCCAGCAGGCGGGCATTCTGTGCCTCCGGATCTGTCACGCGGAAGCGCATCCAATCCAACCCCATATCCAGGATTTCGACCCCCTGAGGAACTGCCTGCAAGGCTCCATCGAGCTGCCCGCGCACCCGCAGTTCCATAATCGGATCGCCGAGCAAAGCGCGTTTGAGGCCAGCCACAGTATCCTGCACAATGATTTCGCCACGCCGGATGATGGCGATTCGATCCGCCAGGGACTCGGCCTCATGAAGATTGTGCGTGCAAACTACGATGGCCCGATCGCTCTGCCTTAACGCCGCAATGCTATTGCGAACGAGGTGGGCGCTGGCAGGGTCCATGGCGGAGGTGGGCTCATCCAGCAAGAGCACTCTAGGGTCATGAAGCAAGGCCCGCACAAGCACAAGTTTCTGGCGCATGCCCTTGGAGAAGGTCCCCAGGCGTTGGTCGGTTGCCTCCCGCAGGCCATACCGTTCGAGCAAGCGCTCCGCCCGCCTCCGTATCTCATCCGGGGAGAGCCCGTACACTCGCCCAAAGAACTCAAGGTATTCATGCGCCTTCATGCGGGTATAGAGGCCATGATGCTCGGTAAGCAGCCCCACCGCCCGCCGCACCTTTTCAGGCTCTTGGAGGGTGTCATAGCCGGCCACACGCGCCCATCCCGCCGTGGGCTGCAGGATGGAAGCCAGCATGCGGATAGTCGTGGTTTTGCCGGCTCCATTGGGGCCAAGGAGCGCGAGGATCTCGCCCGCCTTGACCCGCAGCGAGACCCCCTTCACCGCCGTGAAGGTCCCGAAACGCTTGGTGAGCTCGTGGGTCTCAATCAATGCAGTCATCTTCGTTCGGCGCATTATAGCAAGTTCGTCGTTCGAGTTTCAATCAGCCATCCTTCCCAGCGAGGCTGGACGGCCGTCCCCGGCAATCCGGCGATCACCAAGAGCAAAATGGCGCCTTGACTCGGGCGCCATCGATCCCCTTGATTTCCGGTAAGATACGTCCAGGAACACCCCGGGGCTACGCCGGGGAGCCTGCGGTTGTCCGGTGTCGCATGAAGAGCCATAGCGAGCATCCCAGCGCCACCAGCAGCATCACCGCCTGGTTGAAGTTGATCCCGAAAAGCGGCACATAGTCCAACCGGATGAACTCAAGCAAGAAGCGTCCCAAGGCGTAAATGCCCGAGTAGGCGATGAACAGATCGCCCTGCTTGATGCGGCCCCGATACCGGCGCCAGGCCCAGAGCAGTACGGCCATGTTGAGCAAATTCCATAGCGACTCGTAGAGGAAAAGAGGGTGGAAACGCTCGAAAGCGGCGTACTCCGGCACGCGGTTCTCGGGCCGGATGTAGATGCCCCATGGCAGGTTGGTGGGCGGGCCATAAAGCTCCTGGTTCACGAAGTTCCCCCAGCGGCCGATCGCTTGGGCAAGTGCCACGCCAGGCGCCGCCGCATCCAATAGCATTCCCAGGTGATAGCCGTTCCGGCGGGCGTAGATATAGAGACCCAAGACGCCGCCGAGGATTGCCCCGGGCATGCCAAGGCCCCCCTCCCAGGTGGTCAGGATCTTAACAGGGTTGCGCAAGTAATCCAGTGTGGTGATGCCTGAATAGCGAGAGGGTGTGAGCACGTGGTAGAGCCGGGCTCCGATGATACCGAAGATCAGCGCCCAGACAAGGGCGTCCCAGACGACATCCGGGTCCTTGCCCTCTTTGCGCAGTATGCGGCTGGCGAGCATAGCCGCCATCAGCGCGCCGAACATGATGATGAGACCGTAGTAGCGAATGTATAGGAATCCGAGATCGATACCATAGGGAGTGAACTGCATGTGTGACCTCGATCTAGCGCGCCTGCCGGCGAACGATGATGATGCGTTGGAGTGCGGTGATGTTGGCCAGCACTGCCACAATTGCCAGCCCGGCCTGTGGAAAGCCGAGGATCAGGCTGGGGATGAGGACCAAGAAGCGCTCAACACGGGTGAGGATGCCGCGTTTGGCCTCGTATCCCAGGCTCTGCGCACGGGCCCGCACGTAGGAGACCATTACCGACCCGGCGGCCGCTAGGAAAACCAGTAGGCCCATCACGGGCTCTCCAGCCGAGAGGTAGTGGTAAAGGAGGCCGCCAAAGATGAATAGCTCCGAATAGCGATCTGTCACCGAGTCCACAAAGGCGCCAAAATCCGTGGGTTCTCCGCGCAGCCTGGCCATGGTCCCATCCAGCGCATCCATAGGCCCCATGATGAGCAAGATGATGCCGCCCACGAGGAAATTGCCCCGGGCCAGGAACAGCGCGCCGATGAAGTTCCCAATCATCCCAGCCAAGGTGAGCGTGTTGGGTGCGATTCCCAGGCGGTTGAGGAACGCCCCGGCGGGGTCGAGGATATGCCTGAAGCGGATGCGCAGCATCTCCGTGAAAGTTAGGCGGGAGGGTTGAAAGGCTTCGTTCACAGCATCCTCATTCTATACCATGCTCGGCTCATTAGCGAATGCTACCTGCGGCTCTATGCGACGTCAAGTTTCCGCTTCGTCCTCCTCCCGGGCGGTGTAATTCAAGAGATCCTCATCTCGATCGATAAGCACCTCGCGGGTGCGGCCTCCGGATTGCGGCCGACCGATAACTCCCAACTCCTCGAGCTCATCCATGAGCCGGGCGGCGCGCGGGTAGCCGATGCGGAGGGCACGCTGCAGCATCGAGGCCGAGGCTTCTCCTCTGCGCCGCACGAGGTCAATGGCTTGCTCCAGAATCTCATCGCGATCCTCGAGGGCGGCTTGCCGAATGAGCATTTCCTCCCAAGGGGCCTCTCCCTCGCCCTCCTCATCGATCTCCTCTTGCCAGAATTGGATCAGGCGCTCGATCTCTTTATCCGTCACCATAGCCCCCTGTAGCCGGACGGGCGCGCTGGCCTCCGGCGACAGGAAGAGCATATCCCCGCGGCCAAGCAGGGTCTCGGCGCCTTGCGTGTCCAAGATGACGCGTGAATCCACGCCGGAGGCGACGGCAAATGAGATCCGGGCCGGGAAATTGGCTTTGATGAGACCCGTAAGAATGTCGGTGCTGGGGCGTTGCGTGGCGACGACTAGGTGGATGCCCGTGGCGCGCCCCATCTGCGCCAGGCGCACGAGGGTTTGCTCCGTCTGGTCTGGGGCCATCATCATCAAATCGGCGAGTTCGTCGATCAGAATAACCAGGCGGGGCAGCTTCTCGGCATCCTTGCGGCGGCGAACCCGCTGATTGTAGGTAGCGATATCCCTGGCCTTCGCCGCTTCCAGCAATCGGTAGCGGCGGTCCATCTCAGCCGTGCACCAGCGAAGCACACCGACGATGCGGTCCAATTCGGTCTCAACCTTGCCAATCAAATGCGGAAGACCGTTGAAGCGAATCAACTCGACCATCTTGGGGTCGATCATAACCAGCCGCAGATCCTCGGGGAGATTGTTCATCGTCAGACAGACTGTGAGCGTGGCGATGCACACTGACTTGCCCGATCCGGTCGTTCCGGCGATGAGCAAATGGGGCATAGCTGCTAAATCGGCTGCCACCGGAGCACCGGCCACATCCCTCCCCAACCCAATCGCCAGGGGCGAATCGACCGATTGAAAGACCTCGGTCTCGAGGATTGGACGCAGGCGGACCGTGGCTAGCTTGCGGTTGGGCACCTCGATCCCGACATAGGCATGGCCTGGGACCGGCGCTTCAATCCGCAGCCGTGGTGCCGAGAGGGCCAGCGCCAGGTCATTCGCCAGCGCAGAGATTTGCGAAACCCGCACCTTTGACCGCCGGATTTCCCCATCCTGGCCAGGATGTTCAAGATAGCCTGGCTCGACAGCGAACTGCGTCACCGAAGGTCCACTTCGGAAATCCACGACCCGGACCGGAAGCCCGAAATCCGCCAGGGTTTTCTCGATCAGGCCGGCCGCCAGATTGATTTCCTTGGCGGTCACTTGTGCGAGCTTGCCTGCTTCCAGCAGCGTAAGCGGCGGAAGGCGTGCGTCGCGCTTCATGGGACGCGCCGGGGTGGCGTCTTCGTAGGCCTCGACCCTGAACTGCTTGCGGTAGGCCCTCGGCAGGTTGCGAACAGAGCGAGCTCGTTTGATAGCTTCGGAGCTGGATCCCTGGGGAGGCTCGCCGCCCGGTCCAGATTCGGCCCGGGCTGGAGGCTCGTGGAGGGACCGCTCGGGCTCACGCAGGCCGGCCACAAGCAAGCCTATGAGCGGTTGAACGCCCACTGCGGCGCTCGGAAGAAGCAACACGATCAGCGCCAGCACGCCTCCCGCGGACCCGAATAGGTCCTGCAGAAATCGGGCCATGCCCCAGCCGACGATGCCACCGCCATGCCCAGACTCGGCCCGCACAAGGTCCAGCCCATCGATCATGGCAAGGAGGCCGAGCATGCAGAAGAGAGCCACCTCGAGAGCGATGATTTGAAGCCATGGCAGCCTGACGGGAGATCCTTTGCGGTGGGCAAAAAGGATCACGCTCAGGCCCGCCGGAAGCAACGGAAATAGAAAAGCGGCGTAACCAAACCAGCGCCGCAAAAGCTCCGCGATGGGATCGATCCAGCGGCCTTCGGTAAGGCCCACGAGTCCCAGAATCAGGATCAGGGCTGTCAGGCCTGATAGGACTGCCACCACGTCGAAAAAGGCTCGTGAGCCCTCACTCAGGTTGGTGAACCCTGCCAGCCGTGGCTGACCGCTTCCGGCAGCGTCGTGGGGATCCTGCTTGGCCATGCTTCGCGTCGACTCCCAGCCTGGAATCAGCCTGCCGGGCGCGCGGTCGCAACGCCCGGCAAGCGCAATGTGGAGCGGCTTCTAGAGCAAAGGATAGGCCTCAGAGCGCTCGGCTTCCGACTCGTCTGTCGTTCCTTCATATTCATCCGACGATTGGGTGACGTTGCGCAAACTCAGACCCAGTCGCCGGGCGGCGGCGTCAATGTGGATGATGCGAACACGCACCATCTCACCCTCCTGCACCACGTTGCGCGGATGCAGGAAATTCCCATCCCCCAACTCCGAGACATGGATGAGACCTTCCAATCCCTCCTCAAGGCCGACAAAGGCGCCGAACTTCACCACATTGGTGACAACGCCCTCGACGATTTGCCCCACGGAGTACGTCTCCTCGACCTTCTCCCACGGGTCGGGCAAGAGCTCCTTCAGACTCAACGCCACCCGATCCTGCTCCCGATCGACCGAGAGCACCTGGACCTCCAGCTCCTCGCCGCAATGGACGACGTCCGATGGATGGCGCACCCGCCCCCAGGATAGCTCGGAGACGTGTATGAGTCCCTCCACACCGCCCAGATCGATGAAGACACCAAAGCGCGTGATATTAGTCACTTTCCCGCGCACGCGGTCTCCGGGCTCCAAATTTGAGAGCAATTCCACCCTGCGCCCCGGCCCGGCCAGCGCCGCGCGCTGAGAAAAAACGAGCCGGCCCCGCTCAGGATCGAATTCAATCACCTTAAGGCAGAGCCGTTCGCCCACCAGGCTGTCAAGGCGCTCGATGCGGGCCATCTCGTCCATCATGGGGTCAATATCTGTCAGATGGGAGATAGGGACGAACCCCCGCAGATTCCGGGCCTCAACTAGCAATCCACCACGGTTGTAGCCGATAACAGGCAGCTCTACGACGTCATCGGTCTGGTAGAGGGATTGGGCCCACTGCCAATCCTCCGGGCTTCCCTGTCGCACGCCTCGGCGCTCTTCCTCATCGATAACCGGCCGCCGAGAGGCGCTGGCTTGTTCCTCTTCCTCCATGATCGCGGCCCACCAGGACTCATCCATCGCCGGCGGCTGCGACTCCCCCCATTCCTCTCTTGAACCCTCATCCATGATCTTTTCCTGACCTCAATCCAAGGGTCGTTTCACACAATAGAACCAGGTCGAAGGTTACCCTATTCCAGCATCTTGGCAAGTTATGTCTTCTGTTCGGCTTCCACCTCCTGAGAAGATGCCACTTGGCGCTCCATCTGTGCGATGGCCTCCGCCACGGCCTCGATGGCTATACGCTGCTTACGGTACAAGTCCGCCTCCGACATCGCCAGTTTCCGGGCCACATCCCGCACCTTGCGACCCTGGAGGAACTTCATTTCAAGGATATTGTACAGCATCCACTCGCCTGTCAGACGCCGCTCCCCTTCCGGCCGGACCTGCTCGATGGCGTTCCGCAGGATGGCCCGCAGCGCATTAACAGGGTTGCCATCGTGCTCGTCGACTGCGCGCTGCACCACTCGCAGACCCAGCAATGGGCTCCGTGTTAGCCGCGGGCCTCCCCAATAATGCCCCAGGGCTTCCTTCACCAGGTTGGCGAGGTCCTCTTCCGTGCCAATGCCCTCCAGCGGAGCCACCAGTGCCTGCGCACCCGCATAGCGTGCTTCCGCCCGCATACGCTGGATGGCATCCACCTGCGGTACGAGCCGATCGACGACCGCGAAGACTTCCTGCTGCAGCTTCTTTTCCGCCAGGGCGATGGTCGCCCGCTCCAGCAGTATAGCCAGGCGCTCTTGTTCCTCCAGGGAAAAATCCGGCCTATGGTTCCGAGCCCGCACACCCATGAATCCGATGACCTCGGCGGGATTGGCGAGGCGTAGCGGAAGGATCCAGTAGATATCCCAGGTGAAGACGGGGCCCAGGTGGTCGAATTCGATCTTTTCCTCCGTTACCAAGAGCGGCGGCAACTCCTTCTCACCCCGCATGGGATCCTCGGGGCCGACCGCCACCTCCATCTCCAACCCCGACGATCCCACCACAGCGATGAAGGCCGACTCGACCCCCAGGACGTCGCAGACAGCATTCAGCAGCGACTCGAGGAATTGCCGCAAGTCACCGGAGGTCAGCAGCTTCTCCTCCAAGGCCTGCAGACGGGCAACATCGCCCCGATCTTCTCCATAGAAGAACCAACGCTCGATGGGTTGCCGGATGAGTGTGATGATGTATTGGAGCAGCAACAGAGAGGCGACCATAGCGAAGGGTACGGCGCGGCTGTTCTCGTAACCCAGCAGGACGCCAACCCGGTTCACGACGACCATAATCGCCAACACGCTCGAAGCGACCACCGGCCCGCGCAGGATCCATTGGAAGAGCCGGCTCTTAACCACCCGATCGGGGATATCCACACCGAAGTAAGCGACGGCATATGCCATCAGCACCATCTGGATCGTCACAAAGGCATTGATGACGATCTGGATGCCCCAGAATAGCACTGGAAAGGCAACTAGGGCTCGTCCGCCGAGCATCAGGAACGGGTAGGATCCTAGCAGCGGGCCGAGCGATCCAGCCATCAAGTAGCGCATCCTGCGGCGGCTGGAGCGCGTCAGGCAGCGTTGATACGCGCGGTAGAAGTTCAGGCCGGCAAAGCCGATGGTCACCAGTAGAAAAAGCGTAAACACGGGGAAGAGCGGCCCCGGCGCCAGGTAGGGCACAGAATCAGCCTGGGTCAGGCTGCCGGCGAGCGAGCGTCCCATGGTCACTGCAATGAGCGTGAGAGCTCCGAGGATATAGCTAAGCCAGACGACCTTAGAGCGCCGCCCCCGGGATGGCCGACCGGTCGCTTCCAATAGCGCGTCCGAGAGCTGCAGGTAGGCCGCCGGAACAAAGCTGGTACCCACCCATTGCAGGCGCAGCCAGGTCTCGGTTTCGATCGTTAGAGCAGAGGTCGCCACGAGCACGTCACCAAAATAGGCGATGGTCACACAAGCCATCAGCACCGCCAGGGCCCGTGCGACCCGCTCCCGCAAGTTAAACGTCAACGCGTAGAGTAGCAGGGAAAATGCCGTAATGGTATTCCCCGCCGTCAGGATTTGATGCAGAACGAGCAGTGGCGCAACCATGGGATTTCGGAATTCAGGCCTCTATAGCTCTTGGGCGAAGAAGAGGGCGATCTCCTGATCCGGATAATACATGTCGCTGAATCCGGCGAAGGCAAAGCCGGCCTGCTGTGCGATCCGGATGGCGGGGTAATTCTTACTCTGCATCTCGAAGAAGATATGATTCATCCCGCGCTCGCGGCTCCACTCCAACGCTGCCAAGAGCAGTTGCTTCCCAATCCCCTTTCCGCGGTGCGGCAGATCGACGATGAGATCGGTAATCCAGGCAGAATCTTCGGCTGGGCCATAGGCCAGCGCCACATATCCCAGAGGCCCGCTCCCACCCTCAGCGAGCAGGATGGCGGCCTTCTCCGTCCACTCATCCGCCAGCCGCTCCGGCTGGCGCGGATACGGCACGCGCATCGCTCGCGGCAATCGCACCTCCCGGAAGGAAGCCTGGATCTCCCCATCTTCTCTCCGCAGCGAAAGCTGCCAAACATGATCGGTGCTATAGCCATGATCCATGGCAATCAAAGTGGGGATGTCGCTGGAAACCGCTCTCCGGATCTGGACGTTGAGGACCATCTTCACCTAACCATTCTACATCTTGTGCTTCAGGGCACAACCTGCACCAGGATCTGGCACGGCAGGGGCGCGTTCCCCAAAGTATCGGTCACAACCAATTGCACTGCGTATTGCCCGGGCATGACCAGGCTCGTATCCCAGGTGCCCAGTTCGCCTTCCTCGGCCCCCTCCTCGGCCTCACAACCCTCTTCGCAGACAGGACGATTTCCAGCCGAGATCGCCATCCAGGTGCTCCCCGGCTTGAGATCGTGGTACTCGAGCTTGTAGAAAGCGAAGCCCGGGATATTCGCAATTCCCATGAACCGCACTTCGCCTCGCAGCGTATCCCCACTTGCCGGCGTGAGAATGGTCGCCTGTGGATTCTGGCATCCGGCACCATCGATCGTTGAGACATTGAGCGGTGTCGGCGAGGCCAGAGTCTGCCCCGGCTCCAAGGTCGCCGGGCGCGGCGTCGCCAGCAAGGACACGGTCGGCACAGGGGTTGGACGGGAAGCGGCCGGGATGGCAGGGCTGACGAAAGTCGTCAGCAAGTAGGTAGCTATCAGGGCCGCGGCCAGCAGCGCGAACATCGCACCCGAACGGGTGAGGCGGGTAACGGCCCGCTCTCGCTCCAGCTCGAAGTTTGCTGCCTGAAGATCCCTGTAGGCGCGCAGGCCCAGGAGCAGGTATATTGCGCACCCTGCCCCCACAATCAGGAAAAGCCAGGTTTGGTTTTGCTCGATGAATAGCAGGGCTTCTTCCATGCATACCAGACTCAGAGACTACCTAGAACCCCCGTGATGAGCCGAATAAGCCGCGGGACGATAACCTTCCCCGCCTCGAGAACTTCCTCATGGCTAGTGATGGTTTTGCCATCTAAATTGGCCTTGTTGCTAATGCCCGATATGCCCAAGATCCGCATGCCGCTATGACGTGCAACCGTAACCTCCGGCACAGTGGACATGCCCACAGCATCTACACCGATCATCCGCAGGAAACGCAAATCCGCGGGGGTCTCGAATGAGGGACCTGCCAGACAGATGTATACGCCCTCTTGCAGGGGGATATCTTGCTGCTTGGCGACTTCCCGGGCGAGGTCCTTCAGTTCAGGATCGTAGGCCTGGCTCATATCGGGGAAGCGCGGGCCGAAGGAATCCAGGTTAGGCCCACGCAGAGGTGTGAGCCCGGCCATCCCGATGAAATTGATATGGTCGGCGATCAGCATCAATTCGCCCGGGGAGAATTGTGGATTCACGGCGCCGGCCGCATTGGTCACTATCAAGATCTCCGCGCCCAGCCTTTGCATGACCCGAACAGGCAAGCCCAAGCTGGCCATGGAGTGACCTTCGTAATAATGGGCACGACCCTGCAAGACGAAGACCCGTTGGCCCTCAAGCGTGCCGAAAATCAGTCGGCCCACGTGCCCCTCCACGGTGGAGGCCGGCCAGCCCGGAACCTCCTTCGAGTCGAATGCCACACCCCCTTCGACCGCCTCTGCCAACGGGCCCAGGCCCGAACCCAGGATCATGCCGATCCTGGGCTGCAGGTCGGTGCGGGATCGAATGGCATCTACTGCCGCCTGAATGTCCGCTTCCGTCAGAAACTCCGTGGGGTTCACTCTGCCTCCGCTTGTCGGGTTGTACGATGGATCCGGATCGCATTGGGACTGGAAAGCCCGAGAAAGGCCTGCACTTCCCTGCGCGAGTGGCCGGCCCGCAGCAGGTCCCGCGCCCGCGTGTGTCGCAGGGTTTGCGGAGATAGATCATCTCCCAGATCGGCAGCCGAAGCCCAGCGCTTGACCACCAGCCAAAGGCCCTGCCGGCTGAGCCCGTTTCCTCGCTGGTTCAGAAAGAGCGTCTGTTCGCCGGGCTGCTTGCTGAGCTGAGGCCGACTCTCACGCAGGTACCGTCTAAGCGGCTCCACTGAGCGCGGAATGGAGTAGACCTTAATGCGTGCCGGCGGCTTGAGCAGAAGAGCCGCCTCGATGTTCAAGTCCCTGAGCTGAAGATTCACGATCTCGGCTGCCCGGAAAGCGGTCTCATAGAGAACCGATAGGATGGCACTGTCACGTATGGAGCCCGCGTTCTTGCGCCGCATTGGGGCTTCCAGCAAGCGATCCAGCTCCTCAGGAGAGAGCGTGCGGGGTTCACTCCGGGGGTTGGAAGGCGCCCGCAGCACCCTGCGGAGCGGCTCCTCCCGTACGCCGATGGCATGGCCAACAAATTCAAGATAGGAACGCGCCACGGCCAGCTTGCGGGAGATCGTCGCCGGGCGGTAGCCCTGCATTTGCAGCCATCCGACATAGGACTCGAGGACGGCCGCGTCCAATTCTTCCGGCGCAGCAACGCCGCGTGCAGCAAGAACACGCTGGAATTGATCCAAGTCTGTTCGGTAGGCAAGGAGCGTGTTTTTCGCCGCCCCTCGTTCCACGCGCAAGCGCTCAAGGAATTGTTGGATACTGCGTTCCACGCAAATGCCCCGGCTTTCGCTGGCTGTAACGGGGCCTCATTATACCATCGCATGTGAAATACTTACCATAACTATACACCCTCGCAGCAGCGCCGCATGCGACCGTCAGGAATCCCAAGCGCTGGACTTATTCAGGGCCTCGACGGCAGCCGGCATAAGCTCCACATCCAGGGCACCCAGATTATCTCGGAGTTGCTCCAACAATCGCGGCCACGATCACCGCCGGGATAGTGGACCCATTCCAAGCCACCCATCCAATCCAGAAGGGGCTGCCCCCTAACTTGTGGGGGGCAGCCCCTATCCATCAGCGCAAGCCGCGCATCTAGAGATCGGTGCAATAGGCGATGCCTACCGTCCCAGGCCCGGCATGGGTTCCCACGACCGGACTGACCTCGGCCAGGAGGGTCTCGACCGGGTCCAGTCGCTCCACCGCGGCTTCGAGCAACTCGCGCGCCTCGCCTTCGGCGGCTGCGTGCAGCGCGGCCAGCCTCAAATTCGACTTCCCCCCAACTTGCTCTTCGAGGACATCCAACAGGCGAGCCTTTGCTTTCTTCTTTGTGCGCACCTTTTCGAAGGGTTCCACCCGCCCGCCCTCGATCTGGAGCAACGGCTTGATGTTCAGCGCGGTTCCGATAAACCTGGAAGCGCCCCCGATCCTGCCACCTCGATGCAGGAACTCGAGCGTGTCAACCACGAAATAGACCCCGGTGTGATCGGGGGCCTGCCTGGCGACGCGAACCACTTCCTCGAAGGATCTTCCAGCTTCGGCCGCACGCGCAGCCGCGAGCACATGGAAGCCAAGTTCCATGGAGGTGGAGCGCGAATCCACCAGTTCGATGGTCGCGCCCTGGAACATCTCTTTGGCCTGGCGGGCGGATTGCAGCGTTCCCGAGAGCTTCTCCGAGATCACAATCACGACCATAGGGGTGCCCGCCTCGGCCAGGGGCTCGAAGATGCTGTGAAAGGCCGCCACTGTGGCCTGTGAGGTTGTGGGCATCACGCTGCTCGTGGAAAGCCGCTCATAGAATTCTGCAGGCTGAATGTCCACCCCATCCAGAAAGGATTCATCGCCCCAAATCAAGACCTGGGGGGCGACTTTGATATCGTAGGTATCGACGAGTTCTTTGGGGATATATGCGGTACTGTCGGTGATAATGGCTATGTCCGCCATTCGCTGCCCTCCTCTGTCTGCTTTGCCGCCGTGGCGTTCCAGTAAGTTAGAACCCCTGGCAGCGTGCGAGGTTGCGGGGGCAGCTCACCGGCGGCTATGTAGCCATTCCAGCAGCTTTTCCAAGGGCCATGTATTGAGAACCGCCTGCGCCGGGACCCAGCCGCGACGGGCTGTCATGACGCCGAAGCGTTGGTAGCCGAAATGTTCAGGATGATGCGCGTCGGTGTTGATCGCCAGCAGGCAGCCCAGCTCGACGGCACGTCGCGCGTGAGCATCCTTTAGGTCCAGGCGATCTGGATGGGCATTAATCTCAAGCGCCGTCCCATGCTCCGCCGCAGCCCGCAACGCCTGTTCCACATCCAAATCCGCAGGATCCCGCCGGTTGATCAATCTGCCCGTTAGATGGCCGATGATGTCAACATGGGGGTTCTCGATCGCCCTGAGGATGCGATGCATGATGCGCCCGCGCTCCTGCTTAAGCGAGGAGTGCAGTGAGGCGATCACCAGATCAAGCCCCGCCAGCACTTCGTCGGGGAAATCCAAGCTGCCGTCCGCCAGGATCTCCACTTCAATGCCTTGCAGGATGCGAGGCCCCCGGCTCAGCCGTGCCTGTACAGCCTCGATCTCCTCGCGCTGTCTGCGCAGGTCCTCTGCGTTTAGCCCGCCAGCGATACCCAGGCCCTTGGAGTGGTCGGAGATGACCAGGTATTCCATCCCCATGTCCATGGCCACCTGCGCCATCTCCAGGATGGAGGCCTTGCCATCGCTCCAGGTCGAGTGGGCATGCAGTTCGCCCCGAAGATCCGTGATCTTCACCAGGTCAGGCAAGCGGCCCTCCTTGGCAGCCTGGATCTCGCCACGGTCTTCCCGCAGTTCAGGCGGAATCCAGGGCACTCCCAAGGTCTCATAGACTTTGGCCTCCTCCCTGCAGAGGATCTCGCCTCCGCCCGCGCGCCTGAATCCATGCTCGGAGAGGGAGAGACCTTGATCGAGCGCCAATTCCCGCAACCGGACATTGTGGGCCTGCGATCCGGTGGCGTATTGCAGTGCGCTGCCCCACCGCGCCGGCGGATGGATCCAAATTTGGGCACGCAGTCCACCCTGCAACTCAAGGCTAGTCTTCGTTTCCCCTCGCGCCAGCACGCGAGTGATCCGGCCATAGCCCAAGACCGCCTCGAGGGCCTTTGAGGGGCTGTCGGAGGCCACCAGCAGGTCCAAGTCCCCGATCGTTTCACGTCCTCTCCGCAGGCTGCCCGCCACCTCGGCGTGCAGGATGCCATCGCCGCGCTCCAGGTATTCGAGCATGGCTTGGGCCGACTCCCATGCCTGGCCGAGCAAAACCCTGCCGGTCTCGCGCCCGCGCAGCGCTTCGATGCCCGCCAGGATCTTGGCCTCAGAGCGAGGGCCCATTCCGCTCAATGACCGCAACTTCCCTGACTGGGCCGCCTGCTCCAGGGCATCCAGGGAGGTGATTCCAAGCTCTCGCCAGAACTGAGCGGCGCGCTTTGGCCCAACTCCCTCGACCTTCAGCACCTCGAGCAAGCCGGCAGGGACTTCGGCGGTGAGCTTCTCGTAGAATGCCAGCTCCCCTGTGCGCAGGATTTCGTCGATCTTCTCGGCGATGGCCTTTCCCACCCCGGGGAGGGCCTGCAATTCTCCGCGCTCCCAAATGTCACGCACCTCGGGACCCATTTGGCGCAGAGTCTCCGCCGCGCGCCGGTACGCCATCACGCGGTAAACCGGCTCTCCCTTGATTTCCAGCAGGTTGGCGATGGCCTCAAAGGTTTCAGCCAGATCTCGTTCGCTCATGATCGGGGGCTTTCACTGTCAGGATGATCACCACTCGCCACTCGCTTCCATCCCCCATGAGCCCCACGCCTGCAAATCGGAAGGCCGGTTCCATCAGCAGTGTTCTATGTGCCGGATCCTGCCACCAGGTCTCGAGAGCTTGATCAGCCACATCCTGCAAGGGGCTTGGGGTCTCATAGAGCAGCTCCGCGGCTGGGCCTGTGAAACCCTGCTCAGCCAGGCGGGTTTCGAGAAGGTTTTCCCCAGTTTGAGGATCCACATGTCCGAGGTATCCACGAACGCCCATATCCGTGGCGCGCTCGAAGGCCAAATCCGACAGCGCCGGGTACGGAAGCAGGGGCAGCGCACCCGACTCTGCCCGCCTGGCATTGACCACCGACATAAGATGTTCTGAGGCCGCCAGTAGCGCAAGCTGGAGATCATCCGGGGCTGCGTGCCTTTCCGCAGGGCCGCCCTGCGGCGGCAAGGCATCTGATCGACAGCCCGAGCCACCGGCCAGAACCAGCAGCAGCAAGCAGCCTCGGAGCAACAGTCTCGCTTCTCGCATGGAAAATCTCGCATCGATTATACACGTCTCGCCGACCGCAAAGTGGAAAGCGCGACCCCCCTCAACCATTGTCCCGGCGGGCGGCCTATGCTAAGCTTGGTGCTATCGCAGCATTCGCAGACAGCATGGACGACGCATCAGCCATCAAGCCCTACGTAGTGTATCTGGTCAAGCGCCACCCGCTGGAGCGCGTCGAGACCGGCCCGTTCTTCCGCTGGCTGCACTTCGACAACGACTTCAAGAAGCAGCTTGAAGACCTAATCGGCCCCTACAACCCGAATAAGCTCACGATGCTCGTGGATGAGCAGCCCGCTGGGAGGGCCTGGGACCTCCTCCTGGAAAGCCTCCTCGAAGAGCAAATCGAATTGGTCATCACCCACCTCGCTCCGCTCACGTCCGCGCAGCGCCAGCAGCTCATCGGGGTATGCGCCCAGGTCGGCACCCAGCTCATCACACCGGCCGATGCCGGACGCAACCGCACCCGCCCCGGCTTCACAAGCCCTGGTTAGCCCGTTCTCATCGCGTACCACACCCAGGAGGATCCCTTGCCGTATGAGATCGTCGGCAATTTGCATGTGCATACCCGTTACTCCGACGGGGAGGGCAGCCATGAGGACATCCTGCGCGCCGCACTGGATGCCGGCTTGGATTTCATCGTCGTGACCGATCACAACGTCTGGGTCGAGGGCCTGGACGGCTATTACTATCGTGGCGATAACCGGGTGCTGCTGCTCATCGGCGAGGAAGTGCACGACCAAGGGCGGCATCCCCAGAAAAACCACTTGCTGGCCTATGAGGCCCGAGTTGAGCTCGCGCTGGAAGCAGCCGACCCCCGCCGCCTCGTCACAACGATCCTTGAGAGGGGCGGGCTGGCCTTCCTTGCCCACCCGCATGATCCCGAAGCCCCCATCTTCAAGCAGCCGGATCTCTCCTGGGTTGATTGGGACATCCAGGACTTCACCGGCCTCGAGTTATGGAATTTCATGAGCGAGTTCAAGTCTCGCCTCCGCTCCCTCCCGGCTGCTATCTTCTACGCCTATAACCCAGGCCTGATAGGCCAAGGCCCATTCCCCGAGGCCTTGAAGCGCTGGGATCAACTCCTCGCCCAAGGCCGCCGGGTAGTGGCCATTGGGGGAACCGATGCCCATGCCACCCATATTCGGCTGGGCCCTCTCAAGCGGATTATCTTTCCTTATGCCTATCTATTTCGCACCGTAAACACCCACGTGCTACTGGAGGAGCCCTTGCTCGGCGATCTAGACCAGGACCGGAGACACATTTTCGAGGCCCTCCGAGCCGGCGCCTGTTTCATCGGCTATGACCTCCCGGCCCCTACTCGGGGCTTCCGGTTCAGCGCTCATGGTGAGCGGGGCGAGGCCGGCATGGGGAGCAATCTAATGCTCGGCCTGGGTGTCACCCTGAAGATCCATCTCCCTAGCGCAGCCGAAATCCGCCTGCTGCGAAATGGCAGCCTCGTGCGGGTTTGGGAGGAGGAGCAATCAGTGGTACACACCGTCCGCGAGCCCGGCGCCTATCGAGTGGAGGCCCATCGCCATTACAGGGGCCGCGTCCGGGGCTGGATCTACAGCAATCCCATCTACCTGCAGGGGACCTGAGCCGCTTGCGGCCAGAACGCCTCCTGGATCCCAAGTGATATAATCGCAGAACATTTGAGCGAAGCCTCAGGAGAAGCCATGCAGCCCTTCCGGCTCCATGCACCCTATCAGCCAACCGGCGATCAGCCGGAAGCGATCGAGAAGCTGGTGGCGGGACTGGAACGCGGCGACCGGCATCAGGTCCTGCTCGGGGCCACCGGCACCGGCAAGACCTTTGCGATCGCCAACGTAATCGCCCGCACCCAGCGGCCAACGCTTGTGCTGGCTCACAATAAGACCCTGGCGGCCCAGCTGTACGCCGAATTCAAATCCTTCTTCCCGGAAAACGCCGTCGAGTACTTCGTCTCCTATTACGATTACTACCAGCCTGAGGCCTACGTGCCCAAGCATGATCTCTACATCGAGAAGGAGACGGATATCAACGAGGAGATCGACCGGCTCCGATTGTCGGCGACCACATCCGTGCTGTCCCGCCGGGATGTCATCGTGGTCGCTTCGGTGTCGAGCATCTACGGTATCGGCAACCCGGAGGCCTATGGGCGTGTGGTCTTGCATTTGAAGGTTGGCGACCGCTACCGCCGCGACACCATCTTGCGGCAGCTGGTCGAGAGTCACTATGACCGCAACGATCTTGAGCTACGCCCTGGCACCTTCCGGGTGCGGGGCGATACCCTGGAGGTCATCCCTGCTTATGAGGAGCAAGGTTTGCGCCTGAGTTTCTTCGGCGACGAGCTTGAGCGCATCATGCTCTTCGATCCGCTCACCGGGGAATTGCTCGGCGATCGCCGAGCCGTAAGCATCTACCCCGCCAAGCATTTCATCACCGACGAGGAGAAGCTCCAGGCAGCCATCCGGGACATTCAGGCGGAGCTGGAAGAGCGCCTAGCCTACCTTCGTTCACACGATAAGCTGCTTGAGGCTCAGCGGCTAGAGCAGCGCACGCTCTACGATCTGGAAATGCTGCGTGAGGTGGGTTATTGTGCCGGTATTGAAAACTATTCCCGCCACCTCGATCAGCGCCCTCCGGGCTCGCCGCCCTGGACCCTCATGGACTATTTCCCTCCCGATTTCCTGCTGGTCGTCGACGAAAGCCATATGACCATCCCACAGGTTCGGGGAATGTATGCCGGAGATCGATCTCGCAAAGAGACCTTGGTTGAGTATGGCTTCCGGCTGCCTTCCGCGCTGGACAATCGCCCGCTCTCCTTCGATGAATTCGAAGCCCGCATCCACCAGGTGATCTATACTTCTGCCACACCCGGCCCCTACGAACTTGAGCATGCCACGCAGGTGGTGGAGCAGATCATCCGTCCCACCGGCCTGATCGATCCTGATGTGGAGGTCCGTCCGGTGGCAGGGCAGATCGACGATCTGGTGGCCGAGATACGGCGGCGCGTGGAGGTGGGAGAACGTGCCCTGGTCACCACCTTGACCAAGCGCATGGCCGAAGATCTCTCCGACTACCTGTTGGAGCTCGGCATCAAAGTGCATTACCTCCACTCGGAGATCGACACCATCGAGCGGGTGGAAATCCTGCGCGACCTTCGCCTGGGTGTTTTCGACGTCGTGGTGGGCATCAACCTGCTGCGCGAGGGGCTCGATCTGCCTGAAGTGTCCCTGGTCGCCATCCTGGATGCTGACAAGGAGGGCTTCCTTCGCTCCGACACGGCGCTCATACAGACCATCGGCCGCGCCGCCCGCCATCTCAACGGAAAGGTCATCATGTACGCCGACCACCTGACCGATTCGATGCGCCGCGCCATCGAGGAGACCGAGCGGCGCCGCGCCAAGCAGATCGCCTACAATCGAGCGCACGGGATTGAGCCCGCTAGCATCGTGAAGGAAATCCGTGATCTAACCGACCAGGTCGCTGCCCGGACCGTTGCGGAGGAAGCGGGCGAGTATCGGCCGCTCACGCCGGCGAGCTTGCCGAAGGACGAACTGCAGCGGTTGATCTTGGAGCTGGAAAAGCAAATGCAACGCGCCGCCGAGGTGCTGGAATTCGAGAAGGCCGCCGCACTGCGGGATCAGATTTTCGAATTGCGGGCCGCGCTAATCGATAAGGAGGATCTGCCCCCCTGGCAGCGTGCCAAGGCACTCGCCGCCGCCGAAGTCTCGCTTGCCACCGACGCGCCAGCATCAACGAATTAGACCCTATCTGCGAAGGATACGCACAAATATCGGAGCCTCTCTGGGAGGCTTCCAAGGCCCACCTATTCCTGGAGCCTAAAGCTCGTTTAACGCACATGGTCGCCGGAAAGGCGACCAAGGCGGAGGGATAACGGGCGGAGGTCGCCCGTGTTAAGGTACGCCTGCATTATCCCAAAGAACGCAGGGTTTGTGGGGCCTTTGAAAGTTTCCTGTAAGGTGGCTTCTCTGAGCCGGTGGGGATCAGAAGGCGATGGCCTGAAGCATGGCCGGCAAGGCACCGAGATGCGAGATCACAGCCGCATGCCTGGGCGGGTTGGAGGGACAGGGCTTGTGCTCCGGATTGAACCATATGGTCCGGCAGCCCGCTTCTGCGGGCACTTCCACATCAGGATGGTAGCTATCGCCAACCATCAGCAGCTCCGACGCATGCAACCCAAGCAGTTCGAGCAGGGCCCGGTAGAACTCGGGCGAATCCTTCCGATGGCCTGAATGCTTCGCAGTGTAGATCAACTCGAAGAACCCATCGATGCCAACCCGGGCGAGGGCTCTTTCCACCTCACCTGGCCCAGAATCCATCGCATTCGTGGCAAGCACCAGGCGGTAATGCGGCCTGAGGTTCTCCAAAGTCTCAGCCGCGCCTGCGATCACTTCGACTTTGGGCCAGTTCACCATGGGACCTTCAAACTCGGGAAAGACACGCATCAGCGTGTTTCCCCAGTCAAAGGCAACGGCTTTGATGGGCGTCCTAAGCATCCATAGCTCTCCCATTGCACCCCAATGGGCTCATCTCTCCGGGCGATCGCTTCGCCCAAGAAAATTCTCTTGTGGCATTCATAATGCCACAAGAGCCGGAATGCGCGCAAGATCGTCCCCGACTTGCCGTCCCTCCCTAACTTGGAGGAAGCCCTTCATCAAAGGAATAGTACATCGTTTGAAAAGGCATCCGGAACTCGACCACATCTCTTTTCAGGGGTGCAGGTCAGATTCAGGCCTGGCATGAGTACTTCGGATAGACCCAAGTGCAAACATCTGATCGGGTTTTCAGGGGAATGGAAGCCGACTGAGGAAGGCGCTCCCGGCAGGATTCGAACCTGCGACCTTGGGCTTAGAAGGCCCCTGCTCTATTCCACTGAGCTACGGGAGCTTAGGGATGATTGTATTCCAAAGGCTCGCGGGGATCAATCGGAGAGAATCGGCCGAATGCCCTTATAGACCCGCGGCCCGGAGAGAGTCCGTAGGATCATACGTGCCGGCCGGCCCAGGCGCTCGCCGAGTTCAACTGGGGTGAGCGGTGTGTTGCCGTTTGCCAGGAAGACACGGAAGACGGCATTCACCAGCGTGGTCTGCGGCGTTAGGTAATCCGGCTGCTGGGAACAGTGGGTGATGAGCGTGTGCTGGATCCCGAGCACGCGTGTCACTTCGCCGGTCTCAGGGTCCACTGTGTCCACCAGCGCATCGGCGCCCACATCGGCGTAGGCTTCCTGATGCTCAGGGCATAAGTGGCTGCGCAGGTAGACGTCCAGGTCGCGGCCAGCGCGCTCCCACCAATCGTAGTCAATGTGGAACTTGGTGTCCATCGTGGGACGCACAATCGTGCGGGGCTTCATGGCATCTGGGCTCATTCTCCCCCGCTCCAGGCTGAGGCTTCAAAACGCCAGTATAGATCGCCCACATGAACGAAGTAGGGGTGGCTTACCAGCTCGGCGAACACCGCTGCCGGCGGCTGCCGCTCGACCACATTCACGGCTGCGTAAAGCGTCTGGGCATGGACCGCGCTCTGGGGCGTTAATTTGGCGAGCTCGCGGAACACATGCGCTACGGTCCGTTCAAGCGGAATGTCTTTGCGCTTGCGCTTCATCCAGGCCTCATCCAACGCCTGGGTATCGATCACGCCCACAACCATCAGATCATCGTAGGCTGTCCCTACCGGCTGCTTGAGCATGGTAAAGATGATCTCTCCTCGATCGTCAACTGCGGCGGTGCGGATCCAATCATTTCGCATCCGGCGGTCGCGGGTTTCGACCACCACCTCGCCGGGCGCCTCACCCTGGCGAACCGTCACCAGCCCCCCGACCGGCACATCGTACTGCCTGTACCAATCCTCCAATCCGATCACGTAGCCTTTCTCCCGCACCACCCAGCCAGGGAAGCGCTCGCCGCTGTGGGCATCCACCAAAATGAAACGGATGCGCGGAGCTTCGTAGGCTGTAGGAAACAGCGGCTTGAGCCGGGGAGAGAGCGGTAGGCTGCCCACTCGCCAATGCGGGAAGATGAGTGAGATGGTAACCTCATTCGATGGCTCTATGGGGTCACCCTGTGGCACCCATTCATCGTCCAGACGCGCTTCGAGCGCCCGCAGCTCCTCTGTCAATGTCGAGCGATCTGGGATCTCACCCTGCCATTCGAGTCGGGGCGGTGTGAACTGGACTTCTGGCGGCTCCAGCCGCCGAAGATACCATAGTACCTGCCCCGCCGGGCCGACCTCATCAAAGCGCTCATCCTCTTGCAATGCGTAATCCAATGAAAATTCTGCTAGCTGAGGTGAAAGATTGGGCGGAAGTTCAATCGTTTCGAGGAGATCCTTCGTGGGTAGCGGGCCGCCGCCCGCGACGTCCAAGACCGCTTCAGCCAGGTTCAGGTGGCCCTCGTTAATATCCGCCACGAGCGCTCGCGGGAACCAGCGGCCTGCGATGCGCACGGTATCCTCAATATCTTCCAGCCGGGCCTCCAGCACCTCTTCTATGCGAGGACCGAAGCGCTCGATGACCTTCTCGGGGGTATCCAGCTCCCTTCCCTCAAGATCCGGCGCCGGCGGGGCATTCAGTGCATGATCCTCGAGCCTAGCTGCGAATTCGCGCCTGTCTCCATCGCCTTCAAACTCAACCTGAATGACCTCGAATTCGCCAAGATCCGGGTTCTCACCCGGCCGGACGCCCACGACCCTGCCGATGCGCCCTCCCAATGCCGGGAAGGCCAGGATCTGTCCCACTTCGTAGGATTCCTTGGGAAGGTAACTGACATATTCTGCTTCGGCGGTGGCCTGCGCCTCCTGTTCCAGGCGCCTAAGCCGTTGCGCCACGACTTCCACAGCCATTTCGACCGTCGTCAAAGGCACCTCGCGATCGAGGAGCAGGTTTAGAATGAAATCTACATCCGACTCATCGATGTCGAATTGGGCCCAATAGGCTTCCGGCGAAACGGCGGTGGGTGTCGGCATCATAAAAGCAAATACATGGCTTGATTTGGGGAAATCGGAGACATTATACTACATGCGAGAGGGGTGTTACCATGGAAGATGCCTTTGTGGTTGCAGATACGGTATCGGGAAGGATCGAAGGCGAAATCATCCGCAGCATGCTCGAAGCCCACGGTGTTCAGGCCTTGCTCTCCGGCGAAGGTGCGGCCGCGGCGATCGGGCTTAATGTGGGCCGTCTGGCACGGGTGGACGTGCTGGTCCCTCGGGAGCAATTGGAGCAGGCCGCAGCCATCCTGGCAGATTACTATGCTGGACGGCTTGCAGGCGAGGATGAAGATGGCTGATCCAGGATCATCCGCGGGGAGCACTCATGGGTATCCTGCCTGAACCCAGGATAGCGGTTCCACCGGCACACCCCCGGCCCAGATTTCCCAATGCAGATGTGGACCTGTGACGCGGCCCGTCCCGCCAACCTTTCCGATGACTTGGCCGCGTTCAACCCACTCACCTTCTGAAACGTAGATCTCCGCCTGGTGCAAGTAGCCCGAATACACACCCCAGCCGTGATCGATATAGGTGGCGTTGCCGCGCACGGTCAAAGGGCCTGCAAATACGACCCTCCCGTTTGCCGGGGCGTAGATCGGCGTATCACGACCGTAGAAATCAACCCCCGCATGATAGGACAGGTAGGCCCCATTGTTGTAGCTCCGGCGGGTGCCGAAGAGCGCCACAAACTCCTCGGTGTAGTATCGAGAAGGGTAATCAAACGGGCCTTGCCAATATTTCTCGGGGGTTACCTTAGCGAGCAAATCGGAGATCAGCGCCTCTTCGGGTTCGATCACATCGAGGTCGATCGTCTCCGGTGGCACGCCGTTCAAGACCCGGAAGGGATACCCGCCTTCCTCGAGAAGCAGCGGCTGGCGAAATGCATATAGGATCTCGCCGCTGGCGGTATCTATGAATCGAAGACTTAGGGGCACCAGCCCGGGTTCTGCCATCGCATGCACACCCTGGAGAGAAACGAAGCTGCCATCGTCATCCGGGAAGAAGGCCAGCACCCGCTCTCCCAGCTCACCCTCCACCAACAGCCCTGGTGCCTGGACGCGGAATACGGTGGTGAGGCCCTGCACGAGCGGCAAGGGTCTGATGGCAACATCCTGGATGGGAGCTGGAAAGACTGCGGCCGCATCAGCCGAAGCTGCGTCCAATAGGGGCTCTCCGACGATCGTCCAGCGTTCAAAGGGCCCGCCCCCCATGGGCATAAAGCCCCATGGAGATCGTCCCAAGCGGGCTGCCAGTTCGAGGCTTGTCTCGCCAGGTTTGGGAAGTACCATCCTTCCTGGCAGAGAGTCGGCCTGGCCATCTTCCCTCTCGAGGACAACCAGAGTCTGCCCTGCATATAGAGCATCCGGACGGGAGATGCGATTCAGCCGGGTAAGCGTATCTGCATCCAGCCCGAACTCCATGGCAGCCATCTCGAATAGCTCTCCCACTTGCACTTCTTCAAACCTCAGCCGCCCCTCCACACCCTCAAACCCCGGTATGATCAACTCCATGCCGGGTGTGATACGCGAGGGATCCGCGATCCCATTTCGAGCTGCCAGGTCCTCCACGCTCGCACCCAGTCGCCGGGCAATTTGGGATAGCGTATCCCCTGGCTGGACGATGTAGACCGGCCCTTCGCCCTGCGCCAATCCGCTGGCCGAAGGGATAGTCATCAAGAGCACGCATGTCAGCAGTATGAGGCTATGAAGGTGAACTTGCTTCAAATGAGAGTTCATCGCCTATGGCCAATTCTTCAATCATCGAGGGCGGCCCTTCCAGAATATACCTCGCCGCAGCGTGCGGCGCATAGATGCGCCAGGGCCGCGCCAATTGGAGATCCACCACTCGCTGATCCTTGTCCAACCATGCAACGCCGAGCGTCATGAAGACGAACCACATGTGAATCGTGGCGCTCATGCGGCTTTCCCCCGAATCCACCAGCAGTAGCCCCTCGTCGTCCGCCAAGCGCCTGCGGAACATCAGGCCTTTCAGGCGACAGGCGTATGAACTGCACCAGCGCGCCCGCAGCAGGCGCTCGGGGCCTCGGCTCTGGCGCCAGACTTCAACCCACGCATCCATTTCAGGCTCCCCAGAAATAAACAGGGGGCGGCAGCGGCCGCCCCAGTTTGCCAGCTCCGGTCACCCTAGCCTACATCGCCCAGGATTTTCTCCACGCTCTCCAGCAACTCCTGAGGCCCGAAGGGTTTGGTGATGTAGTCATCGACCTTGGCGATATGCAATCCCAAGACTTTATCAATGGATTGGGCCTTGGCCGTCACCACCACCACCGGGATTTCCCGCAGCGACTCGTCGGCCTTCATTTGCTGGTAGACCTCCCACCCATCCATATCGGGCATCATCAGATCCAGCAGGACGAGGTCAGGCCGCTCCTTGCGCACGATCTCGAGCCCTTCAATGCCCCCATTCGCGCCTATGACCTCGAATCCCTTGCGGCCAAGGATGAGACGGACGAGGTCGATCATCTCGGGCTCGTCCTCGATGCAAACCACGCGTTTGGACTGCTCGGCCATCCGGCCTCCTTCATCGCTCCGTAGGGAGGTCTCACGTAGTGTAGCACAACCATCCCATTCTGCAACCAGCCTCTGCTCCTAGCGAGGCCGCTTGGGGATTCGGGCGGTTGGGAAATGGGGAGATGCCCGGGAAGCAGGCGGGGCAGCGCTTTTCGCGCCTTGCCTCGACGATGCAACGCCCTACATCTGTGTCTGCACCTCCGATGAAGAGGGCTGGCGCCTGCGCAAGAGATCCTGGCGGATGGACGCCAAGCGGTAGATCTCGCTGATATCCCTCGTGGTGAGAATACCCAGGAAGCGGTCACCCTGGATAACGGGCAGTGCATCCAGCTTCGCCTCCGCCAGGCGCTGCTGGGCCTCGATGAGCTCATCCGAGGGGTTCAGAGCTATCACAGTGCGCTCCATGACATCACCCGCGCGGGCATCGGGCCCTCGCTCGTTTAAGGCTTTGATCAAGCGCGCATGCGTGAGCATACCGATCAGTGAGTCGCCATCGCAAATCGGAAAATCCGACTGGAACGAATTCAGCGTCAAATCTATAGCATCCTTCAGGGGCTGATCTGGCGCGAGCGCCCTGGCCCCACGAGAGAAGGCCTGCTCGACGGTCAACCCGCTGAGGATGCTGCGAGCCGAGACGAGCTGACGCTCCTGGGTGGCACCGGAATGGACAAAGAGGGCGATCAGGACCCAGAAGAAATCCCCTCGCAGGAAACCGGCGATGCCCATCACCCAGGCCAGAGCTTGTCCGATCCCGGCGGCCAGTTCAGTAGCCCTTGGGTAAGGCAGCCTGGCGGCGAGTGCGGCTCTGAGAATGCGGCCACCATCCATAGGGAAAGCCGGGATGAGATTGAAGACCCCCAGCAAGAGGTTTGAGGCGAAAGTGTATGCGAAAAGCCCGGCCAGACTGATCCGGCTCATGTCGCCCAGCAAAGCGGGTAGGCGCGAAATCTCCGTTGACCATCCGGCCAAAGCCGCAACCACACCGAAGATGAGCGCCAGGCCAAAGTTCACCGCCGGGCCAGCGATTGCGATGACAAACTCCTGAGAGGGCTTCTCTGGGATGCGAGCCAGCTGCGCAACCCCGCCCAAAGGCAAGAGGACGATCTGCTTGACCTCCACCCCATAGTACTGGGCAGCCACGCTATGGCCCAGCTCGTGTAGCACCACGATAACAAAGAGTAGCATCGTGGTGAGGACTCCGAAGACCGCGCCGCTCATGCCGCCGCGGGCGAGCACACCGAATTGGAGCGCCGCCCAAACCAGTATCAGCGGGAAGGTCAGATGCATGCGCACAGCGATCCCACGCACGCTGAACAATCGAATGGATTGATCCATGTGAAAGACCTTTCAGAACCTTGTGGTGTGAAAGAGTATATCAGAGCGACCCGTAGGCTTAGCGTGCCTTTTCCTCAGGGTGGAGTTGCGGCGGCCAGGGGCGGTAGAAATCCTGGGGCAGAACGGGATTCCAGGGATCAAGGTACCCCGCTGCGTGAATCTCCATTGCGAGCTCGTGGCCCACGAACCGTATGTGCCAAGGTTCGTAGATGTATTCTGTGTAGACCGGCATCCAGCGATTATCGTAAGGCCAGGAATCATTCGCCTTGAGAGGATAGCTGAGGACGAACCCATAGCGGTGCGCGTTCTCCGCCAACCAAGCGAAGAGGCGCTTATTTCTTGGATCGGGCGCATAAACATGCAGGCCCGGCCAGGCCACATCGAACGCGGTGCCCAACTGATGCTCGCTACAACCGGGCCGCCCGGAATACCTCTCCGCTGTCGCCGGATTCTTCATCATTTCGCGCGCCCACAGGCGCTCTTGATAGGCATAGCTGCGATAGCCCGAGTAGATGACTATGCGCAGCCCGTCGGCCTCTGCCGCCTCCCGCAACCCTTCCCACGCAGCCATGGCCTGTGGATGAGGCCCGGGATCATACCAGGCTGGCAACCCATGCTGGCGGTCCACCAGCACGTCCAGTGGCGGCCCGAGCAACAGCTGCAGGATGATATAGAGTTCGGCCAGCGCCCGCGTGCCCAAGGCAGTTCCCCTTCCGACTCGACCGGATGCGAGTGTAACCCTTCCAGGCGGCCACCGCCAGGCTTGTAAGGTGGATGTAAATTCGCAACGCGCTGCAGCATGCTAGGATAAGATCGCGGCAGTTGAACCGGTTTGAGGAGAACCATGGCATCAAGCGTTCATCCGAATGGGTACAAGACGATTGAGGAGGCTCTCAGCGTTGGGGTGGAAGCCGTGGAGCGCGGCGATTTGCGCCACGGCGAGGCGGCCCTTAGTTGGGTGCTCAAGAAGGATCCTAGCAACACGGTTGCGTGGATCTGGCTGGCCTGCTGTGCACCCGACGATCAGGCCCGACGCGAATGTTACCGGAGAGCAGGGGAGACCTGAGCCTATCGGCTGGCCCTGATCGCGGGCCGGCGTCGGACAGGCCTAAGGCAGCCATGACTCAGTCGATCCTCGTTATCGATGACGAACGCTCCTTCTGCGACGTCGTGAGCGAAATACTCGATAGCTACGGCTATCGCGTCCACCAGGCGTACAGCGCCGCACAAGCAGAGGAGTTGCTCCGATCCATTCACCCTGACCTGATGATTCTGGACATCATGATGCCGGACGTGGATGGGCTCACTCTCATCCGCCGCCTGCGGAGGGACCCGGCCCATACCGGCACGCCCATCATCGTATCCAGCGCGAAATTTCTGGCCGAGGACCGCGCCGCCGCCATGGAGGCCGGGGCCAACGCATACCTATCCAAGCCATTTTCCGCCCGGGATCTCAAGGAAACGATTGACCGCTTGCTTGCCGACGGCTCAGATGCGCGGCAATCGTCAGGATCCATGCAAACCGGCTAAATCTAGACTGTAAGCTCTTTGCAAGGAATCAGGAAGGCAGAAACAGGTATAAAAGGGAGTGCACCACGCCTAGCAAGGTCACGTGGTGCAAATACATCCTAGCATCTTGGGGGCGTTTGCATGGCAACCATTCTCGTCGTCGATGATCAGCTCGAAAGCCTGCAAATGTTTTCGCTTGTCCTTCGGCGGTGGGGATACAGGACGCGTACTGCCATGAGCGGGGAAGAAGCGCTTGCAGCCTTGGAAGACGAAGAGGTGGACTTGATCATCCTGGATTATATGATGCCCGGCCTGGATGGCTTCCAAACGTTTGAGCGCATTCGCAAGCTTCCTTTCGGACAGCGGCTCCCCGTGATCATGGTTACGGCCTATGGGAACGAAGCCACCCGGCGGCGAGCGGAGGAAATGGGGCTCGATGGCTTCTTTATGAAGCCCGTAGACCTGCAGATGTTTTCTGAGCTCATCAAGGTGATCCTCGGTTCGCAACTTCCCGTGCGCTAATCCCCGCAACCGCTAATCCAAATGCCGTCGACCACCCGGCGGCATTTCTCGTTTCCACGCGATCCCTGAGCGATTCCTGGCAGCCAGATTGCCTCTCAGTTGCCCTGCTCCACGCGACGGTTAAGATCACAGGCTGCGCTGATCAGGGCCAGATGGGCGAGGTTGCGGCCGGCGTTCTCCATCATTTGGAGCAAATCGATCCCGAAATCCTCGACCATCCCCCTCCTGCATCTGGGCACGGGTCAGCGCAGGAAGGGGATGGTCAGGGAAAGGGAAGGGCATGGGACCTCCACTACGGCAAATGGTCCAACACGTGGCGCACAACGCCAGGTAGCTCGCCCGGATCGTCGACGATATGGCCTTTCGGAAGCAGACCGGATGCATGCAGCCCGCGGCGCGTGAAGGGCGTGCTCACCGCCACCACTGCCATGCCGGCTGCCACGGCAGCCTGCACGCCTGCAGGCGAATCATCTACCACCAAGCATGCCTGCGGCGCCACACCCAACTCCTGCGCGACGAGCAGATAGATCTCGGGATCAGGTTTCCCTCGCTCAACATCCTCGCGGGTAGCTATGAAATCAAAAGCCGTTTCAAGCTTCAGCACCTGCAGCACATGCCGCGCCTGCTCACAGCGCGATTGCGTCGCGAGGCCCAGCCTGCAGTGTGCGCGGCGTGCCGCATTGAGCAAGGCCAGCGCATGCGGCCAGCGATGATCGAGGAGCACCTGGGGATCGGCGAGCATGGCCTCATAGATCCCCCATGCGCACCTGGATATAGACCTGCCAGGGTGTTTCCACGCCGAACTCCGCCATGCGGTGCAAGGCCTCAGGCTCCAAATGGAAGCGCTCCATCAGTGCCTGGGCAACCTCCCTTCGTGGCAATCCCACGACCTCTTTGAAGGCATCGACGACTTCTTCCTCTGTGATCTTTTCCGAGCAGAGCGCCACTGTAGCACGGGCGTAGGATATGGCCTTCAGGCGCTCGGTCTGAACGAGCGTGCCATCGAGGTCGAAGATCATGGCTTTAAATGGGCATCGGCTTACCCAGGAGTGTGATCCTCCCCAGATCCAGACGGTGAGCATGGTGCGGAT
>Ga0190360_1000051_pt1 | contig 57744 bp, 66 predicted proteins | sample 48721834_MG_FD_161271 | JGI IMG/M metagenome (GOLD analysis project Ga0190360, IMG submission 161271) | Hydrothermal vent microbial mat bacterial communities from Southern Trench, Guaymas Basin, Mexico - 4872-18-3-4_MG | ecosystem: Environmental > Aquatic > Marine > Hydrothermal vents >...
GGCAAGACCTACCCTCTGTTTATAACCCTTTGAGAGTTCTCCAATAGGCTTTTTTAATACATCTTCTATTCCACAGGACTGCGCTACATAATCAATCCTGTCTTTTTTTTCCCTTATTTCCCTTATATCAGAGATAAAATCAAGGTATTCTGAAACAAGCAGGTTTGAGTATAGGGGATTATTCTCGGGAAGATATCCGATATGTTTTTTTGGCTCTTCTGTATCCTCAAGAATAGGTATTCCCATTACCTCAACTTTCCCGGCAGTAGGCGGCAGGAAACCTGTAATAATGCGGAGTGTGGTTGTTTTCCCTGCGCCATTTGGTCCCAGAAACCCAACTATCTCTCCACTCTCAACTGTGAAGGAGATAGAATCAACTGCCAGTGTTGGGCCATAGAACTTTGTCAGTTCTTTTACCTCTACCATCTTACCTCCTTGTTTAGAAAAAAATTATATATGATTTTGAGAATTGTCAAGTGGAGGTAAATCATCAAAGCCAAAAAATAGTTAAGACTGAAAATGTATCAAAAAGTCAGAAATAAAAATGGGGGGCATCCTGCCCCCCATTTTTACCTTTTTGTTGGGTATTATTTGATCAATGTCACCTTATTTGTCTTGCTGTTTCCTCTTATGGAGATAAAGTATATACCCGATGCGGCATTGCTGCCAAACCTCAGTACGGATCCAGATTTCACATTTGTGTATTCCTTTACGCTCCTTCCCATTATATCTCTTACTATTACATCGGATGGCTTGTTGCCTTTGTATGTGAACCTTATCTCTCCCACACCTACCTTCATTGGTATGGATAGATATGGGGTTATCTCATCATTATGCACATCGATCCCTGATGGGCTTGCCTTCCTCAGGTATACACCAACAATCTCATCGACAGGATCTCCCTGGACCAATGCAAATAGAACATCAGCACCCCTGAAGCCCTGATAGAAGCAGAGGCCACCAGCCATACCACCTGTTAATGAAGGGGGCACATAACCAAATGTGACACCAGTGAAGTTCATTGTTATCGGATCCATCTGCTCAATCTGTAGATCAAAACCAGTGCCCGGGTCATCCTGACTGTGCCACCATACCCACTCTCCACCAGCAGTATCGGTATCGTAAGCCGCACCATATATAGCATAGCTATTTGCTACACTCTGTATATTTGGATTTGTCTTGCTGAATTTGTAACAATTATTGCTGAAGTTTGCAGTGTAGAACCAGGCACTGTCGCCCTTATATGCAAGTGCACGATTCGGATTCTCCGGACCAGGGAATGCACCGTAGAGGTTGAGAATACCATTTGTCAGGTCTATACCAAACTTATCCACACTATCATTGACACTTGCATAGAGTGTATCGATCCTATCAGAACCAGCGTATGTACCATCCCAGGTCAGGTCTCTCCATCCCCATCCAGTTGAATGGGCGGGCTGATCCAGTGTCCATTTTAAGGTCCCAAGTGTATCAATAACATACACCTTGTTTGGGTCGGAACCATTACCACCGCTAGTAATATAGAAGTAGGTGCCATCAAACTCTATGCCGAGAAGCTGGTTATCCCCGGTTATTGTCTGGGCATCCATCTCGAATATCACATCGCCCATTCCAAGTGCGGTTCTTGAATAGATGGATAGTGTATCATTCCCCGGGTCGTCATCTACAAGGTCTGTATAAACTTTGGTGAAGAAGACCTTATCATCAGCAAAGGTAACCGTACCAAAGTTGATTGTTGTATCAGCACCAGGGGCAAAGTCTGTAAGGGCTACTGTCTGATTGAATATCACATTCCAGGCATCTGTTGTATCATAGACAATGGCGGTTGCATTGAAGGTCTCAGGATTGACACCATAGTTGTGAATAGTTCCCTTTACATCATAATTACCTGAAGTAACAGGACCTTCAGGTGGAGATGTGATGGCACTGACCCCCACATCAATACTCGTTGTAAGTATCTTTTGTAATGTATCGTTTGAAGGGAAGGAATCAGGGGTTGTTGTATATGTCTTGTAGATATATTTACCCTGGGTTGTCATAGTCCAGGTACCAAAGTTTATCTGTATAGAACTATCGGGTAGGAGTGAGATATTTGTGCTATCATAGGTAAAGTAGACAGTAGAGCCCAGTGTATCTGTTATCTCTGTATGGACACCAAATGTGAAGGCAGAATCACCAAAGTTGAAGAATGTCGAAATTACATTATATACACTGTCTAACATCATAAGGGAAGGAGGAGAATCAAGGCCTGTTACACCAATATCATACATACCTCCACCACCAAGATGGGCATTTAGCTCAACATTATCAATAGCATATGCCCAAGCCCATGTTGCACTTTGTTCAAAGTATACGAAATCTATCTGAACAGAATCAGCAGGGAGAAATGAAGAAAGATCAAGTGTATCTACAAAACTTGTATCAGACAAGTATGTTACCAGGGTATCCCAGGTGCCCCAGGAACCACCGGTAAAGAAACGTGCCCATACCTGACCTGTAGGAGAACCAAGTATGTTAAATCCCACACCGTAGATAAGCACAAGACTGTCATAGGTTGCAATACCGAATGTAGGTGTCTGGAGTTCTTCGTTCCCTGCAGGGGCACTGCTTCCAGCATCATCATCAGAGTAATAGGCGTATGCCGTTCCATAATTTGGAGGGTCATAACCCAATAAATCTGAGGTGGTCCCAGTAGTCCACATATAACCATCCCCATTATTGTTAACGACCGTCCATTCAGCAGGCATCCCCGATTCAAAATCCTCTGATATAAGGGTATTCCAGAGTTGCTTTCCAACTTTCACATTCGTCTTAACACCAGGGGCATAGATCGGCTTTGAATAGGTTGGGCGATCCAACAATTTCTTCTGATGGCTGACTACATCAGAGGTCGGTGCACCTGATAAAGAAACAGCCATCAATAGGCCAAGAACAAAACTCATAAGTCCCTCCTTTGTTAAAGTTTCCATTATTATATTTAAAATTAAAATTTCGTCAAGTAAAAAATTTATCTTTTATATCTTATTTAAAATTTGTTTTGTTTTTAAAATCCGGGTCTGTTACCTGCCAAGATTCCTTAGAACTGCCCTTGCTGCTGCCTTTAATGATTCAAAAACACCGATACCCTGGGGTGCCACCCCTTCAAAGGCAGGGACGTGAAGAACATTTAACGTGTTATCAAGTTCTTCTATGGGGGCAATATTGGGGAGGTCTCTTTTGTTATATTGAATAACAAACGGAATATTGTCAAGTTTCAGGTTATATTCCCTTAAGTTTTCAATCAGGTTTTCCATACTTTCTATATTGTCTTCAAACCTTTCGAGTTGTGAATCCGCTACGAATATAATACCATCGACACCCTTCAGGATTAATTTTCTTGAGGCATTATAGTACACCTGGCCCGGGACTGTATAGAGATGAAATCTAAGTTTAAATCCCTTCACTGTTCCAACGTCAACGGGCAAAAAATCAAAGAATAATGTTCTGTCAAGCTCTGTGTTCAAACTTACCAATCTACCCCTCGCCTCTGGTGATATTTTGGAATATATAAATTTAATATTGGTCGTCTTTCCACCAAGACCAGGCCCATAATAGACGATCTTACAGTTTATTTCACGAGACGCATAGTTTATCAATGACATTGTGTGTCCATCATTTGAATAAATTATCCAGTTCCGACTCTGCCTCCTTGAAGAAATCAGAATCAATATTACTTTTATATTCTTTCTCTATCTTTTCATATATTTTGGTAAAGAGGCTCTCCATTCTTTGTGATGTCTGGTTTACCTTTATCCTTATTAATCCAAGGGTTGTCTTTTTGTCAAAAACCACTGCAAGAATAACCTTCTTTGCAACAATAGATATGTAAATACTCTGTCTTTCTCCCTGGTGGAAAAGTGTGGAGAAAGTATTCTCGCCAATTATTGAAGCCAGCTGTGCAGTTGCCGCAAAATCGGCTGCTGAAAGTGTAGCAAACGAGGGGATATCAATGTTGCTTGTCTCACCTGCAGAAGTTATTAATTGACCAGCTTTGTCAACAAGGAGGACGGAGCGGGCATTGGTTTCCTGGAGCAGTTTTTCCAGCTCCTGGTTTATCTTCCAGAAATCCTCCTCAAAGATATTTACAGAATCGGTCGCCAATTATAGACCGGCCTCCTCAAGTTTTAAGAGCCTCTCCCATCTTCTATCCACTTCCTTCTGGATGTGTTCAATCATCCATTTGTTTTCATCCTTGAATAGATGCCTGAATCTACCCTGGCCCTTGAGCCATTCCTCTACTGGCTTAAATTTTCTTGGCTTTACTGTGATCCTATGAACGCCGTTTTCCACCTCGTATAGTGGCCAGTATTTTGTCTCCACTGCAAGTTTTGCCATCTCAATGGTTTTTTCAGTGGGATAATACCATCCTAATGGACAGGGTGAAAGCACATTCATAAATTTCGGTCCTTCGATGGAGAGCGCCTTTTGAACCTTTTGCATAAGGTCTTGCCAGTGGCTTGGTGCTGCCTGTGCGGTATATGGGATATCGTGTGAAACCATTATCTCTGTAAGGTCCTTTCTCCACTGTAGTTTTCCAGGGATTTCCTTGCCTGCAGGGGAGGTTGTTGTATGTGCCCCATAGGGCGTAGCACTTGAACGTTGAATACCCGTGTTCATATAGGCTCCATTATCATAGCATATGTAGAGAAGATTATGTCCCCTCTCCATCGCACCTGAAAGTGCCTGAAGCCCTATATCATATGTTCCACCATCACCACCGAACGCAATAAAATTCAGCCTTTGATTCCCTGGGATCTTTCCTTTTCTCTTCAATGCCTTAAATGCACTTTCTACACCGCTTATTGCTGCAGCAACATTTTCAAATGCAACATGGAGAAACGGGACATTCCAGGCTGTATAGGGAAATATTGTGGTTACCACTTCCATGCAGCCTGTGGCAAAGCCTACAACGGTATTTTCACCCGCTGCCGCAAGTACCTGTCTTATAATTACTGTAGCCCCACACCCTGCACATGCCCTGTGGCCAGGTGCAAACAACTGTTCTGTCTTTGCTATTTGTTTTAGATCTATTGGCATTTCTCCTCCTATTCCCTTACACCTAAGTAGTTCAATCTTTCAAGTTTGCCAGTTGGGGCTTTTTCCATAAGGTCGGTAAATACTTTTTCTATGTCGTTTGGTTTTGTATCCCTTCCACCAAGGCCATATATATAACTATATATACCAGGCCTTTTTTCATTATCGTATAGGGCAGCCTTTACCTCTAAAAATACTGGTCCTCCAAATGCATTCACACCGTCCGCCCTATCCATAACACCGATAAACTTTACATTTTTTAATGCATTTCTTATTTCATCAGCTGGAAATGGCCTGAATACCCTTACCCTGAGAAGACCTGCCTTCGTCCCTCTATCCCTCAAATCATCCACAACTTCCTTTGCAGTACCTGCGGTAGAACCGAGGACAATTACTGCATAATCAGCATCATCCAGCCTGTAGTCTTCAATTAATCCATACTCTCTCCCAAACCTCTTTCCAAATTCCTTTGCAACATCTATGATTATTTTTTTAGCCTGAATCATTGCATCTGCTTCCTGTCTTTTATGTTCGAAAAAATAATCCTGGAGGTCCAGAGGACCCACGGTAATGGGGTGCTTTATATCAAGCAAGTTGTAGGGTCCTTTGTGTTCCCCGATAAACGCCTGCACTTCATTATCCTCGAGCATATCTATTCTCTGCATTGCATGGGAAAGTATAAAACCATCCGCAGTTACCATAGCAGGGAGAAAGGCATTCTCTGCAATCTTCATTGCCTGGATGACCGAATCGTATGCCTCCTGGGAATCCTCTGCATATATCTGGATCCAACCGGAATCCCTTACATTCATAGTATCGGAATGATCACAGTGGATATTTATTGGTGCTGAGAGAGCCCTATTTATTTCACAGATAACTATTGGTAACCTCAATGCGCCTGCAATGTAAAGCACCTCATCCATCAATGCAAGCCCCTGAGATGCAGTAGATGTCATTACCCTTGCACCTGCTGAGGCTGCACCAACACAGGCACTCATTGCAGAATGTTCACTCTCTACAGGAACAAATTCGGTATCGACAAGGCCATCTGCAACAAAGGTACTGAAAATCTGGACGATTTCTGTTGCAGGGGTAATGGGGTAGGCAGCAACAACATCAGGATTGATCTGTCTCATTGCCTCTGCCATTGACTCATTTGCAGTTTTGGCTACAATTTTCATTTATTCCTCCTCCCTTTCCATTTTGATAGCCTTTGTAGGACAAACATAGGCGCAGATTCCACAGCCCTTGCAGTATTCATAAAGGAAACCTGTCATTTTTCCATCCTCGACCTTAATGGATGAATCAGGACAATAAATCCAACAAAACATACAATGTATACATTTATCAGGATCAAGGACAGGTTTTTCAGTTCTCCAGTCACCTGTCTCAAACTTCTTACTTGTCCCAGGTTCTGGTATAACTGCTCCAACAGGGAGTTCCTTCCAACCTTCTTTTTTCATTTTTCCCCCTTTGTTTCATTGTAAGCCCTCTTGATCGCTTCAAGGTTTTTTTCAACAATATTACCACCCTTTCCCCTGAATTTGACATTGAGTTTTTTCTCTACACTCTTGAGAAAGTGGTCAAGGGGTAACATATTGGTTGTCTTTATGAGTGCCCCAAGCATTGGGGTATTCGGTATTGCCTTCCCAATGGTTTCGATTGAAATAGTATATGCGTCTAAAGTATAGACCTCTATAGAATCTGGAACCTTCAAGGATGTCCTTGTCTCCTCAGGAGATTTTTTGGTGTTAATGATAAGTGCTCCCCCTTCTTTAAGGCCTGCAAGAACATCCACCTTCCCAATAAGGGTGGGGTCAAGAACAATTACAACATTTGGGTTCTCAATACCACTATGGATTCTTATAGGTGTTTTGCTCAGCCTATTATACGAAGAAACAGGTGCACCTGTTCTTTCTGGACCATATTCGGGAAAGGCTTGAATATACATACCTGTTTCAAGGGCTGCTTCTCCGAAGAGAAGCGCAGCAGTCTTTGCACCCTGACCCCCTCTACCATGCCATCTGATTTCGATCATATCTTTATTCATAGCCATCTCCTTTTTTTTATGTAGTTTAATAATTAAAATACTAATGTCAAGAGGATTTATTGGTGAATATTTTCACCTTAAATCCCCCCTTGATTTTAATGATTAACAACTTAATATTATTAAAAACAGAAGGAGGTTATAGTGAAAATTTTTATTGATACTGCAAATGTTGATGAAATTAAAGAAATTGCCAGTTGGGGAATTCTTGATGGAGTGACTACAAATCCTACACTCCTCTCGAGAGAAATAAAGAGAACAGGAAGAAAACCCGAAGAAATTCTCAAAGAAATTTGTGATATCGTAAAGGGACCTGTAAGTGCAGAGGTTACTGCCCTTGATTGGGAGGGTATTACCAAAGAGGGTAGGGAACTTGCAAAGATTAGTGAATATATTACCATAAAGGTTCCTATGACAATAGATGGTTTAAAGGCAACAAAATTGTTAAGAGCAGAAGGAATTATGACTAACACGACCCTTGTCTTCTCCTTAAATCAGGCACTTCTTGCTGCAAAGGCGGGCACGAATTTTGTGAGTCCTTTTATAGGAAGGCTGGATGACATAGGTCATGAAGGTATGTATCTTGTAGAGGAAATTATGGCAACATTTGAAAATTATGCATTTTCAACGGAAGTAATTGTAGCCAGTGTCAGGCACCCAATGCACGTTGTTGAAGCAGCAAGTATAGGAGCGGATATTGCTACTATCCCTTATAAGGTATTGTCTAAAATGGTGAAACATCCTCTTACAGATATAGGTATTGAACGATTCCTTGCAGATTGGAAAGAGGTAATGGGTGGGTAATCAGTTAAGGACTTTTTTTTTCCTTACAATACTTAGCGTTTTACTTGTTCTTCTGGGTAGTATTTTCGGAAGAGGTGGTGCAATATTTGCCCTGATCTTTGCATTTGGATTAAATTTTCTGGCTTATTTTTTTAGTGACAGAATCGTTCTCTCAGCCTATCGGGCAAGGGAAATATCTGAAGATGAAAATCCACGGCTCTTCAGTATTGTTAGAGAGCTTGCAACAAGGGCTGGTTTACCTATGCCAAAGGTGTACATTGTGCCATCACCAAATCCAAATGCCTTTGCCACAGGAAGGGATCCAAAGCATGCAGCAGTAGCAGTGACTCAGGGGATTTTAAAAATTCTTGATGAAAATGAGCTAAAGGGTGTTCTTGGTCATGAGTTAACCCATATTATTCATAGGGACACCCTTATTTCTACTATTGCAGCTACCATCGCAGGTGCCATTACATTTATATCACGGTTTGGTTTATGGGGAAGTATGTTTGGAGATGATGACAGGGGTTCCAATCCTCTTTTCTTGCTTTTACTGATACTGATGCCTATTGCAGCTCTTTTAATACAGCTTGCCATTTCTCGCTCCAGAGAATACCTTGCCGATGAAGGTGGTGCCAAGATTTCTGGTAACCCTATCTACCTTGCAGATGCCCTGGAAAAGCTTGAGTATGGTAATAAAAAATTTCCTATGAGGGGAGTAAATCCTTCTACCTCTCATATGTTTATAGTAAATCCATTTAAGGGGAATGGTATAATTTCATTATTTTCTACACATCCTCCCATAGAAGAGAGGATTAAAAGACTTAGAAAGATGGCAGGTAGATATTAGTAGAACTCCCTGGGATCAATATTGTATTGTTTAAACTTAAGATAAAGATTTTGTCTAACCATACCTGCAATTTTTGCAGCCTCAGTTACATTTCCTTTTGTGTACTTCAGGAGCTTGGTCAGATATACACGCTCAAATATCTCTTTTGCACTCTTGTATTCGATTAATTCTGGCATTACCTCAGGGGTCTGTGGGTTTAGGATTTTGTCAGGGAGAAGATTTGGAAGGATCTCTTTTCCTCCTGAGAGTATTACCGCCCTCTCAATAACGTTTTCCAATTCCCTTATGTTACCGGGCCAGGGATAGTTTAGAAGGATATCCATTGCCTCTTCGGATATTCTTTCTACATTTTTATTATGTTTTCTATTATAGGTTTCAAGAAAATGTTGAATAAGGAGGGGGATATCATCCTTTCTTTCCCTTAAAGGGGGAAGTTTTATTTTCACTACATTAAGTCTATAATAAAGATCCTCCCTAAAACTTTTTTTGTTTACTTCTTCTTCAATAATCTTATTTGTAGCAGAGATTATTCTTACATCGACTTTTATAGGATTTGTAGAGCCAAGGGGTAAAAAGTAGCCATCCTCAAGTACCCTCAATAATTTACTCTGAAATGCAGGGGCGGTTCCGCCGATTTCATCGAGAAATAGAGTTCCACCATCTGCTGCCTCAAATAGTCCCTTCTTTGAGCCAACAGCACCAGTAAATGCTCCTTTTCTATAACCAAATAATTCTGATTCCAGTAGGGTTTCCGGTAATGCACTGCAGTTAATGGGAATAAAGTTTTGATCTTTTCTTTTTGAATTCAGGTGAATTGCCTTGGCAACGAGTTCTTTTCCTGTGCCTGATTCGCCCTCAATTAAGACAGAAACGTCTGTCGATGCCACTAGTTCGAGGATCTCAAAAATTTCTCGCATCTTTTTATTTTTTCCTATTATTCCTGAAAATCTAAAACTCTCTTCTGTCATTTTCTTGAGATTCTTGTATTTTCTCGTGACCTTGAGGTTTTCAATAGCCCTTTCAAGAATACCTGTAATCTCTTCAAAGGAGAATGGTTTTTTTACAAAATAATATGCGCCCAATTTCATTGCCTTTACTGCCATTTCTATAGTCGCATGGCCTGTCATAATAATTACAGGAAGTTCAGGCTGTGTTTTTTTTATTCTTGTAAGTATTTCTAATCCATCCATATCTGGAAGCACTACATCGATTAATGAAGCATCAAACACTTCGTTGTCAAATTTTTCTAAACATTCTCCTCCTGTAGAGGCGGTAACAATTTCATAATCTTTACTGAGGCCCCTCTTAAGGAGTTCAAGGATGGCTTCCTCATCATCAGCAATAAGTAATCTTTGCTTATCCATTTTTCTCCTCCAGCATTTTTAAAACAACTTCTACTATCTTTGGGTCGAATTGCTTACCGCTATTTTCCTTCAATTCCTGTATAATCTTTTGATGAGTCATTGTGGACCTGTATGGTCTCTTTGATGACATTGCTTCAATGGAATCAGCAATAGCAATAATTCTTGCAAAAAGAGGGATATTTTCACCTTTAAGACCATTGGGAAAACCTTTTCCATCGTATCTTTCATGGTGATGCAAAATGGCATTTATAATATCTTCATCCTCTATTATGGGTTTTAATATTTCAACACCTGTTACGGGATGTTTCTTTACCTTTTCATATTCTTCCGCTGTAAGTTTGGCAGGTTTTAGTAGAATGTTATCAGGTACACCTATCTTTCCGATATCATGAAGTAGAGCAGCAATAGAAAGAGCCTGGATTTTCTTATTGTCCAATCCCAATTTCCCCCCAATTTTTTTAGCAAGTTTAGCTACATTTTCTGAATGGTCCTTGTGGTATGCATCCTTCGCTTCCAGGGTCTTTATAAGTGAGGTAATTGCTTTTAAATATAGATTCTTTATTTTCTGCGATTCTTCTCTGATCTTTGACTCAAGAAATTTCTGATAATCCTTTTTCATCTTTATAAACGAGTTTCGATCCTCAACTTTTTTCAGAATTGATCTTATTTCTTCTATTTCTATGGGCTTAATTATATAGTCAAAAGCCCCTAATCTCATAGCCCTTCTCACTATATCAATATCTTCTACACCTGTAATCATCACGACTGAAATATCTGGATCCATTGTCTTTAGTATTTTGAGTACCTTTATACCATCTATGTCAGGCAGCCCGATGTCAAGTAGAAGACAATCGAAGGTATTGTTTCTGAAAAGAGATATAGCCTCTTTTCCGTACCCTGTCCCAATAGAAGAGTGCCCTATTTTATCAAGACTTCTTTGAAGAAGATTCCTTATCGATTCGTCGTCATCAACAACCATAATGTTCATATGATTATAATAATTAAAAAATCGGGTTTTGTCAAGCAATTTTTACATATGGTAAAAAATTAAGTATGCAGCTTAAGTTAATAGACTTATTTTCAATCAAGTAGAATTAGAATGATTTTTTTAGTTATATTTATGGAGGTGAAAAATGATTGCTTTAATTATGATGATGGGAACTGTAAATGTTGATAACTCAAGGGCAGTTGCAGAGGCAAGGCTACTCTTTATTTTCCCAAAGAGCAGTTTCGTCAATTATTTTGAACAGGATTCCACATTCACAATAGAGGATACAATTGAGGATTCTGTTATGAGTAAGGATAGTTTATGGGTGAAGATATTTACTCCGGATAGTATTATTCAGATAAGGTTAAGTTCCAAAAAAGTAAAGGAGGGGCTTTGGATAAAAGGGCTAACAGAGTCTGGGAAATCGGTGAAATAGATTTTTTTATTATTTTTAGGTGGCTACTTATCCTTCTGGTTTTATTCCTCACAGGTTATAACTCGGCGGGATGGAGTAGATTTACTCTTTCTTACAAAATTGCAGTAATATACGTAGTTTTCAATGTGGTCATAAGATTTAAATTCTTCAATTTTTTAAAAAAAGATTCTTTTCTTTTTCTGATTTACTTTTTTGATATAATTTTTGTTTCTGTAGCCCTATATACGAGTGGGGGGATAGATCAAACATTTTATGTTTTTTATTTTCTTACCATCTTGATGGCCTCTATTAACAGTGGATTAAAGTCATCTATACCCGTGGCTATCATAAGTTCCTTTATATATATCTGGATCACAGGCTTGAGTAAAGATCTTGGATTTAGCCTATTCCGTGACCCATCATATCTTATGAGAATTCCATTCCTTTTCTTAATGGCATTTATGAGTGGCTTGTGGAAGGATATAATGGATAGAAAAATAAAGACGAAGGAAAAAGAAAATAAGGAAACTATAAAAAAACTTAAAGGATTTTATGAAAATGTAATTAACTCCGTGACAAGTGGCATTGTGGTAATAAATAATAAAGGTGAAATAATTCTTACAAATCCTTCATACAATAAACTCATTCGTGATGGTATAGATGCTGAACCCATACTTGAAGGGATAAAGATATCACAAAAAAAGAGGGTAGAATTTACAACCTCATTCAAAGAAAAAAGTGGAAGAATTTTGACTCTTATAACATCTTTTTTAAAAGATTCCGGGGGAAGAATCAATGGTAGTATAGGTATTGTTAGCGATATTACCAAGGAGAAGGAGATGGAGACAGAACTCGAACATTCAAAGCACCTTGCCTATCTTGGGAAAATGGCGTCTTTTATAGCCCATGAAATAAGAAATCCACTGGGAGTAATAAGAGGAATGAGCCAGTTAATTGAGATGAAGAGTAATGATGGTATAGATGGATATGTAGATAAAATAAAGGAAAATGCGGATAGAATAGACGGGATAATCGATGATATCCTTGATATTGCAAAGAGGGAAGATGGAAAGAAAGAAATTGTCAATATTGCAGAAGTGATGAGGGATGTCATATCCTCACTTAGAGAAAATGAGAAATACAGAAATTCAGATATAAAGTTAAAGGTAGATGAGGAAATTATCGTGGAAGGAGATAAAGAAAGGTTAAGACGGGTGTTTAATAACATAATTTCAAACGGTATAGAAATAAAGGGAGAGGATGCAGAAGTAAGAATAGCAATTTATAAGGAGAAGGAGAATGGTTATGTAGATATAAAAGATAATGGCCCTGGCATACCTGAAGATAAAGTTGAAAAAATTTTTGAACCCTTCTTTTCAACAAAAGAGGGTGGGACGGGATTAGGACTGGCAATAGTTAAGAAGATACTTACCGAACATAAAGGGAAAATAAAGGTATTTTCAAGGCTGGGAGAAGGGGCTCTCTTTAGAGTTATACTCCCCATTCGAAAATCAAAAGGGAAGGAAAAGGAGGTGCAGAATGAAGGCACTTATAGTAGATGATGAACCTTCAATCAGGTATCTTTTCTCAGAGTTTTTAAAACTAAAGGGAATTGAAGCCGATGAAGCGATAGATGGCTTTGAAGGCATCAAAAAGTTTCATGAGAATGGATATGATCTACTAATTCTTGATATTAAGATGGGCGAAAAACATGGTATTGAGGTGCTGGAAGATATAAGACGACAAGGATACAAAACACCTGTAATTGTATGTACTGCCTATAAACACCTTAAGGAAGATGTGATGATAGTTTCAGATGAGAAGGTAGCCTTTATGTCTAAGCCTGTCGATCTTCAAGAACTCTGGAAGGTGATAAAAGATCTGACAAAAAATGGAAATTAAAGAGGTTACATTCAGGGATACACTGGCAAGGATACTCGATCTTGCACAGGGATTGCTCCAGAGTGAGGCAGCAACAATATTTCTTCTTGATAAGAAAAAAAATGAACTTGTCTTCGAGATCGTAAGTGGTTCTGAGTCTGAAAAATTAAGGGGAAAAAGACTCAAAGTAGGAGAGGGCATCGCTGGTAGGACAGTCATTGAAGGGAGAGGAAAAGTTGTTGTCAAGGCACAGACTCATCCAGATTTTGCCAAAAAATTTGATAGAAATACAGGATTTAGAACGCAATCTCTCCTTACCGCTCCGTTAAGAATAAAGGACGATATAATAGGCGTTATTGAACTTGTCAATAAAAGAAATGGAATATATAATAATTCAGATCTTAAGGCCCTGGAACAATTTGCAGAAAGTACATCTTCAATCTTAGAAACCTCCTTATTATATGAAAGAATAGAGCAGGCAGAGCGATTTCTTGGTGACATACTGGATTCTATTCCAAACCCTATAATTATTCTTAACGAAGATGGAAAAATAATAAAAACAAATAAAATCTTTCGTTCTAAATTTAATGGATACAATGCGGATATGTTAAAGAGTAAGATAAAAGCCGCTGCTGTGAAAAATCCACCAACAATTATCATAAGGAAAGGGGTATTTGAGATCCATAGTTCTCAGTCACAGGAGATAGATGAAGAAGGAAATATTGAACACTACAGCATATTTTTATTAAACGAAATAACGGAAAAGATTAAATTGGCAGAAATAGAAGCAGAAAAGAGGATAAGGGAGCACACCATTGCTGGTCTTTCGCATTATATGGCAAACCCTCTTACACCCATAAAGGGTATTTCCCAACTTATTATGGAAGAAAATCTGGATGAAAAACAAATTGGTAGATATATCTCAAGAATATATAAAGAGGCATGCAGGATGGAAGAAATTCTTACTCTTTTTACCACCTATACAGGGTCTTTTTATGAAGGAAAAAGAAGCAAAACAGATATAGTAGATTTGTTAAATGAATTAAAGAAAAGGCACAAATGGATTAATCTAAGGTATGATAAAGATGGATATAAACTAAATATAGAAAAAAATAAAGTTTTCATTGCCCTTTCCAATTTTTTAATATACCTTAAAGAAAATGGTCTGCAGATTATTACTTTAAAAGAGGAATGTAATGGCAATAGGGTTATTCTTGAATTTCGCGGATTAGAGGAGCATATTACAAACAAAATCAAGGATACCTTGGATTCACCGGAGATTTTCTCAGACCCTTTATCAAGTGACAGTGATATAGAAAAGATCAGGTTACTGATATTTAAAAACATAATTGAGAAGAATGGGGGGGAGATAGATATCAACAATCACAGTACAAGGGTAACGTTTAATAATGCAGAGGATCACCTTGCCAAAATATAAATCCCGGATTTCGATATTGACATTTAGAAAATTTGGGTTTAATATATTCACAATAAATAAGTAGAATGTTGGTATGGATAATCTGAAAAGGAAAAAATCTTTTAAACAAAATAGAGTAGAACAGATGAGACTTTTAGAGACCGCATTTGAAAATATGGAAATCGGTTTAGCGATTATTGATGAGGATAAAAATATAATTTTGTCTAATCCACAATTTAGATCCTTCTTTCCTAACATTACATCCATCGCTAAAAATAAAGTATTGAATGAATTTTTTAGATCGTCCTTTAAAAAATTGAAATCAAATAGGAGATACATTACATCAATGAAAGCTGAGAAAAAAACTCTCAGGGTTGTTATATACAGAATGAAAACTGGGGATTACGCATTTGTGGTAAGTAATATGTCAAAGGTAGAGAGACAGGATATTTTTTTCCATACCCTCATTGACCTTTATGAATACTTCTTTAACAGACGCACCACCATCCCGAAAATGATGGAGAGGATTATAGACGATCTATCCAAATTTAGTGGTTTTGAAAGAGGTATCATCCGTTTATTTGATGAAGATGGAAAAACGAAGTATCTTTCTACATTTGGAATTGAGAATGTTAAAAGTACTGATATTCCAAGGGAAGCATTGGATTACTTCCTTCAGGATAAATTCAAGTATGGAAGTTTCTATTATATACCATACTCAGAGAGAAAAAAGATTAAATCGTTAAATACGGATTTTCTTACACCAAGTAAAAAAGGAGAGGAGATATTTAAAGGAAAATGGCATCCAAAGGACATATTGATTGCCCCTGTGAAAAGGGGAGACAAATTGCTTGGTATTTTGAGCTTTGACGATCCATTATCGGGAAGGGTTCCCACTGAGGAAGAGCTTCAACCAATTGCGGTTTTCGTTCATATGATCACGGAATTTGTCGATACGATGCAGGGAATAAGGAAGATAGAAGACACTGAGAAACAGGTTAAGGATATATTTGAGAATCTTGATGAGGGTATTGTTGTAATTGATGAAAATCAACATATCATATTCTCCAATTCTCTTGGAAGAAAGATTTGGGGAGAGCCCAAATTAATCAGCTTTGAGGAGGAGGAGATCAGAAAGGAATTCTTCATTGATATAGGTGGCAGAAAAAGAAATATATTGACTTATTCAAAAAGGATTAATTCGTATGTAATGTATGTTTTTATTGATATAACAGATAAAAAAAGAAAGGATGAACACTATAAAAATACGCAGAGGCTTGCCCAGCTGGGAGAACTCTCTGCAGGGATTGCACATGAAATAAATAACCCCTTACAATCAATAGTTGGCTATGCACAACTTCTGAAGGAGGTTGTTTCTAAGAGTGAAAGAAAGGAACTGATAGAGTACAGTAACTTGATCTTGAGTTCAGCTATGAGGGCGAAGAAGGTTGTAGATTTTCTTGCATCCTTTGGAAGTGAACTGTCAATACAAGAAAAAACAATCTATAACATTTCAAAGCCAATAAAAGATGCCTATGGAATAATAAATAATTATGGAGAACTTGGTGATATCAGGTTATCGTACTATATAGATAATGATTTTACGATTGAGGGGAACCCATCACAGATGACCGAGGCTATTATTAATCTATTGCAAAACAGCGTTGAATCGATAAAACGAGGCCATAAAGGTAATAAAATAAATATTTCTACATATACAGCAAAGGATAAGGGAATAATTGAGATAGAGGATAACGGTGTCGGGATAGAAGACTCAGAAACAGGAAAAATTTTTGATACATTTTACACAACCAAAAAAGGTGGTGCAGGCTTGGGTCTTGGCATTGTCAGGAGAATAGTTACGCTGCATAAGGGGAAGATAGAACTTGTTAAACATACAGGTAGCGTTCTTTTTAGAATTACACTCCCAATATCAAAGGAGGAAGATAATTAAAAAAAGAAAAATAAAAAATGTTTTAATAATTGACGATGAGATAATGATAATAAACCTGTTCAAAAGGATACTTGAAAGTATGGGCTATAATGTGCAATGTGCATCAAGTGGTGAAGAAGGGTTGAAGATATTACAAAATAATATTTTTGACCTTATCTTTCTTGATATAAGAATGCCCGGTATGGATGGATATGCGGTTTTCAATAGTATGGATAAAGAAAATCAAGATAATGTTGTTTTCCTTTCGGGAGATACCTTGAGTCCAGAGGCTTATCTCTTCTCTAAAAGACATAATGTTCCATTCATAAAAAAGCCCATTGGTATAGATGAACTGAGGAATTTTCTTTCAGACATTTCCTCCAATTCCTGAATTGGTATCTGGTTTTGCCGATATTCTTGAGAGGGTCTAAAGAGATGGATATCAGACATTGTTCACCAGGGTAGCCGTTTTCTCTTATATCCTTTAACTATTGCGATAAAAGAATAAAAGGTTGACAATTATTTGTAAGGTTTTATCTTATCTAAAAAAGGAGGAATAATGGAAGATAAAAATATCAACTTGAACATCCAGAAAAAGAGAATGGAAAAAACGAAAAAGATAATGGTGTTTAGTGGAAAAGGTGGTGTTGGTAAAACAACCGTTGCAGCCAATCTCGCCTATGCCCTTGCCGTGGAGAAGGGGGCTGATGTTGGTGTAATGGATATTGATATTCATGGGCCTAATCTTCCAATGGTTTTGGGTATTGATAAAGAAAGATTAATGTCTATGAACAATAAAATAATTCCTGTAGCTGTGCTACCAAATCTAAAGGCAATTTCTATTGGCTTTCTTCTTGAGAACCAGGATACCGCGGTAATATGGAGAGGGCCTTTAAAAACAAAACTTATAAGGCAATTTATAGACGATGTAGACTGGGGTGAACCTGAATATATGATAATAGACCTTCCACCTGGAACGGGTGATGAACCGCTTTCCATAGCGCAGGAGTTTCAGAATGTTGATGGCGCTATCATCGTTACCACCCCTCAGGAACTCAGCCTTCTCGATTCGAGGAAGGCAGTAGATTTTGCTAAGAAGTTAAATATACCGGTGATCGGTGTAATAGAAAATATGTCGGGTCTAAGATGCCCTCATTGTGGTAAGATGATATATCTATTCAAAGAGGGTGGGGGTGAAAAGGCGGCGAAACAATTAAATGTGCCGTTTCTTGGCAAGGTTCCTATTGATCCAGAAATTGTCGAGCTTACAGATAAGGGTGTGCCATTTATAAAGGCGCTGAAGGACTCAGATACTTATAAGGCAATGATGGAGATTGTAGATAAGGTGGTTAAATTTTTTGTCAAATGAACATTGCCATCTCTTCTACATTGAACAAATCCGGCTCTATATATGATCTCATTGATTCCCTGGAAGATTCAAGCATAAATAAAATTGAGATAAGGTGTGAATCGGGACATATCAATTATGATGATGTAGATGAGATAAAAAGACTTAAAGGATATCTCAAAAAGAGAGAAATGATTCCTCTCTCCATCCATCCACCAAGCTGGATAAATACAGGGGATGGTGATGAGTGGAACAGAATTCGTTCAGTAAGAGAGGTAGAAAAGTGCATACTCATCGCTCAGAAAATAGAGGCAAAGAGTATTATTCTTCACCCATCGGAATCTCTCAATAATGTTGAGCTTGTAAAAAAAAGCCTTAGAGAAATTAAAGGTTTTTCGGCTGAATATGGCGTTGAAATACTCATTGAGAATACCTTCCCTGGTAAGTATGGTTCAGATTTAGAAGATATAAAAGAGCTTTCCTCAGAATTTGGTGTGGGTGTATGTTTTGACACATCCCATTATTTTTCAAATAATAGGATATATGAAGATATTCCTGCTATAACAGGATTGACGGAAGAGATACATATCTCGGACTCTAATATGAATGGTAAGGACGACCATCTTCTGCCTGGTGAAGGAAAAATTGATTGGGAGAGAATTTTTGATATTTTTAATATTCGAGACGTTGATATTGTCTTCGAACTTATGCCTGTAAAAGATTTAAAACAAGGGATAAAAAGGGTTGAGGAGGTGATAGAAAAATGGTCAAAAAATGGTTTCCTCCATTAGTTTTTTTTATTGTTTTTTCAGCCTGCGCCAATAGTAAGAAAATAGAAGTGGTTACCAGTATATCAGTTTCTGCATCTATTGTCAAAGAGGTTGGTGGAAATAGGGTGGAGTGTATAAGCCTGGTTACAGGGGCTGAGAATCCTCATACATTTAGTTTAAAGCCAAGGGATTTAAAGAAGATTACTGCATCTGATGTTATATTTACGATTGGCTTTCATATGGATGATTGGTTACCACAAGATGGGAGTAAAAAGAGTATTCCACTTTACGATGAAAAAACGAAAATAATTGACAATAATCCCCATTACTGGCTTGATCCAGATAATGGGATTGAGATGGCGCGTATAATTAAAAACAATCTAAGTAAAATTGCTCCCTGGGATTCCACCTACTTCAAGCGAAAATTTCAGGTTTTTGTTGATAGAATTAGTAATATTAAGCCACCTGATATATTAAAGGGTAAGGAGGTCATATCCATATTTCCTGCATTTGATTATTTATTTTCTTTTCTCGATATTAATGATACTATGGTTGTACTTGATACGCCGGGGAAAAGACCGTCACCAAAGAGAATTATAGATGCCATTAATTTAATAAAAAAAGAGAATATCGAGGTTATTATTACAGCCCCCTTTTCTGATTATGGTATTACAGAAACGATTGTAAAAGAAACGGGTGCAAAGGTTGTCACACTTATTCCATTGACAGGACTTGAAGAGAATATCAACGATTATATATCGTTGTTAAGGGAAGATATATCGAGGCTTGAGGATGGATTCATTAATTGAGATCAAGGATGTTACAGCGGGGTATGGTAGAAAGGTTGCAATAGAAAATATAACACTTTCAATAAAAAAAGAAGAATTTGTTGGGATTATTGGGCCAAACGGATCAGGGAAAACGACCCTCTTAAAGGTAATAATGGGCACCTTAAAACCCTTCAAAGGAAGCGTTTCTGTACTTGGAACCAGCCCAGAGAAGATTCTTAAAAAAATTGGCTTTGTTCCTCAATTTTTTAATGATGATCCATTTCAACCATTTATCACACTTGAAGTTGTCTTATTTGGACTTTATCCTGTCCTGGGACCATTCAAAAGAGTAAGAAAAAAAGAGACCGAAATGTGTATGGAGGCATTGAGGCAGGTAGGTATGGAAGAGATGGCTCGGGAACCATTTGGTCATCTTTCTGGTGGCCAGATGAGGCGGGTAATGATAGCAAGGGCAATTGTCAGTAAACCTGAAATATTAATACTGGATGAACCTACATCTGGGCTTGATGTTGAATCTCAAAGAAGAGTTATATCGCTTTTAGCTGAATTGCAAGACAGGCTTCACCTTACCGTATTACTCGTTACACATAATATAAATCAGGTTGTGCAGTATATTTCAACGGTCATCTATATAAAGAGAAAATTATATGCTGTAGGAAAACCAGAGAAGGTTCTGTCGAAGAAGGTTTTGAGCAGTCTTTATGGAGCGAATGTTGATATATTCAAGAGAAAGGGTCAGATCTGTGTAATGATTGAAGATACCCATGCCTGAAATACTCCAATTTGCCTTTATGAAAAATGCATTATTTGCATCATTAATTGTAGGTATAATTTGTTCTCTGGCAGGGGTTGTCGTTATATTAAAAGGGCTATCATTTATGGGTGGAGGGATTGCCCACGCATCCTTTGCAGGTGTGATGCTTGCCCTTCTTATCGGTTCTGACCCTTTTCTTTTTTCTCTTGCATTTTCAGTCATTGCAGCACTCCTCATTGGATATACAGGTAGAAAAGGGGGATTTAAACTCGACACACCCATAGGAATAATGTATTCCTTTACTATGGCTCTTGCAATATTGTTTATTGGCCTTATGAAGAGATACGATGCAAGAGTAATGAATTTTCTTTTTGGAAGTGTCCTTTCTGTTTCACCAAAAGATCTTTGGTTACTTTTGATTAATGGAGTCATAATGATTCTATTCTTTTCATTTTTTTATAAAGAGTTAAAATTTACTATTTTTGATGAAGAGCTCGCCAGTGTATCCGGTATTCCATCTGCATTCATTTCTTATCTATTTCTTACCCTGCTCGCCCTTACTATTTCTACATCGCTTAAATCAGTTGGTGTAATTCTTGTTTTTGCAATGATTGTAACACCTGCAGCAGCTGCATATGAACTAACACACAGATTTGGTGTTATGGTTATTTTTAGTGTATTGTTTGGTATTATTGCATCTGTTTCGGGATTATTTATTTCTTATTATCTCAACGTTCCTTCAGGTGCAACCATTGTACTGGTGATCACATTTATTTTTATAATAACAATGGTCGTATCGCCTAAAAGAAGAAGGGCAGGTTGAAAGAATTATATATATATCCCTCAGATGGTTACTATAATTTGAATAAAAAGATTGGTGATTTGATCGAGGCTTCAGGAGGGCTTAAAATAAAAAGCGGTGATAAGGTTCTGCTTAAGCCAAATCTAATAGCAGGTAAACCTATTGCAATAACGCATCCTTTGTTTGTAAGGGCGGTTGCTGAAATCATTGAGGATTATGGCGGAAAAGTGGAGATAGCTGACAGCCCGGGTTCGGGAGAGGATATCGATTCTTTTATAAGTGCAGGATATGGAGGATTTTCCTACCCCTTCTATAAATTTGACGATTTTGGTGTTATTAATATAAATGGCTTCCCTATAACTGAAAAAATAAATGAGTATGATTTTATAATAAACCTGCCGAAGTTAAAAACACACCTTTTGACTGTCCTAACATTGGGGGTAAAGAACCTCTTTGGTTTTATCCCTGGAAGACCAAAGAAAAACTATCATATTGAATATCCAGATGGTTATAGCTTTAGTGAGATGCTTTTCTCACTTTATAGGAGTGTCAAGACCGACGTTACTATTCTTGATGGAATAGTAGGAATGGAAGGAGATGGACCTACAAATGGAACAAAGGTGAAGATAGGAATAATTGCACTTGCGAGGGACCCGATGGTTATTGATTATGGTATAAGCGAAATCTTTAAAATTGAAAATTTTCCTTTGAGGAATATATACGAAGAGCATTTTGGTAAAATGGATATAGAGATAATAGGTGATATACCTGATATTCCTGAAATAAAACTGCCTTCATCAAGAATATCAAGGATGCCACGTATTGGTAAAATCAGGAGACTCCTTATCCATAAAAAACCAATACCTATTAGGAAGAATTGCACGCTTTGTCGCAGCTGCGAAGTGAATTGTCCAACAAAGGCTATTTCCATTGAGTATGGAAATATTTATATTAATTATAAAAGGTGTATAGAATGTTATACCTGCCTTGAGGTATGTGCATTTAATGCCTTAAAGGTAAAGAAATTTATTGGGTTTCGGGTTCGATAGAGTGAGAAATTTCAAGTTGAAATCTTAATAGGGGTGGATAATCCACCCCTATCTGTATTTGTTACTCTGCTTTTCTTTTTATAGCATAAAAAACAACGAGGGCAATGCCTACAAAAAATACTATAATTCCACTGGCATAAAAGGCATAACCTGCATCTTCGTCGATCAACTGCATCATAAGACCACCAATTCCAAGACCTGCACCGATGGCAAGGGAAAGAAGACCCCTTCTTAAGTAGTCCATAGCACCAAGTGGAGGCCTTACTGGCTCTGGTGGAATTTCTACTCCTTTTTCTATTGCCTTTATCCTCTCCTGCCTCTTTACCTGTTCTTTTTTGTACCCGAAGTAAAGGGCAAAGATGGGTATCAACAATGCAACGATTGGGATAAAAACACCAACAACATCTGCTCCCATACCTACCTCCTTTTTAGGTTTTTGAATTCTCTTTCGATAAATACGGTTTTAAAGCTTAAATCTATAGATGGTTGATACTTCTTTCTATACTTTTTAAATCGTTTGCCCAGTTTTATCATTTTACACCTCCTTTTTATGTGTGACGTAAAAGAAACAAATTTGTTTCACTTTAACTTTAGAGATATTTTTTATTTCCCATTAATATATAGACAAGAGTAAGCCTTCGGATGTATGGATATAAAAATAAAAGGTATTGGGCTTGAGTTTACATAAAATCATTACGGGGGCTAAATTTAACGAAGGAAAGAATTTCTTTGGAAAGTGCAAAGAGATTGGGTTATATTTTTATAATAATTTATAATAATTACATATGCTGAAATAATGGTTGAAATATATTTTATATCCTGTAAACTGAAACAAATGTGACATTTTTGCATCAAACAAAATGAGAGATGAATGGAAATAGACATTAAAAAATTAAAAGCAAAATCGGAGGATGAATTTGAAAAATTTTATCAATTATATATCAACAGAATATACACCATTATCTATCGTATCGTTAAGGACGAAGCAGATGCGGAGGATCTCACTATGGAGGTAATGATGAAGGTTTATGATAAGATAGATAGTTTTCGAGGCGAAGCAAGACTATCAACCTGGGTATACAGGATTGCATATAACCATTCATTGGGGTTTCTTCGAAAAAAGAAGCCCGTTGAATCGCTCAAAGAATACGATAAATCCATTGATGAACCCCATTTACTTCAGATTGAGAGGGAAGAGATTAGTAATCTTTTGAGGGTAAAGTTAATGGAGCTGCCTGAAAAACAACGGATTGCACTTACACTTTTTTATTATGAAGAACTTTCATATAAAGAAATATCGTATACAATGGGGGTTGACATAGGAGCTGTAAAAAACTATATACATAGAGGAAAAGAAAACTTAAAAAATATTCTGGATAAAGTACAGGAAGGAGCAAAGGATGGATTTTGATAAGATGATGAGGAAAATAGCAATAGAAGAGGCACCCAGGGACCTTGTTAAAAGATGGAAGATCGAGTTGAGTATGAGACAGACAGCTGCACAAAGAAACTGGAATTGGTTATATATAGTTGCTCCTCTTCTTTTAGCAGGAATTTTCTTTGGATTGTACTTTTTCAACATCAGAATACCATGGAGGATAGAAACGTCAGATTTTGCTCAATTTTTTAATGCAATACATTTCGTGCTTTCTTCATATGAGTCCTTTGTCATTTCCTCCCATTTTCTCATCGGTTCTATTATCTTCTCTGTCATCGTAGCGTCACTCTCCTTGATCTGGTACTATATAAGATATAGTGAAATAAAATTCTGAATCTCCTTTTAAAAATAGATACAAGATTGTAAAATGAAAATTGAGAAGGTGGTAGACCCCCTGTTCCAATGGAAAATATTATACGGAAATAATCTCTTGACATCCAATAAAAAAACCCATAATTTGTATCAAGAAAGAATAAATTTAATCCTCAGGAGGTAATTATGTTTATTTTTAAAAATACTTCCTTACTGTTTATTGAATTAATCATTTTTAATCTCGCCTTTGCCCCGAATCTATATGGAAAGGACTATGCTAAAAAGGAGAAAAACGCACTTAGAACTGCGATAATACTTGGTGGGGTGGGTGGTCTTGTCGCATCCTATGGGTATAGAGATATAAACAGTCTCAAGGCACTTATCCCGCTTTCACTAATAGACATATCCACATTTTCTATTGCCAATTATTATTTTACAAAGACCCTGATAGACAGGAAGATTTCCTTCCCAAGGTCAATACTTTACGGAGCAGGGGCAGGTTTAGTAGCAGGCGCTATTGTTGGTATTCTTACTTTTACACCCCATATGACAGTAGGCTGGGCAATGAATACGGTATCTACCGGAAGGCTTGATGCCTGGTACGAAATTGTAGGGATGTCAATGCTTGCAGGCGCATTCTGGGGAGGACTGTCAGGCCTTGCTATAGGGGTCTTTGAAGCCCCCATATTTTCAATCGTTTTAAAATTTTGATCCGTGCTTTCGAAAAAAAGTTTTTCTAACAAAATAACCTCCGAATACATTATGTAGTCAATTATTAGGTCTATAATTTGCCTCATTAAGTTTCGAAATGGGGAAAGTGCTTTTGTAGGAGGTACTTAAATCAAAAATTTTATCCTCATTTACTCTTCATATTTCTATATTTTTTCTGTTAGGTTGCTTACTTGACAGGAAGATTTATTTATATTATTTTGAGTTAGTCTAAAGGATGTTCATTTTTGTTATGTAAATCTTTTTAATAATAACAAAAGGAGGTTACAATGGGAAATGCGATATTTAAGATTGAGAAACCATCCAATGAGCCTATCCTTGCCTATGAACCCGGAAGCCCTGAAAAAAAAGAGCTTAAGTCACGACTTAAAGAATTGAAGGAACAACAGATTGAAATCCCACTCATCATTGGGGGAAAGGAAATCAGGACGGGCGATCTTGGTAACTGCATAATTCCACATGAAACAAGCAAGAAATTGGGTGCGTATCATAAGGCGGGTAGAAAGGAAATAGAGATGGCGATAGAAGCGGCAATTAAGGCAAGTAAGGAATGGAGCAGAATGGACTGGGAGCACAGGGCATCTATCTTTATGCGGGCAGCAGAGCTACTTTCAAAATCCTGGAGGAGTAAACTGAATGCGGCATGTATGCTTTGCCAGAGTAAAACCGTTTTTCAGGCAGAGATAGATTCAGCCTGTGAACTAATAGATTTCTTCAGATTCAACTCATACTTTATGAGAGAAATATACTCAGAGCAGCCAGATTCTGTAAGGCCTTCCTACAATAGGATGGAGTATAGACCTCTTGAAGGATTTATCTTTGCCGTTACACCCTTTAATTTTGCATCCATTGCAGGTAATCTCCCCGCATCGCCAGCCCTGATGGGTAATGTAGTACTGTGGAAACCAGCTTCTTCAGCTGTATATACAGCATACTGGATTATGAAACTTTTCCAGGAGGCCGGTCTCCCTGATGGTGTGATTAACTTTATTCCGGGTCCTGGAAGTGTAATAGGTGACGTTGTTTTAAGAGATTCTCACCTTGCCGGAATCCATTTTACAGGATCTACCAATACCTTCCAGACAATGTGGAGGATTGTCGGTGAAAATATAAAGAATTACAGGATTTATCCCAGGATTGTAGGGGAAACTGGTGGGAAGGACTTTATTTTCGCTCACCCCAGTGCAGATAAAAAGGCATTACTCACTGCGATAGTGAGGGGTGCTTTTGAATATCAAGGACAAAAATGTTCTGCAGCATCAAGGGCATACATTCCTGAGAGTATCTGGAATAGCGAATTTAAGGACGAATTAATCCAAACAACCGAATCCATAAAAATGGGTGACCCCGAGGACTTCAGAAACTTTATGACTGCTGTTATCGATAGAGCCGCCTTTAACTCAATAACAAGGTACATAAATGAGGCAAAGAATTCCCAGGAGGCAGAGTTCATTGTTGGTGGTCAGTATGATGATTCCATAGGTTACTTTATAAGGCCTACTATTATTCTTGCAAAGAATCCTAAATATAAAACAATGCAGGAAGAGATCTTCGGTCCTGTAATAACAATATACGTTTACAAAGATAATGAATACGAGGAAACACTTCATCTCTGCGATGAAACTTCCCCTTATGGACTAACGGGTGCCGTATTTGCAAGGGATAGGAAAGCTATAACCCTTGCAGAAAAAATACTGGTGCATGCAGCAGGAAATTTCTATATCAATGATAAACCTACTGGTGCAGTCGTCGGTCAACAGCCCTTTGGTGGAAGCCGTGCATCTGGGACCAATGATAAGGCGGGCAGCAAACTCAATCTAATAAGATGGGTAACTCCTCGGTCCATAAAAGAAAACCTACATCCACCAATCGATTACCGCTATCCGTTTATGGAAGAAGAATAGAAAGATAATTAACATTGACAAGGGGACAATCCTCTCTCGTAAGATTACAATCTTACGAGAGAGATTCTAACTTACCCTTCGAGAGGCATAGTCTGAGCCTTCCTTGAGGTTTTTGAGCAGTTTCTTAATAAAATTAAACCCTCAGCTGAATTTTAAGGGGTGAAAAATTAATTGTTGACATTTTCCATTTTATAGTATAAACTGACCCAATGGAAGAGGCAAATTTTATCTCATTGGTGGTGAGATTGGCAACAGGCGCCTATGTAGCAATGGGTCTGGTAGAAGATCCTATCACAAAAAAGAAAAATAAGGACCTTGATGTGGCGCAATATACAATAGATTCTCTGGATATGTTAAAAGAGAAAACAAAAGGTAATCTTACGAAGGAGGAAGACGCATTTATCAATGAAGTACTTGCAGATTTAAAATTGAAGTTTGTGAAAGTAAAGGAGGAGAAAAAATGAATAAATTTTTATTGTTTCCATTAATATTTGTAACTTCTATCCTATCGGGCAAAGAGTATACCGTCGTGAAGGGCGATTGTTTATGGTTTATTGCTGAGAGACAATACGGGGATCCATTTCTCTGGCCTATAATATATGAAGCAAATAGAGACAAAATTGAGAATCCTCATTGGATTTATCCTGGCCAGGTATTTGTTATTCCTCCATATCAGGAGAAGGAAATAGGTGTGACACCTACAGCATTAGTGCCACCTCCAGCAGAAACAACTGCTCCAACGGCTATGACAGAATCACTTCCTCAAGAATCATTACAACAATACTCTCCACAGCAGGAGGAAGAGTTTGGAGAGGTCACGACTGTGGTTGGAGAAAAAAAGTTTGTTTTCTCAAAAGAAAGTGCACTTTTGGCCGGTTTTATTACTCCAAAGAAGAATTTACAAACGGGAAAGATTGTGAGAGGCTACACACACCTTAGTAAAGACTTGGTACTGGGCAATAAAGTAATTCTTAATAAGGGAATGTCAAACGGGGTAATGGTAAAGGATAAAATTTTATTTTTCAGGTATGGAAGGGGCGTTCACTCTTACGGTACAATAGTCAGGATACTTGGTATTGGTTTGATTAATGAAGCCCATTCTAATAATGCTATTGCTGAAATAATTGCTTCATACGAGCCAATTCATAAGGGTGATTATTTTATGCCATACAAAGAAATTATCCCTCCAGAAGGGAAGATTTCACCTGTGCTGGATAATGTCGAGGGTAAAATAATTGCATTCAAAAATAAAGCATCTGTTGTTAAACCATACGATGTTGTTTATATAACACCTGGTAATGGTCTTGTTAAAGCAGGGGATCTTTTTCTTATTTATAGAAAGGGGAAAATCAAGAATGTTGGTAAGGATCTGCCGATTTTTCCCGTAGGCAAAATTTTAATTGTTGATGTTAGAGAAAAGACATCTTCAGGATATGTGGTTACCATTATGGGGCATATGGATATTAGAAAGGATGATAAGGTACGATTGGTTGGAAGGGTTGAATGACGATAAGAGGCCTCCAAAAAAAGAAAGACAAAGGGGAGAAGGCTGTTCTTTTAACCGCTTATAATTATACTCTTTCTAAGATAGAAGATGAACTTGGTATCGATCTTGTCCTTGTAGGCGATTCAGCAAGTATGGTAGAGTGGGGTTTTAAGGACACAGTCTATGCTGATTTTAATTCGATGTTAACTCTACTTAAGGCAGTTATAAACGGTAGAAAAAAATCGGTCATAATTTTCGATATGCCATTTCTGTCGTATCATATATCGGATGAAGAGACATTGCGAAATGCAGGGACCGTTATGCAATTAGGGGCAGATGGAGTGAAGATAGAGGGAATCGAATATATTGATAGAATAAAGCTTTTAATTAAATCTGGTATTCCTGTTATGGGACATATTGGTTTGCTTCCGCAGAAGGTGAGGGTTCTTTCTGGCTATAGAGTAGTTGGAAGGAACAAGGAGGAACAGAAAAGGCTGGTAGAAGAAGCACTTCGTTTACAGGATGCCGGAGTTTTTTCTGTAATACTGGAGTTGGTAACCGAAGAGGCTGCAGCTGAAGTTACCGAAAGGTTGCATATTCCTGTTTATGGTATTGGCGCAGGTTCATTTGTTGATGGTCAAATTCTGATAGTGAATGATATTCTTGGGCTTTATGAGGAATTTAAACCAAAATTTGCAAAATGCTATGTGAACCTTTCAGAAATCATTAGAAAAGCCATCGGTGAATATATCCAGGAGGTAAAAGAAGGTAAATTCCCTTCGGACGAGCATAAATTTCACATCGATTAAACAATGCTTAACTTCATAGAAATAAAAAACTTCAGGAACTTTCCAGGTATTGCATTTGATATTAAACCAGGCATTAACATATTAACAGGTGATAATGGTGTAGGGAAAACAAATTTTCTTGAGGCAATCTATTATCTTTCCCGTTTTGAATCTTTTAGAATGGGTGATGATGTTGATCTCATAATGCACAATAAAGATTATTTTTATCTAAAGGGTGTCTATAGGAAGGATAACATTGAAGTATCTTACGATGGCAATAAAAGGGTCAGGAAGAATGGAAGGGTAGAACGGAAAATCAGTAATTTATATGCCTTTATACCCGTTGTTTCATTTACACCCCTTGATACGATAATTGTGAGTGGTTCCCCTGAGAATAAGAGAAGATTTTTGGATAATGCAATTTCAAGTGTATCAACAATCTATATCAATTATCTAAAACGCTACACAAGGGCATTGAAGCAAAGGAATGCCCTGTTAAAGGCAATTTCTGAGGGGAAAAGCAAAAAAGGAGAGATTAATATCTGGAATGAAAAACTTGCACAGCTTGGTGCTGAATTAATAAAGAGGAGGTTTGACTATATTAAACGGTTAGAGGAGAAGACTAAGAAAGTTTTTCGTAATTTTATGAGGTCAAGTTTGTCAATTTTGTATAGGACATCAATAAATATAGATGGAGACATTGAAGAAAATTTGATTAAAAATCTTGAGGAAAAATTTGACAGGGATTTGATGCTTGGGTATACTAATATTGGGCCACATCGGGACAATATTGGAATCTTAGTTGATGAATATGATGCTCAAAGGTATATCTCAAAAGGGCTTCAAACAATAATATCTTTTTCAATTAAGGTAGGTGAGGCTGATTTAATAAAAGAGGTGAGAGAGGAGTCCACTATTTTTCTTGTAGACGAAACGGTAAATGAACTTGATAAGCAAAATAGAGAGATTTTTATAAAAATATTAGAAGGATTTCCGCAATCTTTTATTGCAACAATTGAAATTGAATTTGCAAAATCATCCGCATTTAATATATTTAAATTGGAGAAAATGAATGAAACCACAGAAATTAGACAGGTTAATTGAGGAAGTTTTAAATAAAAAAAGGATAGGAAAAGGACTTCGGAAGATAGAGATTTTTAGGGCATTCAAGAAATGTGCTGGCGAAAAAATAAACGAATTTTGTATGCCATATGACTTTAAAAGAAATATATTGTATATTAAGGTGAAGTCCTCTGCTTTTTTAAATGAGATTTACTTCCTCAAGGAGGAACTTTTAAAGCGGATTAATCTCAATCTTGAGAATAACTTTGTGAAAGAGATCAAATTTTTCGTGAGGGAGGAGTGATGGCTTATGATGCTAAAAAGATAAAAGTACTTAAAGGGTTGGAAGGTGTCAGGAAAAGGCCAGCAATGTACATTGGTGACACAGGTGAGAGGGGGCTTCATCATCTTGTCTTTGAGGTAGTCGATAATTCCATTGATGAAGCAATGGTTGGGTATTGTGATCGCCTCAGTATAACGATACATAATGATGAATCTGTTACAATTATTGATAATGGGAGAGGAATACCGGTTGACAAACACCCTACGCAAAATAAATCTGCACTTGAGGTCGTTATGACTATGCTTCATGCGGGGGGGAAATTTGATTCAAAGGCATATAGAATATCTGGTGGCCTTCACGGTGTGGGTATATCTGTTGTTAACGCCCTTTCCGAGTATATGATAGCCGAGGTTATGAGAGATGGTAAACATTATCAGCAGAAGTATGAAAGAGGGAAGCCAGTTACGCCAGTTAGGGTTATTGGGAAAACAAAAGAAAAGGGAACAAAAATTACTTTCAGACCTGATAAGGAGATTTTCGGAGAATTTGCTTTTAAATATGACCTGCTTTCTTCGAGACTGAGAGAGCTTGCATTCTTAAATAAAGGAATTCAGATAACCCTTGTTGATGAAAGGGATAACAGAACAGGGGTATTTAGGTTTGATGGAGGGATAAAAGAGTTCATTGAATATATTGACCGGAACAAAAAACCTCTACATAGGCCTCCTATATATATATCAAAGAGGCTTGAAAATATGGAAATTGAAGTCGCAATGCAGTATAATGATTCTTACCAGGAAAATATTTTTAGTTTTGCCAATAACATAAATACAATAGAAGGGGGAAGCCACCTTATTGGTTTAAAGACTGCCCTTACAAGAACATTCAATGATTTTGCAAAGAGGAATAAATTAGTAAAAGAAAGTGAGCCTGCGTTTTCTGGGGACGATGTCAGAGAGGGACTTACAGCCGTGATTTCTTTAAAGATACAGGACCCGCAGTTTGAGGGGCAGACGAAAACAAAATTAGGAAATCCAGAGGTTAGAAGTATAGTTGATTCTGCTGTTTCTGAGGGCCTTGTACTTTATCTTGAAGAGCACCCTTCTGAGTCCAAAAAGATAATAGATAGAATAAAGCTTGCATCAAGGGCGAGGATTGCGGCAAAAAAGGCGAAGGAACTAACGAGGAGAAAGAATGCCCTTGATTCTGCTGATCTCCCCGGTAAGCTTGCAGATTGTTCAACAAAAAATCCTGAAGAGGCAGAATTGTTCATCGTAGAAGGTGATTCAGCTGGTGGCTCCGCAAAACAGGGAAGAGACAGGATTTTTCAGGCAGTACTGCCTTTGAGAGGGAAAATTCTCAACGTTGAAAAGGCAAGGCTTGATAAAATGTTAAATAACGATACAATAAAGACCATTGTGAGTGCTCTTGGAACTGGTATTGGAAGGGATGATTTTAATATTGATAAACTGAGGTATCACAAAGTGATAATAATGACGGATGCAGATGTTGATGGTTCCCACATTAAAACATTGCTCCTCACATTCTTTTTTAGGTATGCAAAGGAACTTATTGAAAAGGGTTTTGTTTATATTGCATTGCCCCCCTTGTATAATATTAAAAAAGGAAAAAAAGAGCACTATGCTTATAGTGATGACGAGTTAAAGAAAATTACTGCAAAATTGGGTAATGGTGTTCAAATCCAGAGGTATAAAGGCCTTGGCGAGATGAATCCAGAACAATTGTGGATGACGACGATGAATCCAGAAACGAGACTGATGAAGAGAGCCAGCCTTGAAGATGCCTACATTGCCGACCAGGTATTTACAGTTCTTATGGGAGATGAGGTGGCTCCAAGGAGAGAATTTATAATAACGAATGCTAAATTTGTAAAGAACCTGGATATATGAGAAAAGGAATCCAGGTCCTCATTATCATAGGTGCTATAGCCCTAATTGTAATAGGGCTTTTTCACAATGAGTTTACAGAAGTTATTAGGCGAGGTAACCTCATCTGCTTTGAATGTATAGGCATAGGCTAATGGCCGGTTTCAGGAACAGATGGAGGAAACCGAAGTTAAGGAAAAAATATGGTTTTCCAACGATTTTTATTCAGGCGATTTCAGCCTTTATCTTAAACAGCTATTTTTATGTTTTCAAAAGACCAAGTCTCTATCAAGGAAAGGGTAAGGGACTGATATGCCCTTCTCTTAATTGTTATTCCTGTCCACTTGCATACACATCCTGTCCTATTGGGATTATGCAGCATTTTGCAATAATAAGGCAATTTCCATATTATCTTCTTGGTTGGTTGGGACTGGTCGGGGTAACGACAGGGAGGGCACAATGCGGCTGGATCTGTCCCTTTGGGCTTATTCAAGATTTGTTGTATTCTATAGGCAGAATAAGGTTAAAACTTCCAAAATGGACCATTTATATAAAGTACGTTGTTCTCTTTGGTATGATACCCCTTTCATTTATTACCCTTGACCCTGTCTTCTGCGAATATATCTGTCCTGCAGGGACACTGGAGGCAGGTATCCCTCAGGTCCTGTGGATTTCTGACTACAGGCAACTTGTTGGCCATCTATTTGTATTGAAGGTTTCGATACTCGTTATTATAGTGCTTCTGTCTATCCTCATAAAGAGACCCTTCTGCAGGACCCTCTGTCCACTCGGTGCATTTTATTCCATTTTCAATAAGATAAGTGTAATGAGGATGAAGGTAGATATGGATAGGTGCATCGAATGTGACCTCTGTCAGGAGGTGTGCCCCATGGATATAAAGATATACGAGAATCCAGATTCCTTAGAATGTATAAGGTGTAATAAATGTATTCGCATCTGTCCAACGAATGCCATCTCAGTAGAGATCTTCGGTAAAGAAAAGAGATTAGAATCAAAATTAGTCGTAAAAAAAAGGGAGTAAAAGGATTGATCTATGAGGGAGGATTATATGGGTAGGGTTGGTAGGGATTTTTCAAGCTAATTATACGCATCTATTGTAATGTTTGTTGTATATCTTATTTTTCTTGGTACTATCGATTCCCAGGAGTTAATTACTGATCAAGCTGTTTCCTGTATTATTGCCCTTTTTCTTGCTATTCTTTCCATCTCTGCTCCTACCTTGTTTGTCCAGAAAACCAAAAAGAAAAAAATATAAACCAGAAAGAGGGGATTCAATATAGAATTTGGCATATTAGATTAGGGCTCTTTTTCATTAATTAAATAGGGAACAAATAGCAGATCAAATACGTCTTTATAATAAAACCAATAACAAAATCAACCTACGCTAAGACCCTCCTTTCATTTATAAGCCCGGGAATTCGAACCCCGGGCTTATCTATATTAGTTCGACAGAAAGGGTGGACCATCCAAAGTTTCTCATTGCCCATCCTGAATCACCTGTAAATGGATCGTAGAATTCATTAAATCCTGATTTCAAAACGAGGGAAAGGGTTTTCTCGCGTATTTTTCTGTACATTTCGTATCTTTTATGCCTTAGAAGCCCTTCTGCAATAAACCAGTTTGTGTTTATCCAGGTTGTGCCCCTCCAGATGAATCTTGTGTCTATTAAAGGACCAAAGGAAGATTCATCTATAGAAACACTTGGAATTGGATATTCTGTCCAGAATTCTTTTTTGCTGGTAAGATGCTCAAGAAGTGAATTTGTATATTTTTCTGGTATATCAAGGATAATAGGGAAGAGCGAAGAAATAGTTTTAATCGGTATCGTGTATTCCTCTTTATTCTTATGAAATATGCTGAAGAAAATTTTATTCTTTTTATTCCAGAATTTTACCAGGATACTTTCCTTGACCCTATCTGACCATTCTTTTATGTCTTTTGATTTTTTTCTATCGATACATTGATATAACTTTGATAGTGCTTCAAGACCAAGGCAATATATTGAATTAAATGCGACATCTTCAACATTAAAGATCGAAGATTGGAATATCTTATCCAGGTTCCAATTCCATTTTTTATAATTCTTAAGTAGTTCAGTAATGTGATTTTTCGTGATGCCAGGATTATTTGATTTGTTGCCGAAAGGTATATCAAATTGAGGGGACATATCCATTCCGGATTCCATAGGTGTAATTATAGAAACGAGGTTATCCTCGTCAGGGTCCCTTTCCCTGGAAAGATATCTATAAAAATGCTCAACTTTAGAAATATTGTTTTCTATAAACTCAATGTTTTTTGTCCTCTCGTAGATCTTGAGAAGTGAGATACCAAGAACGGGTGGCTGAATTTCACAGGTAATGTACCTGTTGACTTTTTCATTTACTTCCTTTCTCCACCAGGGATGAAGTCTATCACGTAACCTCAAATTCCAGAAAATAATATGTGGAATAAAGCCATTTGCCTGCTGGACAGAAAGGAGGGTTTCAATTTCTTTCATCGCATATTCAGGATAGAAATTCGCCATAACAATGGAATGAAAAGAAGAATCCCAGAACCACTGATGGTAATGTTTACGATCTGGGGAAATATAGAAGAAGTGTTTTTTCAAACCTTTACTATAGCCCGTTTTAATATTACTAAGAAGTAAATTCTTTGCAGATTCTTTTAAGTCTGAATAATCAGACATAATTAATTAGAAGCAGTGATTTTTATTTTTTTGCTTATTACACCTGCGAGGGTAGAATAAGAAGAGGCGTTCTGAAGATTGCCGTAACAGAGGGCTATAATTGTGCAATCATAAGTCTGCGCAAATGAAAAGTAATATGACGGAATAATACATTCCCTTGTATCTCTGTTAAAATAATTGTCGTAAACCTTCGTGTTACCTCTGTAAATAAAGATTCTCCAGTAGTCTGGTTTGACAAGTGTATCCGACACCACCCATTTAATAGTATCATCTTCACCAATAGAAATAAAACTATCAATTTTAGTCACCCTGAAATCCGATGGAACGTACACATCGCCTGTTACCTCTGGTAGTTCTTTATAGTATATACTTACAGTATGGTGACTATGAGGAAGGATGGTAAGATTATGTCTTGTTAGCGTATCCATCTTAAATGGGGCTAGCGAATCAATAGTAACCGTTACATCTATTAGTCTTCTTCCATCCTCTGTTTCGAATATACCATAGAACCAGCTCCCCTCAGTAGATTTTTCAAAGGATGCATAAACTGCCATCTTTTTCTGGTTTTCACAACCCAACGTAGCAATTAGGTATAATAATCCTACTATAGCAAATTTATTCATAATAAAAGCATACAGTTGTTGTAAGAAAAGTCAAGACAAAAATATACGTGGTTATGAAAAGGTGCGCGGGAAAAGTCTTCTGCTCTTTATTATCATTCTTTAAAATTTGCACATTTTAATCATAACTTACTGTATTTCAATTGATTATAATATTACTGAAGGAATTTCTAAGGAAATTCAAAAAAGTGAAATTTTTCTCAAAAAAGCTCTTGACAGTTTTTATTTACCTTATATATTAGTAAATACAAATATAACAATATGCGTTAAATTGTATATATGTCGAGTAAAAAGGTACTGGGAATATTGATAAGAAGTCTACATAATTTGTAAGGAGGAGAGATTGTGAAAATAAGCGTATACTTTTTGTTTGGAAATTCCGATAAAAGCTTGATACCAATAATTAGTAACAAATATCCCTTAGACAACATTGAATTCTTTCTCCGAACATCTAAACCACATTTACATAACAGAGACAATGAAACTTAGCAGGTACATATTTACAGTAATAGTGTTGTTTATACTCTGGATGCTTCTTACTAATACTTTTAATGGTGCGGAAGTATTGGTGGGTGGAATCTGTTCTTTTCTCATTGCCCTATTTACCTATGCCGCATTTTCGAAAACAGGATTAGTTAACCTACATCCTAAGAAAATATTCTGGCTTATTGTTTACATCCCATATTTTTTGTGGGAGATGGCAAAGGCGAATATAGATGTTGCATATAGGGTAATCAATCCAAGGCTCCCAATTAAACCAGGGATTGTGATGGTCAAGACAAAAATGAAATCAGACGCAGGTAAAATTATGGTAGCGAATTCGATTACATTAACACCCGGCACCTTAACACTGGATATTATAGATGACAAAATGTTCATACACTGGATCTGGGTACAGAGTGCCGATGTTGAAGAGGCATCGAAGCTTATCCCCGGAAAATTCGAGAAAATTCTTATGAGGGCTTTTAAATGATTATTAATATCTTATTTGGTGTAATTGTCCTTGCAACGTTTCTTTCCTTGATTAGAGCAATAATTGGTCCTACCGCTTCTGATAGAATGGTTGCAGTGGATATAATGACTACCATTACAACGGTTGTCCTGGTTGTTCTCTCCTTGATGTTTAAGAGGAAGATATACCTTGACGTTGCCCTTGTATATGCTGTGCTTGCATATATAACAACCCTGGTAGTAGCAAGGTATCTGGAGAAAGGTATATGATCCACCTTATTATTGGTTATATTTTCTTGGGCATAGGTGCTATATTTCTTTTTTTTAGTGCGTTAGGTATTATTAGATTACCCGATGTATATAACAGGTTACAGGCGGGTACAAAGGCATCTACCTTTGGTGCATTATTTTCTGTAATTGGGGTGGGTATTATTGAACCGACCTGGTTCTGGAAGTGCTTCGTTATTGCACTGTTCATCGTTTTAACTAATCCTGTGTCATCACATGCAATTGCAAGGGCAAGTTATAAGGCAGGCGTAAAATTGTGGAAGGGCTCTGTTGTAGACAAATATAAGGATTACGATAAAGATCATAATAAGGAGGATAAAAAATGATTTCCTCTATTTGTGCGCCATCTATCTATATACTTATCATTGTCCTTGTTCTTTTTATGTCAGTGGGAGCCATATTTGCCCTCCATCTTCGTGACTTACTTTCTGCTGTAATAGTAATGGGAGTCGTTGACCTGATTGCTGCAATTTTATTTCTCATTCTTCAGGCACCCGATGTTGCAATTACACAGGCTGCAGTAGGGGCAGGTCTTACCACAGCAATATTTGTCATTGCCATTGTTCGCTCAACAAGGAAGGAAAAATGAAGAGATTGTTTGCCATTCTTTTTCCTTTGTTAATTATCATAGTCTTTTTATATATAATGAAGAACTATATACCATTTTGTGTCGATAGGATGGTTGTTGCAAAGCATTACCTGACAGAAGGTCTTCCAGAAACAGGTTCTACAAACATCGTTACCTCTATTGTTGTTCTATACAGGGGATTTGATACTCTTGGTGAAGTAACTGTTTTATTCTTAGCAGCATTGGGGTTTGGTGCAATTCTTGAAGGAGCAAAAAAGAAAACAAAAGAGATAGTGGCTTCTCCAATTGTGAGAATTTCCACTAGATACCTATTTCCTTTCATCATTATGTTTGGTGTGTATATATTTCTTCATGGACATTTGACCCCAGGCGGTGGATTTCCAGGTGGTGTGATTATTGCTGCGGGAATTTTGCTAATGTATCTCGCGTATAAGGATTTTCGGATTGATCATACAAAATTTAAGATCACAGAAAGCCTTGCAGGCATTATATTTGTTGGGATAGGACTAGTGGGTCTCGCAATTTATGGTTCATTTCTTGCCAATTTCTTACCAGAGGGTCTGCCCCGGCAAATCTTCAGCGCGGGCATTATTCCTCTCATCTATATTGCGATTGGATTTAAAGTTGGCAGTGAGTTAGGAGGATTGGTAGGAGAAGGATTGGAGGACAAAGAATGATATTCTATATTGGAAGTGGTTTACTTATAGGGATAGGCCTTTACGGAATGCTTTATAAAAGGAATCTTATAAAAATTATTATTGGCCTTGATTTCATAGAAACAGGTGTGAATATTCTTATTATTTCTCTCTGCTATGTAAAGGGTGGCACTGCGCCAATATTCTCCCTGCCCAGTCTGAAGCCTTCCCAGATGGTTGACCCCTTGCCCCAGGCGCTTGTACTTACAGCAATTGTCATTGGGGTTGCTGTCCTCGCTATGGCACTATCAATTGTTGTTAGAATATATGATAAAAGAAAAACAATGGATATATCAAAGCTGAAGAGGTTAAAATGGTAAGTCCCATTCTTCTTATAGCGCTACCTCTCTTTTTTGCCTTCTTGATTCCTCTATTTAAAGGTGCAGTTAAATCTATTATCCTCATCCTTGCTTTTCTTATAAATCTGACTATTTCAATTCTTATATTCCCATACGCGATACATAAGGCTATTATTGTTAAAATAGCGAATTTTTTGCCACCTGTGGGAATTAACCTTTTTGTAGGACCTGTAGGAATAACCCTTTCTATTCTTATTTCTGGTATTGGGCTATTGGGTGCTATATACCTTCTTAAGATGGAAAAGACACCCCCCCTTAACAGATTTTATGCCCTTTATCTATTGATGCTGTTGGGTGCGACAGGGATGTCCTTAACAGGTGATATTTTCAATATGTTTGTATTTCTCGAAATTACCACTATCTCTGCATATGGTCTGACCTCCTATAGCAAGAATGAAATAGGGCTTGAAGCAGGAATGAAATACCTGTTGATAGGTTCTCTGGGTGCGAACCTTGTACTTGTGGGTGTAATTTTACTCTATACTACTACTGGTTCATTAAATATGGCGGACATTGCAATGAGGATAAATCTTGTCCCAAAAGCCGTTTTAACCTTTGCTTTTATACTGTTTTTTGTTGGATTTGGCATTGAAGCGGAGCTCTTTCCACTGAATGGTTGGGCACCTGATGCACTTGAGGGAGCGCCCCATTCAATAAGTATTTTACTGTCTTCAGTTATTTCAAAGGTTGGGTTGTACGCATTCTTCAGATTTATCATTACAGTGATGGGATTAACAAATGTTAAGGATATTCTAATATGGTTCGGGATTGCCACACTCTTTATTGGCGAACTTGCCGCATTACGCCAGAAAAGTTTAAAAAGATTACTGGCTTACTCTTCCATTGCACAGTTAGGATTTATCTTTTCTGCGATTTCGGTTGGAACGTCTTTAGCCGTTAGAGGCGCCTTATTCCACATAGTTAATCATGCATTACTTTCCGGGATGATGTTTCTTATAGCTGGTTCTATTATAAAAGATACGAATAATTGGAATATAGAATCTTTAAGGGGTTTAGGAAGCAAATCACGCACATTGGCTTTTGCCTTTACAATTGGTGCATTAGGAACACTCGGGTTTCCCCCATTGAATGGTTTCTGGAGCAAGTTTATGATGATATTGGGAATGATGAAGGGAAAGGCTATTATACCTGTCTATTTTATTCTATTTGCAAGCCTGATCGAGGCGGTATACTACTTAAGACTTGTGTATATTGTATATTTTTCTAAATCTGAACAAAGTATAAATAGAATGCCATTTGCTGTCGCTTTTCCTGTTATTGTTGTCCTTATTCTCATCTTCTTATTGGGATTTTTCCCCTCTTTGATGAATGGGATGCTTACTGGTGGAGTGAAGGATGTGCTTAACCGTTCCTGGTATATAATGAGTGTATTTGGAGGATAGATGTTAACTATTGCATTGTATTTTGCAGGTTCAATAATAACATACTTTACAAAGAAGGCATCAGCTATTATTGCTTTCATTTTTGCTGTTTTAGCCAACATCGCCTTTGTATTTACAAAGCCTTTAAACTTTCATCTTGCCAATTTTAATTTGAATTTTTCTTTAACCCCACTTTCTTATATCTTTGGCATAATAATATTAACATTAGCATCCTTCGTGATGTTCTGCTATCCAAATACAAAGGAAAGACAGTATTATCCTCTGTTTCTTCTTTCTCTTACTGGTATCTCCATAATTCTTCTATCAAATAATTTCCTTTCATTCTTCTTCGGATGGGAATTAATGTCAGTATCTTCCTTCTTTCTTATCTACAATAATAAGGATAGGAAGGCGGGGCTTTTATACTTAGTTGCAAGTGCAGTTGGTGCGTATGGAATCCTTATGGGTATTTCCGTTGTTTATGCGAAGACGGGGAGTATACTTTTTTCCTCATTTTCGCAAAATTTAAACTTGTTCAGTCGCAGAGAGATTGTGTATCTTATATTCTTATTCGGAGCGGGCTTCGGTGTAAAGGCTGCACTAATGCCTCTACATATCTGGGCACCTGATGGTTATAGAGAAGCGAGAGACCCATTCACTGCATTCTTCTCAGGTGGACTTTCTAAATTAGGCATCTATGGATTTTTGCTTCTTTTATTTGTTTTCATTGGTACAGATAGATTTGCGACATTTCATATTACAAAGTGGACGCTCGCTTGGCTTGGAGGTTTAACTGCATTTCTGGGTGGATTTTATGCAATATTTCAGACAGATATAAAAAGGCTTCTTGCCTTCTCCTCAATAAGTCAGATGGGCTATGCTATTACTGCTCTGTCTCTCTCCACATCTCTTGGAGTAACTGCTTCATTATATACTGTACTGAGTCATGCCTTATTCAAAGGTATTCTCTTCATTACAGCAGCATCCGTAATTTTAAGGACAGGAAAACACTCATTTGATGAATTGGGCGGGCTTGTAAAAAATATGCCATTAACATTTATTGTTTCAGTTTTTGCAGTTATAGGGCTTAACGGTGTTCCTCCTATGGGAGGATTTCCTGCAAAATGGTTGGTATACGAGGGACTTATAAAGGCACATTACCCCGGTTTGATTGCGCTAATGTTTGCGGCCTCTACAACTGCTTTTCTCTACTCATATAGATTTATACATGGGGTTTTCTTTGGTAAGAGGATGCCTTCCTTAAAGAATATAAAAGAGGCACCATTTGTAAATATACTTTCCTCTACTATTTTGATGCTCGCTCTCTTATTTATAGGGATGTTTCCTGGTTGGGTCGTTGATTTCTTCAGTCCAGCAATTAAATTCCTTGGCTTTAAAGTTATGGTACATACGTTTGGTACACTTTCCACACCACTGGGTAATTTCAACGGATTCCTCGTAGGAATAGTATTTATAATTGCCGGTCTTTTTGCAACAATTGTTTCGCTATTCTTCTCCAGGAAAATGAGGGTTTCCTCTATCGATACATACTCTTCTGGTGAGGCTTTGACAGAAGAAACCCCGTATCATTATAGTTCAAATTTTTACCTTTTCATTCAAAGAGACTTTTCAGGTTTTCTAAGGTTAAGTGCAAGGAAATTCTACTTCTCCATAGCAAGATTCATAGAAAATTCAGCACAGGGATTGAGAAGGATATATACGGGCAATGGCCAAGTCTATATATGGTATGTAATCATTGTGTGGATCGGGTTAATTATAGGTTTTTTATATAAAGGAGGTTTTAAATGACCTGGGCGATTCTAATGCCCTTTATTTTGATGTTTGCAGGACTACTGTATATGGGATTTGCGAGAAAGATACATGCGAGAATTCAAAAAAGATATGGGCCACCCTTCTACCAGAATATATATGATGTAATCAAATTGTTCTCTAAAAGGGAAGCTGCTTTTCATGGAGGAATGTTCCATTTTGGGCCTGTTCTCTCCCTAACAGGTATAATTATGGCATTAATGTTCCTCCCGGTTGGAGGAAAACCTCTTTTCTCATTCCAGGGTGATCTATTTGTTCTTCTCTACCTTGCCGTGATTGCCCCCTGGGGGATGGCATTAGGGGCGGGGAATGCAGAGAATCCGCTTGCCTCAGTTGGGATTGCCAGGGCTTTGACCTTGATGCTTGGTTATGAGATTCCCTTTTTTATAGGTATTATTCCTATCGTCGTTCGTACCCATACGACTCAAATAGTAGAAATTATTCAACTTCAGCAGATAAATGGGTGGAATGTCATTTTATTCCCCATTTCTGCACTTGCAAGTATAATTGCACTTCACGCAATGTTAGGGAATAAACCATTTGATCAACCCATTGCTCCTCATGAGATTGCTTCAGGACCACTTGTTGAGTATGGGGGTAAATATCTTGGAATTCTTCAGCTATATCAAGCAGGTGCAATTCTCTTATCCACGGGGATCTATGTAGATCTATTTTTTGGTGGGGCATCAAACGTTTGGATGTTTTTCCTCAAGACATTTTTGATATATTTTGTGTTACTTTTAATTGGAGAAGTTCTTCCCCGTTTTAGAATAGGCGATGCCCTGAAGTTCTTCTGGAAATGGCCTCTCGGGATTGCTCTTCTTGGATTGCTCGTTGCCGTATTAGGAGGTGTTAGATGAGTGGAATAGGAAAAACCTCAAGAATCAAGTCATTATGGGTTACATACTATGTGACAGGGTGTGGAGGAATTGAGCTACTCCCTGTTATAACATCAAGATTCGACGCAGAGAGATTTGGTATAATCACCTCTGCTACACCAAGACAATCAGATGTGCTCGTTGTTTCTGGATTTTTGACAACAAAAACTCTACGTAGAATTATAAGAACCTATGAACAGATGCCTGATCCGAAATATGTAGTAGCCCTTGGAGCCTGCACCATAAATGGTGGTATATATTGGGATTCTTATTCCACAGCAGACAAGCTTGAACTTTATATCCCTGTTGATGTATATATTGCAGGGTGTATGCCAAGACCAGAATCGATATTTATGGGTTTCGCTCACCTGATGGCAATGATAAAAGGGGATAAGGCGGATGGATGGAAAAGATATCATGAAAATTATAAATGGTATAAGAAAAATCAAGATAAAGCATTGGGGAATAGTAAAAAGTGGAGGGTAAGAGATGTATGAGGATTTGAAAAAGGATATTCAGGGGAAGTTCCCTGCAAAATTTGAAGTGATAAGAGAGAGAAGAATAAAGGTCTCTATTGATAAGAACAGTGTCTTGCCATTTCTATCATATATAAAATCCAAGGGATTTATTCATCTCATATCCATCAGTTGTGTTGATTGGATAAAAGAAAATGAGTTTGAGATTGTGTACCATTTATGGTCATATACTGATGAAATCCATATTATGTTGAAAACAAGAATCAGCAGAAAAAAACCTATCTTTGAAACTGCCTCCGAGATATACCCCGTTGCTCAAACGTTTGAGAGAGAGATCCATGAAATGTTTGGAGTAGATTTCAAGGGAAATAAAAGGCAAATACCCTTTATATTGGAGGATTGGGACGATATACCACCTATGAGAAAGGACTTTGACCCTCTAAAATATGCGAAGAGTCATTTTGAAACGGAAGAATACACAGAAGAGGTCTGGACAAAGGTGAGAAAGATACAAAAATTCAGGGGTGAAGAATGAAAGGGTTTGAATATTTTATAGGACCACAACATCTTGGCATTCCAGGGAATTTTGGGATTATCGTGAATGTAGATGGTGATACAATTGTTAAAGCGCGAGCGAACCCGGGTTATCTTCACAGGGCTTTTGAGAAATTGATGGAGAGAAGGCTTTATCTCTCAAATGTTTCTGTTGTTTGCAGGATATGTGTTTTTGATCCGGACCCACAGGAGGCTGCATATTGTATGGCAGTTGAGGAAATCGCAAAAATAGAAGTGCCTGAAAGGGCAAAATGGATTCGTACAATGATTTTAGAATTTGCAAGAATTTCTTCACACCTGATTTATCTTGGTTCTCTTACCTCTGCACTTGGATTATATACCGTTATGCAGTGGGCTCTTACAGATAGGGACTACATCCTTGATTTATTAGAAATGATCACGGGTGGAAGGGTTTATCATATATTTATGCAACCTGGTGGTGTTAGAAGGGATCTCCCTGAAGGATTTAAGGAGAAAGCAAAAAAGGTGCTTGATAGTTTGAAATCAAGACTGAGTGATTATTATAATCTTATATTTGATAACAATATTTTTGTTCACCGTACAAGGGGTGTGGGGGTATTAGACCCTGAATGGGCATTATCAATGGGTGTAACGGGTCCTAATCTTAGGGCATGTGGTTACAAAATAGATGTGAGAAAGGATGATCCCTACCTTGCGTATCCCGAACTTGATTTTGAAGTCCCGGTGCTTGAAGATTGTGATATGTATGATAGGGCAATGTTAAGAATGAAGGAAATAGAGCAATCTATAAGAATTCTTGAGCAGATACTTGATAGAATACCTGACGGCTCTGTATGGAAGCCTGTCCCGAACCCAATAAATTGGGAGGTGCCAAAGGGAGAATCATTTGTAAGGGTTGAGTCTGCGAGGGGTGAAGTGGCATATTATATGGTGAGTGATGGAGAGGATAAACCATACAGGGTTAACGTCAGGGGACCAAGCATTACACATGGTATTCTTGTACTGGAAAAGGTATTGGAAGGGCAGAGGCTTGCAGATATAAGTCCAATTGTATTTTCCCTTGATGTATGTGCACCGAGTATAGATAGGTAGGTGAATAATGAAAAATAAAATAGAGGGATTTTTCAGACCATTAACCGCATTAAAATATCTCTTAAAAAAGCCAGCTACTATCAGGGTGCCATTTGAACCTAAGATGCCCTCTGATAATTATAGGGGAATACACTCCAATGATTTAGAAATGTGTATTGGATGCGGAAACTGTGCAAAGATATGTCCAACAGAGGCAATCAGAATGGTGGAACAGGATGTGGAACCAAAACCTGGTGCAACGAATTTGAGGCCAGAGGTTGATTATGGAAGATGTTCATCCTGTGGGTTATGCGTTGATGTTTGTCCTACTGGTTCTCTTAAGCTATCAGCTGAGTATGTTAAAGTCTCTCCCAGGAGGGAAGATTTTGTTTTTGTTCCTGACGAAAGTAACTATAAAGGGAAAGGTTACAAATCTAATGTTAATTATTCATTGTTAAAACTTGATAGGATTGACTTTGTTGAGGAGAGGCCCCATCTTAAAAGAAACAAGGATTTCCTCTGGGAAATTCTGGGATTTAAAGAGGTAAGAGCAAGGTTAGAGGCGTCAAGATGTATGGGATGCGGAATATGTGTACAGAATTGTCCAGCTGAGATGGATATCCCGGAGTATCTTGATGCAATCAGGAAATGTAAAGACGAGGAAGCACTTAAGATATTTTATAAAACCAATCCTCTTCCACAGATCTGTGGTACTGTATGTACACATAAGTGTGAAGAAAACTGTGTTCTTGGTATAAGAGGCGATCCCATTGAGATACGCTACGAAAAGGGATTTGCTGCCTCAACAATTGAAGATTATAGAAAGGTGATCATACCAGAGATTAAAGAAAATGGAAAAAGGATTGCAATTATAGGAGGGGGGGCAAGTGGACTTGCAGCAGCATACTACTTGAGATTAGAAGGATTTACGGTTAACATATTTGATGCATACCCAAAATTGGGTGGAATGATGAGATACGGTATTCCAAGATACAGATTACCTGCTGATACTATTGATAAAGAAGTAAATTTCATACTCTCCCTTGGTGTAAAAGTAAAGAAAAATACGAAAGTAGGGAAGGATATAGAATTTGAAAAATTACTTAAAGATTATGATGCAGTTTACCTTGCAACGGGATTTCACAAAGGAATTTCGATGGGGATTCCAGGGGAAGATGCCAATGGAGTTTTAGAGGCAGTGAAGATGTTAAGGGATATCAATAGTGGAAAGAAAATAAAAATAGGTAAGAAAGTTATTATTGTTGGTGGTGGAGATGTAGCGATGGATGCATCAAGAACTGCATTAAGATTAGGTGCTCACAAAGTAATCATAATGTATAGAAGAAGAGAAGTAGATATGCCAGCACGAGAAGACGAACGTAAAGATGCGAAAAAAGAGGGTGTGAAGATTATGCCTCAGGCATTACCAATTGAAGTGATAAAAAGAAGAAATAAGATAGTAGGGGTTAAATATGTAAAAACAAAGATGGTTGACCAGGGTCCTGGCAAGAGACCAAAACCTGTTCCTATAGAAGAAAAAATCTACGAAATGGAATGTGATATGCTTATTCAAGCCATTGGACAATCCCCAGATTATTCCCTTTTACCTGAAAAAATAAAGAAAAAATTAGAGATCGAGAGGAAAAGGATACCCGTTGACAAGTATGGGATGACAAAGATTAAAGGCCTCTTTGCTGGAGGTGATATCTATAATAGGAGAGGAGACATTGTAAGTGCAATAAGGGATGCAAAAAGGGCGGTAAGGGGGATAAAAAAATATCTTAAGGTGTCATAAGATTTTTCTGAGTTAAACGTTATTTCTGTTGATATAATCAAAAATCTTTATAGTAATTTTTCTGGTAGAGTTAGTCTATTTATACATTAGAAATTCTTTTTAAATTTATGTAAGGTTATATAATTTAATGTAAGGTTATATAATTTACCCATATTTAATAGACGAACAAATTTTATTGTATGCTCAACAGCATATTTTTTTGCTTCTAAAAATCTTTTTTCTCCTCCCTTTGTCCAGTGGGGATTATCTTTATTTTCTCCAAAGCCAAATGCGCCATGTGGGAATTCATCAAAGAAGAAAAACACACCTGTATATGCTATTTTTAAGGTTTTTGGAGGCTCTAAATTCCTTGAAAAAAGAGCAAGACTGGTCAAATTTTTATCTTCCTTATTTAAGTCTATATAGTTGGAATGACTGAAGAAATCCTGTAACGTATGTAAGGCCCTTCCGAAGTAAAAAAGGATTTTTTTCTTACTCTGTAAGGTCTGATTATCTATTTTCTTTTTTCCAACAATTTCCTTTATTCTTTTTACCGTAAACATAAGATATTTTCTGCCATTCTTGAATGCCTCAATATGAATTTTTGGATTTTCCTTGCTGATCAGTTTTCCTCTTTCAAAATGGGATGTGGAAGGAGAACCAAAATCGACAGGACCAATATGAAATCTCAAATCCTGAAATCTACCCACTCTACTAATATAATCTATTGATTTCTTACTAAAACCAAGAGGTGTAAGTGCCTCTTTTATTATCTCTTTGTGAATATCACCCTTTAATGGTGGGAAACCCCAGGCGTCGAAGATACCTCCTTTTTCTTTTATAATTATATGTATTAGGACAATATGTCAAGTGAAAAGGTGAAACTCTGATTGATGCCCAGTTTTTAAGAGTGCATGATTGCTTCAGTCTCTTGACTTTGTTGTTATATTAATTAAAATGCAATATGTTTTTACTGGTAATTTTATCGTTGGCGAATCCACCACAATTTATGAAGGGAGTTTATCTTTCTCCTGGTGTCGTAAGTTCAGGAAAGGGTATTTCTCGATTTTTTTATATGGTGGATATGGGATATATTAACACTGCAGTTGTTGATATAAAAGAAGTAGATGGAATTATCAGATTGAAACTTTACAAGACATTTATAAAAAGGGCGAAGGAACACAATTTATATCTTATTGCAAGGATGACAGTCTTTAAGGATAAATATCTGGCACTAAAGGATAATGGGAAATATGCATTGAAAACCCCAACAGGTAAAATATGGTATGACCCTGTATCTGGCTATTGGGTTGACCCTGAAAATAGAGATGTATGGGAGTATAATTTAAAAATTGCGGAAAAGGCAGCGAAGATGGGGTTTGATGAAATTCAGTTTGATTATGTGCGATATCCTTCTTCTCATATTCCCTATAGAATAAAAGGTAGTAAAACAGACATACTTCTTCAGTTCTGTGATTTTATTAAGCATAAGATTGATCCTATTATCTGGACAGGCATAGATTTCTACGGATTTGCAGCGTGGAATGACACAATCAAACTGGAAGGGCAATCACTACCAGAAATGTCAAAGAGAGTAGATGCAGTTTATCCTATGCTTTATCCTTCGCATTTCGGTAATAGATTTTTGTATAGTTCAATAAAAGAAAAAAGGACATATAATATAATTTACAAATCATTATTAAATACGGAAATTATGGTTCCTGATAGAATAGTGAGGGTAGTGGGATACATCCAGGCATTTGACTGGAAAAAATCAACGCTGGGTAAAGAGTATGTTAAAAACCAGATTAAGGCAGTATACGATGCAGGAGGAGATGGATTTATATTGTGGCATGCAGCAGGTGATTATAAATTAGCATACCGTGAACTGATAGAGTATGAAGTTGAAAGGGATTTAAGCAAATTAAGGAGTTCTTCTTTTGAGGATTTGCGATTCACATTGTCACCTTCAAGACCATAAATTCTCTGGGGATCTTCAAGAGGTAATAAATAATGCCTTAAATGTGGGTGTTGAATGTTTTATCGTCCCTGGATGGGATATTCAGTCTAGCAAGAAGGCAATTAAATTATCTATTGTGTATGAATTCATTTATCCTGCAGGGGGGATTCATCCTCATGATGCAAAAAATTATAACAGGTATGCAGAAGATGCCATTAAAGAATTTTTAAAAGAGAAAAAAATTGTGGCAATAGGAGAGATCGGATTGGATTATTACAGGGATCTTTCCCCGAGGGATGTACAAAGAGATGTTTTTAAGAGACAGCTGAAACTTGCTGAACAGTATAATATTCCTGTTATTATCCATTCAAGGGAGTCAATGGAAGATGCTATTAGCATTGTGAGTGCATACAACGTGACGGGCGTTTTTCATGCTTTTGATGGAACAATTGAACAGGCAGACAGAATAATCAAAATGGGATATAAAATTGGGATTGGTGGTATTGCAACATATAAGAATAGTAAAATAAATATGGCTATTAAAGAAGTGCCACTTGAAGGGATAATAGTAGAAACTGATTCTCCTTACCTTTCTCCTCATCCCCAGAGAGGAAGAAGAAACGAGCCTGCATATATTATTTATACACTTAAGTGGATTGCAGAAGTAAAATCTCTATCCATAGATGAGGTTGCAGAGATAACTTATAATAACGCTCTAAGTTTGTTCAAGATATGAAAATAAAAGAGATAAAAGATATTATTGGAAAAAAGAGATTAAAAAAAAGCCTTGGTCAGAGTCTGCTCATAGATGAGAATATTGCCAGAAAGATGGTTGATACTCTAAAGCCGGAAGGCGCGACCGTTCTTGAGATTGGGCCAGGATTAGGGATTATCTCAGAGAAATTAGTAGAAAAATCTAAAAAGGTAATTGCAGTTGAGATTGATAAATTTTTCTGTGATTTTTTGAAGGAAAAGTTTAATAATATTGTTCTTTTGTGCGAGGACTTTCTTAAAATTAATCCCACAAAATTTAATATAACTCATATAATAGGTTCTCTCCCATATAGGGGATCAAAGAAAATGTTGCTGAAGGTAATAATGGAATTTAAAGGATTGGAGAGAGGTGTATTTCTACTCCAAAAGGATGTAGCTGATGGCATACTTTCTAAACCTGGTTCAAAAAATTATTCGCCCCTTACAATAGTTTATAATATATTTAGTAAGTCGGCAAGGGTGGCGAATGTGAAAAAATTTGCTTTTTTTCCGAGACCCAATGTTGATTCATCTATTCTTCTTGTTAGTTTTCGGAAAACCCCTATATTTCCTGTTAGTAGGGAATTTTTCGATTTTCTCTGGACAATATTTAAGACACGGCGAAAAACGATTTACAATAATCTGAGAGGTTTTTTAGCTCTTCAGCGCTCTGATTTACTGAATAAAAGGGCAGAAGAATTAACGCCGGAAGAGATTTTTAAAATTTATAAGGGATTAAAGGATGAAAGGATTTTACGGAATCTTCATCGAATTAAAGAGAGATAGGTATATTAAATTCAGTGTAGGTAGAGGTGCACACTTTAAGAAAGGTTTTTATCTTTACATTGGCTCTGCTATGGGTGGTATGGGTCGGATAATTAGATATATAGGGGAAAAGAAGAAAAAAAAGCACTGGCACATTGATTATCTCCTCGAGTTTAGTGTAGTTCGGATGGTAATATTTATCCCCTCAGAAAAACGGAGGGAAGAAGAAATAGCAAAAAAAATGGCTTCAAAGTTTGATTATATAAAAGGTTTTGGTTCTACTGACACATCTGCAGATTCTCATCTCTTCTTTTCGCCCTTTATAGATAGACTTCAAGAAGAATTTCTTGCTTTTTTGTGATTTTTTCCGTATAATAAGATTATGAGAAAGCTTATTATTTTTATTATTGTGATACTTGGCTGTGGTCAGAAGGATAAGGAGAAGTTACAGTCACCCAGAGGAATTGAGACCACCCAGAATTTTACAGTATTGGAGTCCTTTACCGGTAAACCAAAATGGTTTCTCAAGGCAGAAAAAGCAATAGAATCTCCAAACGAGAAGATCATCAAAATTTACAAAATCAGATTATCCTTTTTAAATGAAGCCGGTGATACCATTTCGGTGTTGACATCCGATAGTGGTGTTGTAGATAACCAAAATGGTAATTTATACTCCTTAGGAGATGTGAAGGTAGTTACATCTGATTCTATTTTTCTCAGAACAGATTCGCTCCGATGGGATAATAAGAATATGAAAATAAAGACAGATGGTAAGATTAATTATAGGAGTGGGAATGAATCTTTTAGAGCAATAGGTTTCGAGAGCGATCCCAATTTAAAAAAAATTATAATAAAGAAGAAAATCTCTGGTAGTGGAGAATTTAAAGAATGATAGTTTTTCTTATTTTTACTGTGTATACTTATCGTATAAATGCAGGAAGTATGGTAATAATTAATAGAGATACGAGAATATACAATGACAGTGTGAGCATTGTTACAGGTAGATATTTCATCTTTGCGGATAGTGCAAAAGAAACACCCGACACGCTTTTTCTAAGGGGGAATGTATCGATAAAAAATGATAGTATGGAGTTGAAATCAGATTTTGTGAATTATGTACTGAGGACTAAAACCTTTATTGCGGGTTCACCTGTAGATATTACAGAAGGAAGTGATCTTATCCATAGTGATAAACTTTTTTATATCAGTCCTGCTGATTCGGGGATAATGCAAGGGAATTTTCTTTTTCAAAGTGAGAGTTTATTAATTTTTGGGGATTATGCATACCTCAAGGGAAAGAATGTAAAAATATTAGGAAATCCAGAATTCAGAAGTGATTCCTTTGATATTTCTGCTGACACTATAACAGTTTTTACGCAGGACAGTACGATTCTTTTTCAAAAATGTGTGAGAATTGAAAGAAAAAGAGTAAAAGGAAAAGCAGAAAAAATAATGTATTTTAAGAATCAAGAAATCGCTAAGGTATATACAAATCCACTGTTTTTTTCTGGTAGAGATACTGTCCTGGGAGATTCAGGTTACGTGTATATGTCGGAAAATAGAGCAGTGATGTATAATGGAAAGTCGGTTTCACATACAAAGGACGGTGTAAATGAAACCTATGCGGATTCAGTTATATTTTTCTTTAAGAGTGGAAAGATAGATTCCATTGAATTCACAGGGAAAACAAAAGGGGTGTTTGTAAAAAATGGGACTGAAGGCTGAGGGATTAAAGAAATATTACAGAAAAAGGCCCGTTGTAAATGGGGTGAGCATCTCTTTAAATAAAAGGGAAATCGTGGGGCTTTTGGGCCCAAATGGTGCAGGTAAGACAACAACATTTTACATTATTATGGGTTTCATCAAACCTGATGAGGGGAAGACTTATTTGAATGAGAAAGAAATTACCCACCTTCCAATGCATATTAGAGCCAGGATGGGGATTGCATATCTTCCTCAGGAACCCTCCATTTTTAGAGGCTTAAGCGTTAGGGATAACCTTATGGCTGTTATCGAAATATTAATAAAAGACAAAGAAGAAAGGGGAAAAATATTTAATCAATTGATGGAAGAGTTTAAATTAGAGCCTATCTCGGACACCTTGGGAGTCAGGCTATCAGGAGGAGAAAGAAGAAGGGTAGAGATTGCAAGGGCACTTATTGCAAAACCAGAGTTTCTCTTACTCGATGAGCCCTTTACAGGTGTTGACCCCATTGTTAGAGAAGAGATACAAAATATAGTTTTGGAGTTGAAGAAAAAAGAGATTGGTATACTTATTACTGATCACAACGTGAGAGAAACCCTTGAAATAACTGATCGTTCTTATATAATGTATGAAGGTAAGATTATTCTTTCTGGAAAAACAGATGAATTAATTAATGATGAAATGGCAAGAAAAATATACCTGGGTGAAAGGTTCAGATTATGAGACGGGATCTTAATCATTTTCAAATACTTAGATTGGAGCATAAACTAAGACCAGAGCAGGTCCAAGTAATAAGGCTTATTCAGACTCCAATATTGGAGCTGGAGCATGCTATCTTTCAACAGCTTGAGCAAAATCCCGTACTCGATTTTGTTCCAGAAGATGAAATTTCGCAAATAAGCGATGAGATAGAAGAAGAAGAAGTGAACTCTGATGATCTTGAACTTGATGAAGAATTCTTAGATTTTCTAAACGAAGATCTTCCAACTTTTTTTGCCCCCACAAGGGACAGAGAAGAAAAATTTAAAGAGCGCTTCGTGTATGCGCCATCCCTTAAAGAACATTTGAAATCTGAGTTAAGGTTTACAGTTTCGGATGAAAAAGAGATAGAAATTGGTGAATTTCTTATTGATTCTATAAATGAGAGGGGTTTTCTTGACATTGATCTGGCTGATGTATCTGAGGCGTTATCTGTGGATAAAGAAAAAATTGAAAAAGTCCTGGGAGTTATTCAAGGATTTGATCCTCCCGGGATTGGAAGTAGGGATTTAAAAGAATGTTTATTGATTCAGCTAAAAAGAATAGGGAAAGAAAAATCCCCTGAAGCAACTATAATTAAAGATTTTTTTAATGAATTTAAAAAATTACAAACAGACATCATTGCAACAAAAATGGGTTTGGAATTAGAAAAGGTCAAAGAATTAATTTCAAATATAAAAAAGTTGAATCTCTACCCAACTAAATCTTTATGGGGGGATGTTAGTTATGTTATTCCTGATGTAATTGTTGAGGAGGATAAGGATAATAGGTTTAAAATAATCATAAATGAGTCTAATATTCCTTTTATGAAGATAAATTTTAAATATCTGGAGGTACTTAAACATCCTGAAAACTATGATAAAAAAACCATTAATTTCATCAAAGAAAAGGCAAAATCTGCCTTTCTATTTTTGAGAACCTTAGAGATGAGGAGGAAAACGTTTAAAAAGATTATAGAGTATATTATCGATCGACAGAGAGAATTTTTAATAAAAGGTGTTCTCTATAAAAAACCATTAAAGCTTAAGGAAATTGCATCAAAAGTGGGTGTACATGAATCAACAGTATCAAGGATATTAAAAGGCGTATATATTCAGACACCAAGAGGGGTTTTCAATGCAAAACAGCTCTTTAGCGGAGGGGTAGGCACTGTTAATGGAAAAATATCAAGGGAGGTTATAAAAGAGAAGATAAAAATAATTATTGCAAATGAGAAGAAGGCAGAACCATTTAATGATAGAGAAATTTCAGAGATGCTGAGTAAGGAAGGTATTAATATAGGTATAAGGACAGTGACAAAATATCGTGAGGAATTAGGCATACCACCTGGACGAATTAGAAAAAAGGAATCATTTTAATGTTTTAATTGTAGGATGAAAAAAATAATGGAAGAAAAAGAAAAAACCAGGGAATTTAGTAAAGAAGACATCGAAAGATTTTTGAGTGATAGGGAAAAAATAAAAAAGGTTGTTGGAAGAATTGGGGGAAGACCAAGCAGGCATGAAAGATTGGCAAATATTGTTTTTACTATTCTATTAATATTTTCTTTTATGCTTCCAGCTTTTTTTCATGGAGTAACGAGGCTTGTTACTATTGAAATAGGGGTTCTACTTATATCCATAAAGATTATTTATTCCTTGAGTAACGAAGCAAGGGTTAATCACTTCGAATTCTGGATCTTAAGTACGATAGAGTGGAGACTGCATGATCTCGCCAATAAAGTTGAGGAGCTGGGGAAAAGACTTGAAGACATCGATAATGTGAAAGAGATGAAAGATAAGAGCGAAATAGTTGAAAATTACAAAGAGAAAGAAGGATAGGTTTCTTTGTTAGTGATCGCTATGTATGTCCCAAAAATTGAAAATCTGAATCTGACACATTATTGGATTATGGAATTTAACATAATTTAATAGTACTTATTTTGAATTGTAATTAGAAGTAATATTAAAATTGGAGGATTTATGGATGAGAGCAAAAGAATAGTTAGAATTATATCAAACGCAAAGAAAAAAACGCCTTCCATTGTTTTTATCAGAGGTAAGGTAAATCCTAAAAAAATTCCTCGTGATGTTAAATATTTTACTGGAAAGGATAGTCTTGTTCTTGTTGGAGATTGGAACGTTATAAGTGATATACTGAATGAAGGTGAAATAGAAGATTTCTTTGTAGAAATAAGAGGAAGATATTCTGCTTTGCCACTTCTTGATCTTAGAAAAGTGGAAGCAAGGGTAGAGCCAGGTGCTATTATAAGAGATGGAGCGAAAATAGGAAAAGATGCAATTATTATGATGGGCGCAGTGATAAATATTGGGGCAGAAATTGGTGAGAGGACAATGGTAGATATGAATGCTGTTATTGGGGCGAGGGCAGTTATTGGTAACGATTCTCATATTGGTGCTGGGGCTGTTATTGCCGGTGTACTTGAACCACCTGGTTCAAAACCTGTAAGAATAGGTGACAATTGTCTTATAGGTGCAAATGCCGTTATTCTGGAGGGTATAGATATTGGAGACAATTCAATTGTTGGTGCAGGCTCTGTTGTGATTGATAGTATTCCAGCTGGGAAGGTGGCAGTAGGTGCACCTGCAAAAATTGTGAAGGACGCAAGTGAAGTTGCAAAGGAAAAGAAATCTATTCTAAAGGAGCTTAGAAATAGGTGAGTAATAAAAGAAAAGGGAAAAAAATGAGGTATCAACCCGACAGGAATGGGGTTCTGCAATTTTTCAAAAAAAACAAGAGTGATTTAATAAGTGCAAAAAATGTTGTGAGGGTAATGGGAAGAAATGCGGGGGACATAATAAAGGAACTTGTAGGAGAAGGAAGACTAATAAAAGTAGGCAAAAGATATATGCTTCCCGAGAGGGCAGGAGTTGTCAAGGGAAAATTCGATGGTAAGGTTGAGGGCTATGGTTTCATTATACCTGAAGACGGATCACAGGATATTTTTATACCTCCGGGGAGTACATTTGTTGCGTTGAACGGAGACATTGTTTTAGCTGTAAAGACAAAAAAAAGGAGAGGAAAGTGGGAAGGTAAAATTATCAGGGTAATAAAAAGGGCAAAGAAAAGGTTTGCAGGCAAAATCATAAATGAGGATGGAATCCTTTATCTGAAACCCGTTGATAAGCATATTCCTTATTTCTTTTTTATTGTCAATGATAAAAAAAGAAAAGAAAGGCCTGGCGATTTTGTAGTCGCTGAGATGTTTGAATGGAAGAATCCAAATGTTTCTCCGTCCTGCAAGGTTATAAAAAAAGTTGGGAAAAAAGAAGTAGAAACTATGCTTATAGAGGAAGAATTTGGACTTAAAGAAGGATTCAGTAATTCTATAAAGAATGAGGTGCTAAACATTCAAATTTTGTTAGATAAGGAGAGGAAGGATTTTGTTAAACAATATGCAGTTACTATAGACCCGGAGGACGCAAAGGATTTTGATGATGCAGTGGCTATTGAGAAAAAAAATGGTTTTTTTTATCTTTATGTCCATATTGCCGATGTATCTGCCTATGTAAGAAAAAATAGTTTGACTGATAGAGAGGCTGAAAAGAGGGGATGTTCAGTATATCTTCCTCATAGAACGTATTTTATGCTTCCCCAGGAGTTAACAAAAAATATTAGTCTTACAGAGGGAAATAAAAAACCTGTCTATTCTGTTATAGCAAAGATAAATTCTGAGGGTGAAGTAGTAGACTACATTATCCAGAGAGGATTAATAGTAAATAAAAAGAGGTTGAGTTATAAATCTGCTGAGGAAATTTTGGAGAGTGGTAACGGTAAAGATCTCAGCACCTCACTAAGAACGATGAAAGAGCTTGCAGATATTTTAACTGCAAAAAAAGCGCACCTTGGCAGAATCGATTTCAAAGTCCCCGAGGTAGAGGTTAAGGTAGAGGATGATAAAGTTTTAAGTATAAGTCCAACAATTAGACTTCCTACCCACAGGATAATTGAGGAATTTATGATTCTTGCCAATGAACTTGTAGCAGAAAATATATACAATAGTAAAAGATCTGGAATTTATAGGGTGCATGAGGAACCAGATGATGTAAAACTTATGGAATTTAAAAAATTTGCATATTCACTGGGTTATAAGCTTAAAGGTCTGAGCAGGAAAGATATTCAGAGATTCCTCCTGGATGTTGAGGGTGAGCCGTTTGAAAGAATCCTTAACTATGAACTCCTGAGATGCATGAAGCGAGCAAGGTATGTTGCCATTCCGGAGCCTCATTTTGGTCTGGCATCAAAGCTTTATACGCATTTCACATCTCCCATAAGGAGATACCCCGATCTTGTGGTGCACAGAATTCTTTCAGGAGAAAACTATAGTATAGACGAGTTGAGAAAAATTGCCGATCATTCCACGGAGATGGAGTGGAAATCTGATGAGGCAGAAAGAAAAGCAATAGAAATGTTTACCCTGAAATTCTTGCAGGATCACAAGGAGGAGGAGTTTATAGGTCTTATAAGAGATGTGGCTGCAAGTGGTTTATTTGTTGAATTAGAGGATTTTCTTATATCCGGTTTTTTGCCTGTCTCTCTTCTACCCGATGAAGATTATATGTTCAGAGGAAAAGAACTTTTGGGGCAGAGACATAGATTTTTTGCAGGTGAAAGGATCGCTGTAAGTGTACAAGATATAGAGCCTTTAACTGGCAATCTCACACTTCGATACATTGGAAAGGTCGTAAGAAAGTAAAATACAAATTTTGTTTAGTTAGAATCTGCTACAATTTCAATAATCATCAATAATTAAAAATTAAGGGGCGTGTCACAACAACCATACCCATAAACTTGCTAAAAGCAACGACAGGGTAGCAGGATTAAAACGGTCATCGCCTGCCTTTCGCCTACGTGACACACCCCTCAAGTATAATATAATCAATTATCCTCATTTGTAAAGGGCTCGATTTGCCTCATTAAAAATCAACACAAAAATAGTAAAATATACCTCCAGAAAAGGAGGTATAAATGGGGTTAAAGATGAGTGAGAGAAAGGCAATTACGAAGGAAGTAGCGAGTAGGTATAAGGAAGCGAAGATGGGAAGACGAAGCATGAAGAATGAAGAAGGAATAATGGAAGAACACCCGCCCTTAATCCCTCCCATCAAGGGAGGGAAACTTTCTCCCCATCTCTCCCCCTCAAAAGAAAGAAAATAACCTCCTCGCCCTTGAAGGGAGAGGACTGAGGTGAGGGAGAAGGAAAGGGAAAATTCCTCCCCATTAAACCCGTTACTTTTGATAAAGGGAATAGATGATATTCAAGAACAATTAATTGATACACAACATAAGAAAGGTATAAGAATGGATACAGAAAAGAGACTTGCAAAAAGACTTGATTTCCTACGAAAATCAACACTTAATTCCTTCATTCCTACCCCCGTAATGTGACATTTATAATAGTAAAACTTCGGACATCTCTTCTTTGAAAAAGTGTCAAGTGTTTAAATCTGGTTTACCTCCTTTTTGGCTTGTTTTTTTCCTTTTTCTCTTTT